>Ga0187893_10010064_pt1 | contig 14283 bp, 12 predicted proteins | sample MA1701074metaG_FD_139574 | JGI IMG/M metagenome (GOLD analysis project Ga0187893, IMG submission 139574) | White microbial mat communities from a basaltic lava cave in the Kipuka Kanohina Cave System on the Island of Hawaii, USA - MA170107-4 metaG ...
AAATTGACAGATGCCGGTGGACAGCTCATAAAAGGTGATGTGGTGACTAAAGGTTTTGAAAAATGGATGGCCGCCACTACAATTACTTCGGGTGGAAAAAATAATACCCAACTTAATTTTACCCTGGCAATAAGCGGCGCCTCAGCAGATTTAAAAAAGGCATTGGCAAATGGCGAGTTGCTGTTAACCGGGCAGGTTTCTGTCTTGGCGCCGAATCCATCGGGAGGCAGCCCTGTTTTATCCTGCACTATTAAAATGGAAAGGATAGCTGTATCAACCTGCTATGAAGCGATGGGCTGTAATAATATAATGAATACAACAGTAACGCTGCAAGCCACACGCATCGGCTACACTTACTATGACAAGACGAAGACCGGAACACAAGCTGTATCCAGGAAATTTGGATGGGATGCGGAGAGTAATATAGAATGGACAAATTTCTGATATTATCACTTTTGTTGCCAGTAAAATTGGCCAGAGAAATATCCTTGATGCAGAGTAATGATTGGTAGTTTCGGTATTTCTATTTTTAGCTTATAAAGTGAATAATCACTTTGATACCACAAATAAAAAATTAGTATTTTATCACAATCACTAGCGTTTCGATATTTGTAATTCAAAATTATTTGTAAGAAAGACAAGCATTTTGTCAGCTTCAGCATCAAATTTTATTCTTCTTTGCTTTTCGGGATAATCTTTTGCTGCATAATAATTATTCAATCGTATCATCTGGTCGCACACAATGCCTTTCATTCTTGCCAGGCGCCCAATTTTTTATTGCTATAAGATTTGGCAAAACACCCGCTACTGCTTACCTTCGCCCACTCAATTTAAAAATAGCACGGCAAAATCCGTGCGACTTAAAAATCAAAGAGTTATGAAAAAAGGTCTTCATCCTGCAGGTTACCGGTTAGTTGTTTTTAAGGATATGAGTAATAATCACACTTTCCTCAGCCGCTCAACTGCTGCATCTAAGGAAACAATTAAATGGGAAGATGGTAATGAGTACCCGCTGGTGAAATTGGAGATTTCCAATACATCCCATCCCTTCTTTACCGGCAAAAATGTGCTGGTGGATACAGCAGGACGTATTGATAAGTTCAAAAAGAAATACGCTAAAAAAGGAGAATAATCCATCTTGTTTCAATAATAAATTTTTTAAACCTTCCGGCAGGAAGGTTTTTTTATGTCATGAAGTATCACAGTATAATCATAAAGAGATTTTCAAAATTTAATTGATGCCATTTATTCTGCTGATGAACGGAGTCCCTGCTGCAATAGTAGGGACAACTGACGATGCCATATGCACAACTGCTGGCAAACACATTTCCTGTCTTAATTGTTTGCCGCTATATTTTTTAAAGTATCTTTCCGCATCGTACACGTATCTGTTTATCCATGAATAAGATCATCTTCACCGAAGAATTTTGCCAGCCGGAAAATCTTTATCCGTTTACACTTACCCGGCAACTGCAGGATATACGTGTTGGCATTCTTACCATCAGGGAAAAATGGGAATATATACTTGGTCTTCCTTCTTTTGACAGCCAGGAAGATGATTATAAAGATCTCGATCGCTCTATTACTCTCGAAGATGCTGTGCGTGATGGTGGCGTATGCCTGATGATACAGGGCAATGTGCTGCCTTCTTCCAAATTGATAAAATCAATTCGCAAATTAAATGATGGTGAATTTGTTTCGGTAAATGGCAATGCAGGTATTGCGTTTCGGTTTACAAAAAAGCAAATGAGCGAAAAATTCAGGATCAATGTATCACAACCTGTCATTATTGAAGAAGAGATTAAGACAATAAAATTTCCCTGGGATATATTTCAATTGAATGATTGGGCCATTCGAAGCGATTTTGAATTGATCACTAAAAAAAGAAAATCACAAACCATTCCCAAAAGCAACAAAGTTATTAATGCGTCTGATATATTTATAGAGAAAGGCGCAAAAGTGGAGCATAGCACTATCAATGCATCAACAGGCCCGGTTTATATTGGCAAAAATGCAGGAGTAATGGAAGGCTCGGTGATCCGCGGGCCTTTTGCGTTGGGTGAAGGGGCTTGCCTGAAGATGGGAGCAAAAGTTTACGGCGCTACCACGATAGGGCCTTATTCAGTTGCCGGTGGTGAAATTAAAAACAGTGTATTATTTGGTTACTCCAACAAGGCACACGATGGATATCTTGGCGATTCGGTAATAGGTGAATGGTGCAACCTGGGCGCTGGCACGAGCAATTCCAATTTGAAAAACAATGCAGGCGATGTGAGTATATGGACACCCAATGGACAACTAAGCGCCGGATTGAAATGTGGTGTGCTGATGGGTGATTACACTCGTACTGCTATTAATACTTCTATCAATACGGGCACAGTAATCGGCGTAAGCTGTAATGTATTTGGAAGCGGACTTACTCCGAAATATGTGCCCAATTTTTCTTGGGGCAGCGAAGGAGTAAATCGTTATGAATTTGAAAAAGCATTGAAAGATATTGAAGGCTGGAAAAAACTAAAAGGTCAGTCATTGAGCGATAATGAGAGAAGCATTTTAACCTATATCTTTAAACATTATTAGCTGACGGGGGTATCCGGACAATAATTTTTAAAACATAAAACTAAATAATCAACAAAGCAATTATGAGACAGCAAATAGCAGCAGCTAACTGGAAGATGAACTTAACTTTTCAACAGGGCGAAAAATTACTGGATGATATTCTTGATGCCGACATCGTACTGGCTCCGCATCAAAAAGCAATTTTTGCCGTGCCTTTTCCTTACCTGCTGATGACAAGAAGTGAAGTAGATGACGCCAATAATTATTATGTAGCTGCGCAAAATTGCTCTAATAAAAAATCCGGCGCTTATACCGGTGAAGTATCTGTTGAAATGCTTCATTCTATTGGCGTTCCTTATTGTGTGCTGGGCCATAGTGAAAGAAGAGAATATTTCAATGAATCAAATTCCTTGCTGGCGGAGAAATTAAATCTTTGTCTTGAAAATTTTATCACACCTATTTTTTGCTGCGGCGAACCATTAAGCATACGTGAAGCCGGCACGCAAAATGAATACGTAGCGCAACAACTCAAAGAATCACTTTTTCATTTATCAGACGATAAAATAAAAGATATCGTCATTGCTTACGAGCCGATATGGGCCATTGGTACCGGAAAAACTGCTACAACTGAACAAGCCCAGGAAATGCATGCCTACTTGCGTTCTATTTTAGCAAAGCAATACGGAGCTGATATTGCCGGACAAATTTCAATTCTATATGGCGGCAGTGTAAAAGCTAACAATGCAAAAGAGTTGTTTAGTTGTCCTGATGTAGATGGCGGACTGGTGGGTGGTGCATCGCTGGTGGCGGCTGATTTTATAGAGATCATCCGGGCGTTAAAACCCTGATCTTATTCACTCAGTTAAAGAGCATAAAAAGGTTCAAGCATTATATTATTGATTTGCTTATATGGCTTAAAAAAATATTATAGTGATCATTTATTTTTTTGAGTATCCGGCGCTTAATAAGACGCATGCAAAATTGATCCGTTTAATTTCTCAAAGGAATGGAGTGATTTTAATTTTTCATTGCTAGTGCCGGGATGCTATATTTGGCTATTGATATGAAAAGACCAATTCCAGATAATATATATTTTTGCCGGATAATTATACGACATTAATTACGAAACATGATAATTCAGTTCTGCGGCCTCTCCGGAAGCGGGAAAACGACTCTTGCTTCTAAAAGCAAGGCCTATTTGAAAAATAAAAAAGTGGAGATTGAAATTATTGATGGCGATGAATACAGAAAAGAATTGTGTCATGATCTTGGTTACACAAAAGAAGACAGAAACACCAATATCCGCCGGCTGGCATTTGTGGCATCCCGCCTGTCAAATTATGGCGTCACACCGATTATTTGTGCTATTAACCCGTATGAAGCTGTTCGCTGCGAGGTGGTCTCAAATTATCCACTGGTAAAAACGGTTTATATAAAATGCAGTTTGGAAGAATTGATCCGGCGTGACACAAAGGGGTTGTATGCAAGAGCCTTTTTACCAAATGGTCACCCTGAAAAAATAACCAATTTATCCGGTATAAATGACCCGTTTGAAATACCGGATAATCCGGATCTGGTTATTGAAACCGATATACTAAGCATTGAAGAGTCATCACAAAAACTGATAAAATTTATTGTAATGAACAGGCAATCCGGGTTATAAGCTGGCTTAACGGCAACCCTTAACCTATCACCCATCACACTTTTGACCTTGCTTATCCAAAAAGTATTGACCATCATCATAGGAAAAAAAATAACCGATGTTTCTTTTTCAGGTTATATAGCTAAAAATTCCATACGGCTTTTTTTAATCAATTGTATTGCACTTATACTGGGGTTTATTTCCAATTATGTATTGATAAAGGTTGCTGGCGTCAGTACTTACGGCGCTTATGTGTATATTTTCAATCTGCTTTATCTTTTGGCGGCCTTTTGCGTGGTTGGTACGGACACCTTGTTGGTTAAAAAAATTGCCGTTTATGAAGCGACTGCAAATTACGCTGAGTGGAAAGGTATTCTATTATTTTCATTGGGAATGATCATGGCAGGGATCATACTGGTAACGGCTTTTTCAGTGATCACTTTTGGTTCTACATGGATTATAGAAAAGAAAGTTTCAATCAACTGGCTACTACTTTCATTTCTATCCCTGCTGATGCTGGCGATAACTATGTTTAATCAGGCATCTTTACAGGCGTTAAGAAAAGTATTCTTTAGCCAGGTAACGGAAAAAATAATCAGGCCATTGCTGCTGATAATTCCGGTATTGATTCTTTTTTATAGAAATAATACGATAAACGCTGAAGAACTGGTATGGATGAATATAATAGCTGTCGGAGTCGCCACGCTAATTACTATTATTCTTCATAAGCATAATCTTCCGGTTGCTTTCAAAATGGTACCTGCGCAATATAAATTTGCCGGATGGATCAGAACTTCCTTTGCATTTTTCTTACTAGACATTTTTTACATTTTTAATTCGAGAATAGATGTTTTTTTACTGGGATTGTACAGGCCCGATAAAGAAGTAGGTATTTATAATATCACCTTACGATTGAGTGAATTGATTGGCTTCGGGTTGATCATAATGAATTTTTTGCTGGCTCCATTGATTGCAAGAATTTATGCCAGCAGTAAGCGGGAAAATCTGCAAAGAGTAATTACCAGGTCTGCACGGGCGGTTTTATTGATCAGTTTACCACTGGCCGTAACGATTTTTTTGTTCAGGCATTCTGTTCTATCTTTTTTCGATGCAGATACATTAAACAGCAGCATAGCCCTGGTAATTTTATGTGCCGGGCAATTGCTGAATGTATTCTGTGGTTCGCCAGGGTTGCTGCTAAACATGACAGGACACCAGAAATTTTCGATTCTTAGCCTTGCAGCCGGTACAATTCTGAATCTCGCATTAAGTATGCTGTTGGTACCGGCATATGGATTGATTGGCACAGCTATTGCCACAGCCTCAAGTCTTGTCGCATGGAATTTGATAATGTATTTTTTTGTGCGGACAAAATTAAAAATTCATACGACCGCATTTGCCGGAATTTAAAATATACAATGTGAACAGACCTAATTTTTTTATAGTAGGCGCCCCGAAATGCGGCACTACTGCCATGAATGACTATCTTGCCAGGCACCCGGATATATTTATGGCAAAAAAAGAGATTCATTATTTCGGGTCTGACCTTAAGACAAAATACAAGGTGACATATACAGAATACCTTGATTATTTTAAAAGCAGCAACGATAAGGTAATAGGAGAGGCATCCGTATGGTACCTGTTTTCTCAAATGGCTGCTAAGGAAATTAAAGATTTTTCTCCGGCAGCCAAAATTCTTATTATGCTCAGGAACCCCGTAGATGTTCTTTATTCTTTGCACAGTCAACATTTATATGACGGCAATGAAGATGTAACGGATTTTGAAAGGGCAATCAGCCTCGATGCCGAAAGAAAAAAAGGAAACAAGCTCCCTGATTCGGTAGATTATACTGAACTACCTCCATATATTGATTCCGTTTTATTTGCTGATCAGGTGAAAAGATACCTGGATGCCTTTGGAGAGGAGAATGTCAGGATTATTCTGTACGATGATTTTGTAAAAAATACAGATGATGCCGTTGCAGGCACATTAAAATTTTTGGGGTTGGCGAATATTAATACTGGTGAATACAGAGTGATTAATTTAAACAAAAGTATTCGTCTTTTTTTCCTTCACCGGCTGATTAAAAATCCCCCACCCCGCCTGCGGAAAATAGTGCGTATAATTTTACCGTTTAAGGCTGTTCGCCATCATATCATGTCCTATTTTTCCAGGTTGAATATCAAATACAAAAAGAGAAAAAAAATGGATGACCAGTTACGTTTGAGATTAAAAGAAAAACTTGCTGAAGATATTAGCTCACTTAGCAAGATCATTAAGCGGAATTTGTCGGCGTGGATGTAATGTTTTTTATGGAAAATGAGCATTAAAATAAGGATGGTTTAATATGAAAATTATCTGGTTGGCCAGTTGGTATCCGCATCCGGGCAATCCTTACGAAGGGGATTTTATTCAGCGGCATGCTAAAGCCTTAAGTAAATTTTCTGATCTCACCGTTTTTTATGTAAGCCAGGATGGCATTGATAATGAAGTTGAATATGATCAAACAATAGAAAACGAGTACAACGGCATCAGGGAAAAGATAATTTTTTTCCGATTTAAAAAAAGTGGGATAGCTATACTTGATAAAATAATTTACAACCTCCGTTACTATCAAACATATAAAAAAAGCATTCGTCAATACATTGATAAAAACGGAAAACCTGATATTATACATGTTCATGTGCCAATAAAGGCGGGAATGATAGGGCGATGGATAAAAAGAAAATGGGGAGTGCCGTATATTGTTTCCGAGCATTCATCTCATTATAATGAAAACACGGATGATAGTTTTTATTCGAAAAGTATACGTTACCGCTATAACGTGAAGAAGATTTTTAAAGAGGCTAAGATTGTAACTAATGTTTCTGCGGCGATAGGTAATAGAATAAAAATGCTGTTTGATTTAAAGGATATAAGAGTGATTCGTAATACTGTTGATACAAATTTGTTTTATTATTCTGATCAGAAGCTGTCTAAATTCCGGTTCATTCATGTATCAACATTAGCAGAATATCAAAAAAATATAACGGGGATACTCAATGCGGTAACGTCTTTGTCAAAACAACGGCAGGGTTTTGAATTTGTATTTGTTGGTCCGGCTACCGGGGAGTTGAGGCAAAATGTAAATAGTAAGGGCTTGTCCGGCATTATAAAATTCACCGGCGAGATCAGTTATCCCGAAGTTGCTTTGCAAACGCAACAGGCATCAGCACTTGTTTTGTTCAGCCGGTATGAAAATTTTCCCTGTGTTATCATTGAGGCTTTATGTTGCGGATTACCGGTTATCGCCACAGATACCGGAGGTATTAGAGAAGCGTCGAATGAAGAAAATGGAATAATGATACAATCGGAAAACGAAGAACAACTGTTGAACGCAATGAACCGGGTGATAAATGAATATGAAAAATATGACAGGAGGAAAATTGCCGAACAGGGAAAGAAGGAATATAGTTATGAAACCATCGGAAGAAGTTTTTATGATTTATACACCGAAGTTACCGGTTACAGGTAACCGGTTGGCAGTGGGCATGGCCAATGCAATTTGGGAAGAAAAGATCCGGCGCCTGATGCAGGACTTTGAAGCAGACTACAGGCAGGCTACATGCTTGCCGTTCAAAATACTGAAATCTTTACTGTAGTATACCATTTAATTCTCTAATCATTTCAGGACTATTATCCCTTTGTGGTCTTTGAGTGGGCTTTGAGTGGCCTTTGACTGGGAGTAGCGTCGGTCGTTTGCTTCGGTTGTTCCGTCGCAATACATGCATAAACTGCATCTTTCGTAAAAATTGCAACGAAGCGTTTACTTTTTATATCTTTGGCATAAACTGCATAAACAGCCGGTTGATTTTTACCTGCTGTTAGCCGTTTGTATTCTTGTTATGCAATTGCAAATATCATGATGAGGCTTAACCGGGATGTGCCTTTCAAACATTCTGTTTTCTTTTCAAATTAATCTTTAACAAGATGGCACAACAAAAAGGAATCATCCCTTTGAGAGGGACGATCGGGAACATCACATTTTACAAGTCCGGTGATGGTTACCTGGCCAGGGAAAAAGGTGGGGTGGGTGCAAACCGCATTGCTACCGACCCGGCGTTTCAACGGACAAGAGAAAACGGCGCTGAGTTTGGCCGTGCCGGTAAGGCCGGCAAAGTATTGCGCAATGCATTGCGGTCACTACTTCAAAACACTTCGGACAGCCGAATGATATCGAGGCTAACCCGGGAGATGATGAAGCTTTGATTAATCCCGGCAGGGCGGGGGGGTGCGTTATTTGTGAGGATAAAAATAGCAAGCAGGCGTATTCAAACAAGGAAGCCCGACGAAAACACTTAATTGCTTTATAAAAGCCCTTAGCGTTAAAAGACGGAATATTTTCCGAAAAAAACATTTTTAAACGGTGAAAACATCATTGTGGTTTGCAATATTCCTTTCATCTTCGTACAGACACTGGTGAAGAAAATTTGTGACTGGTGAGAGTAGTGTGAGAAAAAGATTTCAATAAACAATTGACAAATTGTCACCATGGCTTCTAAAAATTAGGGGTTTCTCTTATTGTTTTTTAAAAAATTGTAAGAATCTTGTCATCTCTGTGTTTATGAAATAGATTTTTTCCACTTCGCTGTTTGAAAACGACTTTTCCATTTTATTTCCTGACTAATAGCATAAAGTCGATGAAAATTCGACTCGGGATACTATTGCTGGCTCTTTTGCTTGCCAGGTATACCATTTATATTCAGGATAGCTTAGTCATTAAATGAAGGTTAGAATGGTTTTATTTTGGTTGGTCCGATGAAAAACTAAAAATTATTTTATTTAGCAAAAAAAATTTCTTATAACGAAGGATTTGAAGAATATAAAAATTCGAGTTTAAATAAAATTAATTTTGCCAGTTTGTTATTTTGTATAATTTTATTTTATAACCACCTGCTCATGACTTTTAAAAAAACCATGCTAACCTTCCTTGCCTGTGGTTTTTTTTTCAACATCTATTCACAAAATAAATCCGACGAAATCCTTACTGGAACTGGCTTTCACAAGAGTGATTCCGCGTTAAAAAAGGTGATCTATCCTGGTTTAAAGAAAAGAACAGGTGATACTTTACAGCCCCCAACGGATACTTTTTTGACACTGGTAAAAAAGGGAACGAGTAATTTTGGAGGCGATAATTATAAGGGTAAACACTTAGAAGCGGCCAGGCAGAAATTCCAAAGTGGAAAAAAATATTTGCAACAGCCAATTGCCCTTATAAATGCACAACTGGAATATGTGGCGACAGTCGACAGTTCTTACATCCTAAATGTTAACCCTTACTATGAAGCTAATTTTTTAATGAGCAGTCAGTGGGCGATAGCCGGCATACCGGTATCTTTTAGCCTGGGCAACCAGTTTTTTGCAGACAACCTGAATTACCAGGCCTCAAATTTTGACTTTAAGTTTGACAAGGATGCTTACCTGGACCAGGTAAAAAAGAAATTAGGCAAAGCAATGGATCCTTCTGCCTTGGTCAATAATTTCGAAGACCCTTTGAAATTAGTTATGCAGCAGGCTGAACAATCCTTAGGTAAAGAGCTTTCGACTCTTTCCGGCAGTTATGGGGAGATATTGAAAGGGGACGTTGCCGGTTTGATGCATGATCCGTCAAGTCTTTTTTCAGCCGACATGAAAGAATTGCGACAGCGTTATATGAGCAATGAGTTTGTTCAAAAAGTAATGCAGAATGAAATCATGCTTTCAGCCTTGCAACAAAAAGAAAGCATGGGAGAAAAGGTAAATTCTGAAGATATTCAATCGTTAAAGTCATCTGTTTTGCGGATGAAGGCATTACAGGAAATGCTGGTGAAAATAGAAGAGCATAAAACAAAATGGGAAAGCTCAGGTCTAATAAAAAAGATAAAAGAGTTTGAATTGCTTAAAGGAAACAAGATCAACCGCTTGCTTAATGATCCTTCTTTTGTCCGCAAGCAGGCAAAGCAACATCTTTCTTTAAAAGGACTTCAGCGGATTTTTCTAAATGTTAATCGCCTGAATATAGGCCGGGATGCTTTATCGTTAAGCCCGATGTCCTTCAATCATTTTTTGCAAAACGGTATTAGCACTGAATTCCTGAACAGCCGGGGAAAAACCTTTATGCTGGTGGCAGGGAAACAAAAAGATATAAATTCTGCAATTGACCAGGTTTTTACCGGCAATCTTTTTTCAAATAATGGCCAGGTTAAGGCAACGAGAATCGGACTTGGCTCATCGTCAGTTTCCACTTCTCATATATCTGTGTCGTCTTTTGAGCAATCAATGAATGCCGGCTTATTAACAGCTTTTAACGCCAATGAATTTAGAAAAATATTGGTCACTACTATTTCCAAGCAATTAAATATTGGTCAAAAAGGAAGCATTATGGTTGATCTGTCAAGGTCAGCCGCCAGCTACCGTCAAGATGATACTATTGCTGATACGCTATTAACATCAAAAAATAATTTTTCAAGAATTCTTTCCTCAAAAAACATAATGGATAACACAGCGCTATCGCTTAGCTACGCTGATGAGAATACGGAGAAGGGATTTTCGTACCAATTTAATTTCAGTAAGGTAACCAATGGATATACTAACCCAGGTAATAGTTTTTTAGCAGGTGGTTCCACCGAACTGGGGACGCAGCTTAGGAAATATCTTTTTAAAAGAAGAATGAAGGTATCATTCAGAGGAAATGTTCGGGATTATAAATTCAATGATGAATCAGATAACAGGTGGAGAAATGCATTTATGGTATTTGATGTAAAATGGCGTATGAAAAAAGGGCAGCATGTTGGAGTAAGATACCAGCCGAATCGTATGATGCGGATAGAAGCAGGCCAAAAAAATGTTGTCACTTTAATGGATAGAATATCTGTTGAGGCAAATCTTTATAAAAAGATTGGAAGAACAGGCTACCGGAATTATCTCAGCATGGCCTGGCAAAAAAATATATATGCACTGTCAACATCGGAAAATATTTCCAGCTCGTCTTTGCAGGTTAACAGTTTTCAAAACATAACAGTTGGTAAGAACCTGGTATTTGCGAATGTCAGTTATTCGGGTGCCAACAATCGTTCACAATATGTTTATTTTAATTCATCACTTAATTCCGATATAGGGTATAGTTTTCAATTATTCAAAAGGATCATGGCCTCATCGGGTGTTGTTTATAGCTCGGTTAATGAATGGTACAAGCAAATCGGAATACGGCAATCATTAAGCGGGCAACTGCATGAAAAATTTTATGTAAATGTTTACGTGGATGCGAGGAAAAATATCGAACTAATACAACCATTGTGGCACTCCCCAGTTAGGGCGGATATCAGTGTTAAATACATACTAAAAAAATGAGGATAAAATTGTATAGTCTGTATTGTTTTCTTATTGCAGTATTAGTCACTGCAATGACATCCTATGCGCAGAATATAGTTATCAATTTTAATCCTGCCATATATGGTCAGAACATTGAAGGGTTGAGTTTTGTTCAATTGATAAGTTCCTATCCACAGGATGTTCTGGCCAAAATTAATATCAAAGTGAGGGAGGTGAAGAAGGGACATGTTGTTTCAGTTATGATTAACCAGGCGCTGGTGAGACCGGGCAGTAATACTATTGACAGATCCGCCTTTAGCCGTAGCAGGTTTTCATTTGGAAAAAACTATTATGGCAGCATGCTAAGCCAGTCAGGTAGATTTCCCGAAGGAGAATATGAATATTGTTTTGAAGTTGATCTCAGTGAATCCAAAATTCCCACTGCAATTCCTTTTTTCGAAAACTGCTTTACTCATCAACAGGAACCCATGACTCCATTGTTACTTATTAATCCGATAGACGGTGATGAGAACTGCAATAAAAGACCGGATTTTACCTGGCAGCCACCCATGCCAATGCCACCCGCAGCAAAGTTCAGATTAGTACTGACAGAAATAAAAGAAAAGCAGGATGCCATAGAAGCAATTAATTATAATTTGCCCATCATCAACCAGGGAAATATCCCGATAAATCAATTGAGTTTTCCATTTAATGCACCCGATCTTAAAGAAGGCAAAAAGTATGCATGGCAGGTAATTGTTTATGCCGGTTCTATTATTTTGAAAAGATCAGAAATATGGATCTATTCTGTAAAATGCAGCGAAGAAAAACAACAGCCAGGTACAGACAGTTACCGTATGATGAAAGAAATCAGTGATGGAAATTTTTATGCTGCTGATAAAGTACTGCGTGTTTCATTTAACAATCCATACAATACAGGAGATCTAAATTATTCTATAACGAGTCTTGCCGATCCGGGAACTATTATTAAGAATCTGCCAAAGTTGAAAATGCAGCCGGGTCTTAACAAATACGACATTAATCTTTCAGAGAATAATGCTTTTAAAACCGGTGAAGAGTATTTGCTGACAGTGAAACTGATCAATGGAAAGGAATTGAAACTAAGGTTTACTTACCGGAATGAAGCAGGATATGGTCAATAAATGGGTGTTAGCAATATTATTGATTGTTGGGTGTAAGGGCAGGACCTCTGAAAGTGAGTTTGCGGATTATATCAACAATCCTAAAAATAAGATAACGCAAAAAATAAAAATTGGTGAAGTGCAGGCGAGTATGAAATGGATACCGCAGGAATATCATAACCTGATGAGTAAGAGATATGATGGGAAGGCAGATGGCGTAATGCAGGACAAGTTTTATTATTTCAATGCAAAGTTTGAAAAGATAGAAGGCGAAAAACCGGAAAAAGATAAGTTGTTATACCTGGACTTTGATATGCAAAATGATTTTGTTTTGGTAGTAGGAAAGGATTCAATAATGCCAGGGATATGTCAGAAAATTGAGAATGGAAAAGCGGGTAGTTATGAATACATGCTTGTTTTTGAAAATGCCGGAAAAAACGAAAGCGAAAATGATTTTACGGTTATCTATAATGATAAAATTTTCGGCATTGGCACGATAGCATTTGTTTATAACCGGGATGACATAAAACGAATACCAAAACTAAAAGTAAAGACTCAGGATGAAGTTTCTTACAAGCCAGAATAAAAAAATAGCGGCGCTGCTCTTAGTTATTATGATGGTGGAGATGGTTGCTCCCAATTTTGCTTATGCTTTGACTTCTGGCCCCTCTCAGCCGGAAACACAGGCTTTTCAACCGATTGGTAATTCAGATATGGTTGACCTGTTCAGCGGTGATTTTTCATACAATATTCCTTTACTTGATGTTGGCGGGTATCCTGTAAATCTTGCGTACCAGTCTGGTGCATCCATGGATGATGAAGCAACATGGGTAGGATATGGCTGGAATTTGAATGTTGGCTCACTGAACCGTCAGCTAAGAGGAATACCTGACGATTTTAATGGAACCGATAAGCAGGAAAGGGAAATGAATATTAAAGACCATGTGACCAAGGGTGGGAAATTTTCCATGACATTAGATCTATTAGGTGTTCCAACCGGTAAAATAAAATTTAAAAAGAAGAAAAGAAAATTGAATCTTAATCTTACTGTTAGCGTAGGAGTGAAAGTGGATAATTATCGGGGTATTGGTATGGAAATCGGCCTAAATCCCGGCGTCAGTTTTACTGATTATACTGCAGGAGAAAATACCAAGAGTAACCCCGATGGGAGTTATGATGTGGATTCACTTTCAAAATCAACTTCATCTTCAATACTTAGCGGCGGTTTGACTTTAAGTTCCCAGGATGGAGCTACTATTGATTTAAATGCATCAATTCTCAGTAAAAATATAGGTAAAGGCGATAAAGCAGGAACTCTTAGCCGTTCAATTGGTTTTCCTTTTAATTCCCGGGCCGGACTGCAGGGTATGACAATGAGCGGCTCCTTTAGTAAAGTAAAGTGGCATGAAAAAGATAAAAAATACAAGACCTCATACGATAGAAGATTTAGTTCGTTTCAATCTTTTAACAGCGATACCTATACACCGACCATAGATCATGCCACCAAAAACGAATCGTATTCATTCTCTTTGCATCTTGGCCCCGAGTTGTGGGTGGTACTTCTTGGATTAGGTGTCAGTGGTTTTTATTCGAAACAAACTGTAAAAGGC
>Ga0187893_10010065_pt1 | contig 14281 bp, 12 predicted proteins | sample MA1701074metaG_FD_139574 | JGI IMG/M metagenome (GOLD analysis project Ga0187893, IMG submission 139574) | White microbial mat communities from a basaltic lava cave in the Kipuka Kanohina Cave System on the Island of Hawaii, USA - MA170107-4 metaG ...
CCTGGTCATCTTGGTCATCCTGTTATTTTTTTACATCCAAAGGAGCGGAATTGGTCTACGTCAATTTTTCATTCATGATGTGTATATATGGTTTTAATGAGGCTGGCTAAAGAGAAGTTGGAGTGAGTGTGCCGCTTTCGAGGAGGTAGGTTGCGTCGCAGCGCTTGGCAAGGGCTTGGCTATGGGTGACGCAGATCATGGCCTTTTGTTTATCTTTTACCCAGTCAAAGAGCAGGGCTTGGATCTCTTCTGCGGTTTGGTGGTCGAGATTTCCGGTCGGCTCGTCAGCTAGGATGATGTCCGGGTTGCTGATAAAGGCGCGGCCGATGGCTAGGCGCTGCTTTTCTCCCCCTGAGAGTTTTAGCGCATGGAGCGCCCTTCGTTCGTAGAGTCCAAGGCGTTTTAAAAGATCGAGTGCTTTTGGTAGACATTGCTTTAGATTGGCGCGGGCTATGGCAAGGGGCAAAAGCAAGTTTTCTAAGACTGTAGCATCGTCTAGCAGATGAAAGGCTTGAAAGACAAAGCCGATATGTTGATTTCGTAAGAGGTGGCTATTGTGTAGAGTAACCTCTGTTCCTGAGACTTCGAGTCTGCCCGATGTCGGCGTGTCTAATGTGCCTAGGATGTGCAGGAGTGTCGTTTTGCCCTCGCCAGATCGCCCCACAATGGCGACGCTTTGGCCCTGTGCAACTTTCAGCGATATATCACAAAAGAGCTCTAAGGGTGCAGGATGAGTAAAGGTTTTGGCAATTTTTTGGGCCTCTAAGACGATCTTACTCATTGCGTAAGGCCTCCGAGGTGTTGATGCGGCTGGCTTGAATGGCCGGAACAATGCCGGCAATCATCGAGGCAATGGCGGAGACGATGATGACAAAGAGTAGCGCAGAGCCGCTCACTTCGCTTGGAAGGGTGTTGGCATAAAAGGTGCTGCTCAACACCTCAAAGCCTTGGAGCTTGCCGATAATGCCCAAGATAGCGTTGAGGTTATGCAGCGTCACAATGGCAAAAAGTGTGCCAAGCAAGCTTCCACTCATTCCCAGGAAAAACCCGCACAGGCCAAAGATAGAGGCAATGCTCTTCTTTGTTGCTCCCAGGGCGCGCATGATGGCGATCTCTTTGCGCTTGTCGTGCACCAAGATAATCAGCATGGAGATAATGTTGGAACAGGCCACGATGGTGATGATGACGGAGATCAATGAAAAGAGGTTTTTGTCGCTCTTCATCTGCTGGAAAATGTCTTTCGTAAATTCATACTCATCGTAGGTTTGTACATTCCAGTATTTGTTCAAACCTTTGGCTTCAAGGCTTTTGACAATCTCTGCTTTTACCATGTGGGCCATTTTTAAATCTGGAAAGTCGACCGCAAAGCCCGTGGGCAGGGAGCGATCGTCTTGAAAGGTGCTCGACTGCACCTGACTGACAAGTTCTGGCGGGGCCAAGATGATTTTACCGCCGATCGGGATGATGCCAGGATCGTAAAAGCCAGCCACTTGCACACTCGAGCGCAAATCTTGCATGCCAGTAGTGCCAAAACCCTGATAGCTTATGTGGCCTTCATCGCCAATAAGCGCTCCAGCATCTTTGAACCCTTTAGGCAAGACGATGGGGTTATTAAAGAGCTTGGCAAAGGAATCTGGATTGGCGATGGAAAATGCCGCGACTTGTAAACCCTCGATTGAAGAGGTTCCTTGAATGCGCTTGCCTTGCAATATGCCCTGAAGTTCAAGCTTTGGGGCATCCTGCTGCTTTGCAGTAAAGCTGATATTGCCCTCAAGGTAGAGGGGAGTGTTGTGGATCTCTTGAGCATTAAAAAGGAGAAGGCCGTTTTTCTTTGCTAGCGACCCTCGTTCGCGCTGGAGTGCTGATGTCTCTTCTGCCTCTGAAAAGGTGATGTAGAGCAACTTATTTCCAGAATAGTGGCCAATTGCAGAAAAGGTCTGCCCCTCTTGAAGAAAGCTGGGTGGCATTTTCCAGCCCTCTGTAGGGGTAATGACTTGGGAGATCGTCACCGCTCGAAAGAGGGGAGCAAGCGATAGCTGATGAAAAAGCGTCTGCTCAACCAGGTTGGTGATGTCTTTTGCGCTTACTGGAAGATCTGTTTTTTTCTGGCCAGAGTTCATGAGAAAGGCATTTGTGACGATTACCTGCTCTTGAGGGCTATTTTGCGGGCCAAAATCGCGCAAAAGTTTTAGTTTTAGCGAACAACTTGCCGTTTCAAAGATGCTGGATGTGACATTTGGCAGCTTTTGAAGGCTGCTTTTCGTCTCTTTGACGATATCAATATCTGACTTGGGAGCAAAGCCCAAGGGCAAAGCAGAATCGGTAGAGGGATCGTAGGGGTCAGTGACGGGGCTTTCGAGCTTTTCTTTTAAGCTCTTGTTGGCAAAGTTTGACTTTTCACTGTAGGCATCAATTTGGTAGTAGTAGCTTTGGTAGTAGGCAGCCGTTGGAGTGAGTCTTACAGGAGCTGTGAGGGCAACCATCTTTTCGGTCCAGCTCTGTTCAATTCCCTCCTGCACAGAGAAAAAGACAATGCTCAACCAGACAACAGTGGCGATAACGAAGACAGAAATAAGGCTGATGATAGAAACAGAAAGCTGTCGCACGCGAGGAATAAGATACTTTCGTGCAACAGCAAATTCGTACATGAAACTTATTTCGTTTCTTTGAACTCTACATGTTCACGAACAACGGGATCAAACTTGCGCAAGGTGATGCGATCAGGAGTTTTGGATTTGTTCTTCGTGGTGTAGTAGTAAAATGAGCTTTTTGAGCTCTTCATTTTGATATTTTCACGTTTGCTTGCCATGAGCGACTCTCCTAAAAAAGTGGCTACAGTTTAGCAAAAACTGCTCTATTGTGCAACCAATCTGAAAAAGTTTGTGTGGAATTGGGATCTTTTTGCCGACAATAGTCATAAAATTGATGCAAAAAGTAATAGCGCTCTTCCTTGCGGAAGGAGCGCCAATTACATTTGTCGGGAACTTCGCCAAGATTTTTGCCGCCAAGATGCCATTGGCGCGTAAGAATCTCTTCAAAAGTACGCGTTTTGGCATTCTTGAGCATATCATACATGATCATGAAGGAACTCGTCCTGCCGTCGCCTCCGCGGCAGTGAAAATAGAGCCAGCAGTTACTAGGTACAGTTTGCACCAATTGCAGAAAGCGATCGACAGTTTTTGCATCGGGTGTCATGTGGTCGGTGACGGGGAGTCGGACGTAGGTCACGCCCTGCGATTTGGCAAGCTCTTCTTCTGAGACGCACGAGAGCACCTCAATCTCCTGAGGCTCATCCACTTTTCCTGCGTAGGGTTTGGCTGTATGGAGGGTTATCTCTTTTTCGTGTCGAAGCGTTTGGATCATGGCCCGCTCATCACTTGCGCATTGCTCAAGAGATTTTCCAAAATTTGCGGCGTTGTGTTTGGCATACAAGGAGATGGCAATCCCGTTTAAAAAGCAGTGGCACTCTTGTCTTAAATCGATCAGCCAAATCGCCGGGTCTGATCCAATCTTGGCAATGGCCTCCTTGAGCTCGCGGGCCGAAAACTGGCCACTTCCGGCGATGTTGAGCGAACGTAACCCTTCGCTATTTGCCTCTTCATCAGTTAGAGGATCCAATGAGGTGCGAAAGTGTTTGGGAAGGCAGGTTTGGGTGTTCGTCGCATCAATTATGAGCCTTGGTTCTGGTTGTAGACTGAACGAAGAAAGAAGAGTGTGCAGCACACCGGCATATAGTGAATAGATGCTACCAAAGAAAAATCGACGTAATCTTATTTTTATATCCATACGCTTCCTTGTGAAGGAAGCGTGATATTTTAATCAAATATAAACTTTATTATTTACAGTGGTAACCATACTACGTCTCTAAATTTTATCATGTAAAATGTCTTCGCGCAGAGCGGCCATTTTCTGGACCATGAAGTGCAGGTTGTGGATGGTTGCCAGCTGTAAGGCAGTGATTTCTTTGGCTTTAAAGAGATGGTGCATGTAGGCGCGGCTAAAGCGGCGGCAGGTGGGGCAGATGCACTCTTTGCAGATCGGCAAGAAGCTCGCTTTATTTTCCCCTTTGGTGAGGTTGACAGGGCCCGCGGCCGAGAGAGCCACGCCATGCCGGGCAAGGCGCGTAGGGTAGGAGCTATCGAAGGTATCGAGGCCAAAGGGGATTGAATCTTCCAAGGAGCCAAGATCGCCAATACCCAAAAGGTGTCGAGGAAGAGGTTCTGGAAGATGGGGGACAGTATTGGCAAGCAGCTGGAGCATCTCTTGGCGGTTTTTGCCCAAACTTCCTCCAATGGCAAAGCCGTCAAAGGCCTCATTTCGCAAGATTTCGCAGCTTGTTCTTCTTAACTCCCAATCGATGCCACCATGAATCACGGCAAACATCGCCTGATCTTGCTTTTGGGCAAGGTGGGCTGTGAGCGAACGCTTTTGCCAGCGATGGGTGCGATCAAAGGACTCTTTGAGCCTTTCTGGGCTTATGTGGTAGGGGGGAAGTTCGTCAAAAGGAATGATGATGTCAGCCCCAAGATCTTTTTGGGCGAAGATAGAACTTTCTGGGGTTAAAAGCACCTTCGCGCCATCGATATAGGAGCGAAAGAGCACGCCCTCTTCCGAAATTTTCACGACTGAATTTTGATGCTTTTTTGTGCCGCGACTTTTTAGTTCGTCTGCAACCGAGCCATAGGCCAAAGAAAAGACCTGAAACCCGCCGGAATCGGTGATGATTGGCATCTGGCGGTGAATGAACTGATGCAAGCCGCCCGCCTCCTTGACCACCTTTGTACCTGGCTGTAAGAGGAGATGGTAGGTGTTGCAAAACATGAGCTGCAAACCGATTTCAGTCACTGTCTGGTTGTCGAGGGCTTTTAAGGTGCCATTTGTCCCGACAGCAACAAAATTGGGCGTGTCGATATGGCCGTGTGGAGTATGGATGCGGCCTACGCGCGCTTTGGAGCGAGAAGAGGTGTGTAAAATTTCAAAGCGAAACTGGTTCATAGTTTTTGGATTTAATGGATGAGAGGCTCAGTAACACGCTGATGACTAATTTGATCAAAAAGCTCACTAAGATGACATCGAAAAGATGACTTACATAACCCCAAAGCCCTAAAAAGCTAAAAAGGAGCGTGTCGATTAATTGCGATAGGGTGAGACTTATGAGGTTGCGATAAAGAAGTGGTAGCGAAGCGGCTCGTCGCTTTAAGAACGCAAAAAAGTGCACGTCGATCAGCTGCACGGTCACAAAAGAAAGGATCGAGGCAATGACAAGCCTTGGGGCTACAGAAAGTATCGCGTCATAAGCCACATGGGCAGTGTCATGCGTGCTTGGTTGGTAGAGGAGCTGGCATTGCGACATGACAAGAAAGAAGACCATCAGATAAAAGCAGAGCCTTACAGCTTTTTGGGCGGCCTCTTTGCCAAAATATTCCTGCAGCACATTTAAGCCCAGGGCGCAAGCCACGGCATAAACATCACTACAGGTAACAGTGTACCCAAAAAAGTCGATCTGTTTTAAGACAAAGAGGTTGGCCATGATCGGCTGCAGCGCGATCCAGCAGATGAGCCCCTCTCGACCAAAGCGGTAGGCCGGCCATAAAAACAGTGAGACAAGTGCAAGATGTAAAAAAAAGAACCATTCGTTCATAAGAGAAAGATATTTTAACGAGGACACGCAAATTTTGCAAAGTCGAATTGAAAAGAATTGTACGAGCTCCTAGTATCTTCCGCGCCCGACGGCGTTTTTGCATAAATTATCACCCCTGAGTCACTAAGCTCACTAACCCGACCTGCATCCAGCTTTGCGCCTTTGCGATTTTGCGTCTTTGCGTTAAAATTTTGGCTCAAACGCTATCCTCGTCAAGGTTCGAGCGAAATTTTTAACGCAAAGACGCAAAATCGCAAAGGCGCAAAGCTGGATGCAGGTCGGGTCAGTGAGCTCAGTGTTGGTGATTTGACGCAAATGGAGCCAAATTTACAGTCGAATTTTATTCGACAGAGCGTCATACAGGCGTTGATGCAAAAAAAATAGGGACTATGCGGTTTGAAGAGTATGTAAGGAGCTATGTTGCGCAAAGTATCAATGTCGACTACCTTCTCGATCAGATCCAGTATGGTTTATTGAGAGATATTGTCGAGCACTTGCTCTCTTTACCCCAATTCAAGCTTTCGCGCCAAAAGAGGGTCGAGATCACTCTTTCGGTCATTTTTTCATTTTTAGTGCGTGGCTTTGATTTTCTGAAATTTTTAGATCAGATGGCAAAAAATGAGCGAGCGCAATTCCTTTCGACTCTTTTATATCACATTTACTACATCAACCTCACGCTTGAGCACCTGACCTCGCCTGATAAGCTCACGTTTTACCTCCTTCGCGTTTTGGCCTCTCAAGCCTCTCCTAAAACGATACTGAAGATATTTTCAGGACTTTCATATTTGCAGAAAATGCAGTGTATCGGCTTTTGCCTTGCCAATTTCGACGAGGGAGCCTATCGCCTACTTACTTTGCTTGAAAAGCAAGGCTCTGAAGAGATCAAAAAGCTTCTCTGGTACGTGCGCTTCAACCTCATCGATAAAAAGGAGCTCGGGCAGTGGCTCTTGTCGCAACAAAGAATCACTCCAGACACTATCCAAGAGCTTCTTTTGGCCTGTAGCCGCGATGTGAAAGAACGCCTTTTGCGAGTACAAGCCAAGATCAAATTGCCGCTTAAAGAGGTTAAAGAGGCGTTATCTCTTTTTGGACTCTATGACCATCAAGTCCCCAAAGAGGCCTGGCACTTAAGCGAATATCCTGCTTTAGATGAAAAGCTTGCTGTGAGTACAGATGCGCAATTTTTACGCGCTCTTACGGAGCAAATTACTTCTTTAAATCATCCAGAATACTATCGTAAGGGAATTGATTTTATCACCTTTGCCCTGCCAACGGCCGGAAAGGATCTTTCGCTTTTTCCCTGGATTTCATCAATGACTGAGGCACTTGGCTTCTTTTGCGACTATTTTAAACTGAAAAATCGCCCCGCCATATTTGTCTTTGACCAGTCGTCAAAGACGCTCTTTGAAATAAATCGACACTATATCAAGAGCCTAAAAGCCAATATCATCCATCTAGCAACTGATGAAATTCTCTCTTTAGCAAAGCGGCTCGATCTTGAAGGGCTGCTCGTGACCTCGCAAGAGGGGCAGTTTGGCTTTGGGGGTGCAAGAAATGCCATTTTCTTTCTCGCTCCGCTTTTAAATTATTACCATAAACGCAAAGAGAATTTTTTAAATATATCGCGAAAGCAACTAAAAAAGGATTTTCGCGAAGTGGTGTTAGAAGAAAAGCATGGGCCCTGTGTGATCCACATGGGCGATGATGATGTGCATATCCCTATATCCAATATCTTTGGCGATGCGCTCTTTGCCTACAAACATGCCAGCGAGTACTTTTGCCGCTTTGGCTGGATAATCGGACGGCGCACCACCTGGACTGAAACCACCTTTAACATAAAGTATGTGCTGGAGCGATCGGCCGATATCCTGCTGCAACATGGCTGGCAGGAGTCGCCCTTTAGCCACGGCATGGCAGGGCTTTTATGCAAACCAAAGCTCTGTCTCAACCTTCCTTTTGGTCAAGAAGAGGCCTATTTGCAGTCCATGCAACAGTATCCCTTCGATTTTCGCCTGCCTGCCATGCACCTTTCGGGCTATCGCTTTCCCAAAGAGCCACTGCCACTCGATCGCTATAGCGGCTTGGCAGAGCTACTTGAAAAGCATTATGAATACAGCGTGGGCATGATGCTTGTTGCCGATCTCATCGATCCTGCCAACGTACAGAATCGCTGTGCCTTGCCCTGGAATGACAAAGGACATACCTTTAAAAACCTTGCTGAGGCAATCCATTACATGCTCCAGCCAAAAACCATTAAAGAGATGCAAAAGCGCTTTTGGCAGAACGTCAAGCTTCTCAACCACGCCTTTAAAAACTACAAACCAAAAGAGGGCCACATCCCCGAACAGGCCACTTTGCACATGGGTATTTTAATGATGCAGGATGTACAAGAAGAAAAATGCCCACCAGAATTGCAAAAGCTCTTTGTAGCACTTGCAAAAGATGCCACTCTCTTTAAAAAAGTGCTTGAAAATCCCCAGGGCACACAGAAAAAGTCTCTCTTAGCCTTTACATCGGCACTCCAGCTTCTTTTGCAGGCTGTTGGATCGGCAGGTTTTCAGAAAAAGCTCTCCCTACTGGCCAAAGGTGAAGGTATAGGCTGAGATCCCCGCTGGAATTTTGATGATGAGTGTGCGCCGCTTCATTTCGCCGTGAAAATCAGCAAGGTCATACTTTCTGTCGTCATCCATAAATAACTGCCCTTCTGCGTCCATATCCTGTGTGTAGTGTTTATCGGAAAGCGGTTTGCCATCGACCCAAACGGTGATGGGATCGGGACTTGCTCCGGTTAAGACCATATGCACTTTGCTCGCCAAGCAGCTAACAAGGATTCGGCAGTTGGTGCCGGCACTTGTCACACTGTCGGGAGCAACTCTCCAAAGGCCTACCAAAGCGACATCATCATCCTGCAAAGGAAGGGTCCCTTTGTACAGCGAAATGGCATTTGGTTTTAAAACCGTAGTGTTGCTGTAATTATCTGCCCGACGAGAGCCTAAGTAAATTTCTGGAGTGGTCTTCTTCCTTTTTGGAGTGGCTTGGGTCTCTTTGAGTGGAGCAAGATCCAGCAGCTTTCTAATGGCATTTTCCATTTCTAGGTAGCCGCCCTCGCCAATGTGACGAAAGCGTATGCGTCCCTCTTGGTCGATGAGGTATTTGGTGGGCCAAAAGCGATTGCTATAGGATCGCCAGGTAGTAAAATGGTTATCCATCGCCACAGGATAGTGAATGCCATAACGCTTAATGGCAAAGAGGACATTTTCTTTACTATGTTCAAATTGAAATTCGGGGCTGTGGACGCCCACAATGACGAACCCCTTGTTTTTATAGGTGCTGTACCAGCGGTTGAGATAGGGAAGCGTCCGCAGGCAGTTGATGCAGCTATAGGACCAGAAATCGATCAAAACCACTCTTCCTTTCAAATTTTCCATCAGTAGAGGCTCGGAGTTCAGCCATGCGGTAATGTCTTTAAATTCGGGCGCTTTATTTGGTGCAATGGCGGCACGACACTCCGCAACAAAGGGTAAAATAAGGGTCATTAGCAGGGCAAGCGCGCGCATGGAAATTCCTTCGTTCTGTGTTAATCCTCACGCTATGCACTACTGGGATTTTTGAAAAGTGGAGAAAATTAATGGAAATTGCTATTGTTTATTGATGTATGAAGAAATTGCTACTTTCAGAACTTTACATTTATCCGGTAAAGTCGTGTAAAGGTGTGCTCCGTGAATCGCTTCAGGTAGGCCTCAAAGGCCCTGAATTTGATCGCCGCTGGATGGTCGTAGATAGCTCAGGGAGATTTCTCTCCCAACGCATCTTGCCCCAGATGGCCTGGATCCATACCTCTCTCGACGAGCGCCATCTTTTTCTTTCGGCTCCCTCCATGGTGCCATTGATAGTCCAGCGCAATCCTATAGGTGCCCCGCGAAAAGTGATCGTGTGGAAAGATACCTGTACGGCCCATGATATGGGCGATCAGGCAGCCGATTGGCTAAGCCAATTTTTAGGGATGGAGGTCCGCCTCGTCTTTTTACCCGAAGACTCAGTCCGCAAAATCAACCCAAAATATGCCACAACCCCTGAAGATCAGGTGAGTTTTGCCGATGGCTTTCCCTTTTTGTTGATTTCTGAGGCCTCTCTTTTGGATCTCAATCAACGCATGGGCAAAAGCTTGCGCATGAACCGCTTTCGCCCCAATCTCGTCATTTCAGGCTGCGAGCCATATGAAGAGGATAACTGGAAGCGTATCCGCATTGGCGACATCATCTTTCACTTCGTAAAACCCTGCTCTCGCTGCATCATCACCAACGTCGATCAAGAGCGCGCCGAAAAGAGCAATGAGACGCTAGAGGCGCTATCAAGCTACCGAAAGGCCGATGGCGGCATCATGTTCGGCCAAAACCTCGTCCACGAAGGAACTGGCATCCTGCAAGTTGGATCTGAAATCGAAATCCTTTAACTCGGCTTTGCAACTTAATAATCACTAATTCTTGTGTAATAAGAATAATATACATATACTTTTGATTAAAACTTTACTTCGGAGTTGTTATGACACTACCGCTTAATGGTGCAGAGGCTTTAAAGAAAGCGAGTTTTTCTCTGGATTCTCTTGACGATGTAATGAACTATCCTGAAAGAAAAGCACGATTAAAAGAAATTGCCCAAGCAGAAAAAGATGAAAAGCTGACGCGCGAACAACTTGCTGCAAACCAAGCAGCCCGTGCGATAAAGCATAAATTAATCATTGCCGATCTTACCGAGATGAATGGTCGTCTGAAAGCTGCCCTACAGGAGCGAATGCAGGCAAAGGTGCCTGAGACAGATCTGCGAGAAGTGCAAGTTCTTAAAGAGCGCTTGGCTGAAGTCGAACTGTCGCTAAAAGATGAGAAAATGAACGCAAAGCGACTTACGAGCGAATTGCACTCTCAGGAGTCACTCGTTGCAAAATCTGGGGTATTGGCTCAAGAAAAGCAAAAACTTGCCAGAGAGTTGGACGTTGCAAAAGAGCAAGCTGAACGCGCGCAGAAAGAAACTGCGGAAAAGGTGCAAAAGCTTCAAGCTGATGTTGAGGGCAAAAATGAGATTTTTAAGAAGGCAAGAGAGCGCGCAATAAAAGCAGAAGAGGCACTTTTGCAAGAAAAGCAAAAAGCTAAAGAGGTTCAAAGCCAATTAGAAAAACTGAAGAAAGAGCTGGTCGATAGAGAGAAAAAAGACGCCGAACTGCAAAAAGAACTTGATAAGCTCAGAAAAGAAAAGTCTGAATTTGACCTACGCGTTGTTGCGGTTGGTGCAGAGCTGCGTTCTGTCACTAAAGAAAATGATGAGTTGAAAGAGACGGTTGCTCGCGTGCGCGATCTTGTAAGCCCCAAAAAGCCTAAATAAGTTTTGCACTAACAGCTCTTCTCTGCTAGTATGTGGTCCCTTTATACCGGGGTAATTATGAGCAAGGTAAAAGGGACCACTTTAATTCAGCCTTATAAAGGTTGGGCAAGCAAAAATCAGATCCAAAAATTGGTAAAAACGCATGGACAAGAGCGCGTGGATCGGGTGCTTTTGGCCTGCGAAAATATCTGGAAGCTTCCTGAAAAGCTTGGTCTTGGCAAAAAAGAGCTCTTTTCAATGGCGCTCTATATTGAAACAAAGCTAAAAGGCCGAGTGAAAAAAGGGGAATTCTACCTCAGAAAAGAAAAAACAGGTCTTGCTCGCACCATCGAATATGATCCCAAGAGTCATAAAACCTTTATCCACCTCAAAACGCACAATGTCAATCGCGTGGGCAAAGGCTGTCATAAGCGAGTCACCCTTTCGATCATGTATCGTGCCCACACTCCTGAAGTTGTCGTCAATAGCGTGGGTGACGAAACCATTCTGCGCGAAGCCAAAGCCCTGAAAATGCTCAAAGGAAAGCCTGGCATTGTCCCCACTTATGCCATGACCCAACATGTGAAGAAAAAAACCCATGAAAAGGTCTACAGCCTTATCCAAAAGCACTATAATGCCCATTCAATGCGAAGTTACCACGAGCGAAATGCTCAGATAACCAAGAAAGAGTGTGTAAAAATGGCTAAGGACATATTCTCAGGCCTTGAAGCGATGCATGAAAAGCGTTTGGCACACCTCGATCTTCATAGAGGCAATATTCTCTGCAATCGCAGCTCTAAGGGCTTTGAGTGCGCCTTGATCGATTTTGGCCAGACACGCTCTTTTGATGCAGCGAAAGAGCGGGTGCCTCAAGTGGAGGTACCAAGGCGCTTTGTCACTCCCGAGTCGCTCGTCAAGGGCAAACATCGCGTCGATGTGCGCAAGATCGAAGTTTTTGCCATCGGCTGGAACCTCTTGTACCTCTATTTCAAAAAAGAGCCAGGCTGGGCAGACAATAAAAAATTTTATGAGCTGAAAAAGATGAGCCGCCACGATAAGAAAAAGTTTCAAAAAGAGCTCATCCACGACATAAATAAGAGTCTTAAAAGCGCCTCTCACAAAATTCGTTCGCGAAACAAAGAGTGGGTCACATTTGGAAAAATGATTTTAAAAATGTGCGATGTCGATCCCAAAAAGCGACAGTCTGCTACCACCCTTCGAAAACAACTTGGCGTACTTCTCACGAAGATGTGATTTAGTGCTCCATTAACTCGGCCAGCCAAAACTTGCAAAGCCGAGATTAGGTCCAATATGATGAGTTGGCCTTTTTGAGCCATAATCTTGGGCTTAACGGAGCACTAGCAATTTACTCACAAATTCGCTATTGTCCAGAGCGTGAAACTATTTTGAGGACTCTATGTCGCGTATCTCTTTTGCCCTTCTCATGCTAGGCGTAACAACGTCATGTCAACAACAGTATGTTTCAAAAGAGCCACAGCCTCTTAGTGTGGCTGCACAGCCACTTTTGGGCGATCACAACGAGCAGAAAAACCCCTATGGTTCATTCTTTGCAGGTGAGAAAGTCAGCGATACCTACGTGGAAAATGTAGGACCTGTTGCCACCTTCAAATTCATTGCACGCAACTTTCCAACAGACAAAAAGTTTGTCTTTGCCAGCCAAAATCTTGGTGGTCCTATAAAGCCACTGGCGCAATATGATGTGGACGATGATGGCACTTTAGGACGACAGATTGATACTGGAACCTTGATGCTCGACAATGAGATGTGGCTCATGTTTGACTTTTCTCGAGGTGAGTCGGTGAAATACTGGCTTGTATCAACGGATGGCACAGTAAGGCTTGCTAACACCATTGTGCCCTATATGATCAAAGCTGAAGGACGCGATGGGGCCTCTGTCACATTGCGTCGCTTGACGCCCGATGCGGGCCTGATGCTCTGCGAAGGCTACGACTTCAATCCAGACGAGCAAATCTTAGTTTCATCCCAATCTGGAAAAGCGCGCACCTACAACACGCCCATTACATGCGCAAATGGCCGCTTTAGCATGATTTTTGAGCCGGCATCAGCTGAGAGAAGCGGGGGAATTGCCTATGTCGATATCCAGCGCTTTTCTGAGCGTCTAATGCTCGAATTTGACTGGGGCTGCGAGGCCTTGAACACCAAGAAGCGATGTGCCAACACCTCCAGAATTCAGCCCGATGCGCTGTTGAAATTGCCGACTAACCTCAATTAGCTTCAGTTTTTAAAGTAATAACTTGACATTTGGCGAAAGCTGCGAGTAGGGTGGGGATAAAACCAAGGATTCTCCATGGCGCTAGGCAAAGAAGTGATTCTTATCACCGGCTGTAGCGGGCGTATAGGCACTCGCGTGGCTCATCAATTTTCAGATCCACGCTACCTCGTGATTGGCCTCGATAGCGCATCACCCAAAGTTGCTTCTACCAACTTTGAATTTATCCCTACGGATCTTGCAAGTGAAGCAAGTCTCAATCAGGCGATGACTCGCATCCGTGAAAAGTATGGTGAAAAGCTTGCCACAATCATCCATTTGGCCCCTTTTGATATCGAGAGAAAAACTTGCCTGCATGAAACAGAACTTCTCCTAAGTGCCACAAATAGGTTCCAGACAGAGCAGTTTCTCTTTGCCAGTACCGTAATGGTCCATGCACCATGTGAGCCGGGACAAAAAATTAATGAAAACTGGCCCCTCATGGGAAGTTGGGAGCAGACTCGCCAGATAATTGAAACTGAGGAGCTCCTTTTAAAAAATCATGGCAAAATCCCGCTTGTGATCATGCGCATCGCCTGCTGTTATGATGATGGTTGCCATCTTGCCCCACTTGCCAATCAGGTACAGCGCATCTATGAAAATCAATTCATCGCCCCATTTTTCCCAGGCTCTAGCGCTCACAGCAAAGCCTATATCCACCTTGACGATTTGACCCAAGCGATCTGGCTTGCTGTACAGCGCCGTTTTGGCTTGCCCTCGACAATTACACTGATTGTGGCAGAGCCAGAAACTGTCACCTATGTGGAGCTGCAAAAAGTAATTGGCCTTCTGTGCCACGGTCAAGAGTGCAATACGATACGCACTCCCAAGTGGCTTGCAAGGCTTGGACTGTGGCTACAAACCAATTTGCCATTTGGCCAGAAATTGGCGATAGAACCCTGGATGATCGACGTTGCCGATTATAACTACTCTTGCGACATCTCGCTCGTACAGGAAAAGCTTGGCTGGGCTCCCAAGCATTCGCTTCGGCAAAC
>Ga0187893_10010067_pt1 | contig 14278 bp, 17 predicted proteins | sample MA1701074metaG_FD_139574 | JGI IMG/M metagenome (GOLD analysis project Ga0187893, IMG submission 139574) | White microbial mat communities from a basaltic lava cave in the Kipuka Kanohina Cave System on the Island of Hawaii, USA - MA170107-4 metaG ...
GGCTCGCCACCTGTCCATGATGGCTCCAAGTTGCTCTCGATAGAGCTCCTGTTTTTTACGGCTCATTGCTCGATCGGTCGCCAGCATCTTAGGGATGCCATAGGATAAGATTCCAAAGACTGTCTGGAGCATAAATCCCATCAAGGCCATGTGGGTATAGGCCGCGAGGTGCAACGATCCGAATGGCAGCATCGGTGGTTGCGGGAGGAAATTGGCCCCGACGAGCACGCCCATCATCATCATGAGAACCAAGAAGAAGGTTGCGAGTAACAGATGGTCGGAGGCGACGTTCCCCGGATGGCTGGAGCGTTGCCACGTGCGCAACAGATTGTACGCGTAGAGACCGATGCTAAGGATGAGTAACCCTCCGATCGCGAGTTCGAGATGGAGCGACGAAGTGATAAATCCGCCGATCAAAACGACGAAGCCGACGGGAAGCACAACCATCACGAAGCGGGCGAGTTTCAGACTGTAGAGTTCGGCGTTCAAGACAATCGGCAAGAGGCGGTGGGTGGCGCCGATCATTGCCATGGTGACAAAACCCAACAGAATCAGATGTAGATGAAGAAGCCGCGCATGGGCGTAGTATTGCTGAACGAACTGGAAAGCCATGACGACGCTGATGATTAATCCAACGAGTAAGGAAATAAGAGAAACGCGATAGAGCCAGGAGGAGTCGGTTGCTTGAGTCGGACTTTGCCGCGCGTACTGCCAGGCGGCAGGAGCGATAGAGGCGACAGCTCCAATTACGGCAATTCCAGCTCCGCCGACGATCATCATGTTTCCGAGCCCGAATCCAATGAGCAACAAGGCTGTGGCGGTGTTCAGGGTTGCGAACAGCCACGGATGAGAGTTCGAGCCGGCATGATTGCTCTGAGAATCACTGGATAGGGAAGTCAGTAGTCCGCCGATCATGAGTTGAAGGATTCCACCGACAAGGATGGCATGTACATGGACCGACCTCACCCAAGAAGGCAGCGGCGTGCCATAGACCAATCCAATCAGGGAGGCGAGTCCCACCAGTGAAGAGAGCAGGAGCCAGCCAAATCCTGTAATCAGAAAGGTCAGTGGTCGGCAGATTATGTAACCCATGGAATTCTCTCGACAGACTGCAGAAACAGTCCACTCGAACGTCATCGATTTTCGTAAAGTGTATCTCGTTTAGGCGTTTGAGGTTACAAATTTTTAATTTTCAGAGGACGTCTCTGAAAGCCGGACGCTGCACATCTAAAAGCAGCAACATCACTCCTGGAAGCGCGACGTTGCACGGGCAGAAGAATAACGGGTGAATGTGAAACTGTTATGGCGAGAGAAAGTAAAAATGATTTGTCGGTCCGGTTCCGTGACCGACTGCCAGACTGTGGCGAATGGTCTCGGTGAGATAAGTCTTGGCCGTCTGTACGGCATCGTTCATAGATTGGCCTCGTGCAAGATGGGCTGCGATGGCCGAGGCGAACGTGCAGCCGGTGCCGTGCGTATGGGGGGTATCAATGAATTTCCCCTTGAACACATTGAAAAACCGGCCGTCATAGAGCAGATCGGTGGCCCGCTCTGCCGACAAATGGCCTCCCTTGATCAACACATGCTTGCAGCCGAATCCGTGAATGACTTTGGCGGCGCGGCGAGCGTCGGCCAGCGTCTTGATCTCCATGCCGGATAGTTGCTGGGCTTCATGAATGTTCGGCGTGACGAGCAGCGCCAGGGGGAAGAGTTGTGTCTTCACGGCGTCGATCGCATCCGGCTTGAGCAGCATGTGGCCGGTTTTCGAGATCATGACCGGATCGACCACGAGATTCGTAACATGCTGAGGCTTGAGCAGTTTGGCGACGACTTCGACGATCGCCGCCGATGACAGCATCCCGGTTTTCACCGCGGCAACGTCGAAGTCGTCGAACACGGCATCGATTTGCGCCGCGATGATCGAGGTCGGCAACTCGAAAACGTCGGTGACCTCTTCCGTATTCTGCGCAGTGATGGCGGTGATCGCCGACATGGCAAACACGCCGTTGGCCGACATGGCCTTAATATCGGCCTGAATCCCCGCACCTCCACCCGAATCAGAGCCTGCGATCGTCAAGACCTGCTTCAATGTCATAAGTGCTCCTGGATCAAGACTGCTCAGTCTCGCAGATTATACTCGGCAGACCGAACCTGTCCAGCGGGACGCGCCTAGTAACCCTGGCACGGCTTGCGAACCAGGATTCACCCAATGGCGAGCCCAAGCCCACCAGGCCTCAGCCGGATTTGACGTTTACTTACAAATGGTTACTATCAGCAGGAGCGCGTGGATGCCATTGTGGAGACGAGTCGCGAGCCGATTGGCCGAACCGCAAAACAGCAATCTTGACGTGAGGACTGTGAGCGCACTACACTGAGGAAATACTGGTATTTAAGGAGGAGCTGTTATGGCTGGACAGCGTGTGCTCAATAGCGAGAAGAAGTCGTCGGTATTACGGGATGCGGCTGCGTTGACTACTCAGTTGGCGGCCGGCCTGGAAAAGATCGGACTTGCGATGAAAAGCCGGACATGGCGGCGAGAAGGTCGAGCAGGTCTCGGTCCGTTACAGCGGCAGGTGCTTACGCTTCTTCGGTCCAAGCCCGATCAACGTGCGACAGTCTCCACGGTGGCGAACGAGCTGGCCGTCAGGCTTCCAACTGCGTCGGAAGTTATCGCCACGCTCGAACGCAAGCAGTTGGTTCGACGGCGTCGTGACATGAGCGATGGACGGGTTGTGACGGCGCAGTTGACGGCCAAAGGGAATCGGTCCGTAACGCCCTCTTCCCGTATGCCCGATCGGCTGGCGACTGCGGCGGAGGCACTCTCGGCACCGGAGCAAGTCGTCCTCCTCAGGTCTCTGGTGAAGGTGATTCGTAGTCTCCAAGAACAGGGTGAGATTTCTGTCGCGAGGATGTGCGTGTCTTGTCACAACTTTCGCCCCAATCAACACGACAATGCCGATCGGCCTCATCACTGCGACTATCTGAATGTTCCGCTTGGTGATCGTTCGCTACGACTTGATTGTCATGTGTATGAACCTGCCTCGACTGCACAAGTCAATGAGGCTTGGGTAAACTTCACCAGTTCTCGTACTGCCTAGGCCCCGTTGCTCCAGCTGCGGAAGTGGAATTGGTATAAGTGGGCTTGCAGGGAAGTAGGGGAATCATGAGTGAAAGAAAGACCACCGTTCTCTTTAAGAGAGGTTCGACCCGGTCATCAGAGGATGAATGGCTCGGGCCGGAATCCCATATGCCGAATCTGAGTCGGGAACTTCGACGTCGTGAACCTCAGGAAATGGGCTTCTCTTCTGATTGGATAGTCGGCGCAATGTTTGTGGCGGGCGTGGCAGCTGGATGTCTCCTCATGCACCTATTCGACCGACGGTCTCGGACTTCTTAGCAAGAAGCTGAAAAACTCTGCCAGCATCCGAAGACCGTTGTTTGGTTTGTCTGGTCTGTCTGGTTTTTGGTTGAGCGAAACTAAGCCGATCAACCAAATCAACTCGTCTCGTAGCCTGCTAGACCCCTCTCATTCTCAGCGCGGTCCATTTCGATACAAAAGGTGATCGGCTTCGATCTGCGAGAGTAGATCGTCCAGAGCAGTTTGAACCGCTTCCGCAATGGGGGTCTGATCCGAATCCGTAACCCAGCGAACGCTCGACCCCACCGTTTCTTTTTCCGCCAGATAGGACTTGATCGGTGGTTTCTCCGCAGGGCCTAGAGCCGATTCCAGGTGCAGAAGGTAGTAGTAGCTGTCGTGGGATCGCATTTTCAGCCAGGCCTTGATGGTCAGGGTGAGATCGGCCGGTTGGTCGCCAACCGAGGTGAATGACTGGCGCGACTGAATATAGTTTATTACAGCAGAACGAAGATCCTGTGCCGGCCACTCAAGCAAGATAATGCCCGGTCTGTGGTCGGCTCCTTCCAGTGCGAGAAATGGCACAATAACTTGGAGTGATTGCGCGATGGCGATAGACGAAACAGCTGGAGGCGCAGGAGTGACGTGAATTCGGTGGACGCAACCCAAGCTGACCAGCAGGAGCCCGCTGAGAATTATTCGCGCGGATTGCCGGAGGAGAGGGTCGCTGTTCACGGATTCGTCGATGTTGTAGTGGGCGGATTGAGCAAGTCTAAATCCCTCAAGGCGCGCAAGGCCTGTTCTCGATATGGTCGGTCTGTGGGATTCGTATAGGAATCGATCACGCGTCGATAGGTGGCGCGGGCTTGGGGGTACTGACGCTTGATGGCGAAGTACTGGCCCAGCGCAAGCCAGTTTGTGGCTGCGGCTTCATTGGCGGTTTTCATCAAGGCAAACTCCTGTTCGACCGCTGTGGTGCCTTGTTGGCTGGCCTGTTTCCTGACGATATCTCCCATTTCGCTCGCCATCGCTTCAATCTGCTCATTGTCCCGGATCGCGGATTCTACTCTGTTGGCTTTCAGACTGTCATAGAATGCGTCGGAATGATTCTTAATCAGGTTTGCCCGTTCTTGATAAGTATCATGGGCGCAACCGGCTCCTATGAGGCAGCAGGCAACGAGCAGCAGTGATCGGTACGATGCGAATCCGCGTCTTGACATGAGCCGTGCTCCTTAGGGCCTTACAGGTGAGGCCCCAAATTTCTTGATGTAGTTTATCCTAACCGAATTCGGAAAGGAAACGCGACCGAGCGCCGTCACGCTCACGCGCCCTCTAGTGACACATGCGTCTGAAGTATGGTAAGAGTCGAACTCATTTTTGACCATGTCGTCCCCATCGTCTAGCCTGGCCTAGGACATTGCCCTTTCAAGGCAGTAACACGGGTTCAAATCCCGTTGGGGACACCAACATCCTGCGCGTTCTGAGAGACCTACACGCGTTGCTCAGCTTTTTCCTCGATCATGTCGAGGTAGCTATGTGGTCGGACACCCTCAAATGATGATGCTCTCAGGAAATTTTGAGGGCCACCGAACTAACAAACCGCAGGTCAAAATTTCCCGTCTTCTCTTTTGGCGGCCTTGACAGTTCCTCGGCCATTCTGCCTCCCATATCTCATCTCCTTCCAAGGCTTACGCTTTTTCCTCCAGGGCCTGTCGTATCAGGACCTCACGGAGCAGTGTTTCCAGCTCCTGGTGCATTAACTGAATGCTGGATTCAAGCTGTTGGAGCATAGCTTCGCGGACATGCAGTTCTTCACTGTCATAGAGGCTCCCGGACCCGAACAGTAATGCGATCCGTTCTTTTTCGCGAACCGATCCCACCTCTCCCAGCTTCCCCTCTTCCTGCCAAGTCTGCAACATGACATCTCTTAGGCTGTTCCCTTCGAGCCCTCGGATACCTGGCTCCGTCAGAAACCGCCAGGCTCGTGGGGAAAAGAACTCCGACTGCGGCGAGCCGTCCCAGACAGCCGCCAGATGATTGCGAGGATGACTGAACTCCTGGCGTACCTTCGTGAAGTTGGCGGACGTGCCGAACAGAACTTCCAATGCGCCGCCAGTCACCGATGCGATATTGCCTGCATCGCCCGCCCCCGTGGCCATGCTGATTCCGCCGGACAGAATATTCGCGAGTCCACCGAAGATCACGCCTAAGATGGTTTGCGAGGTCGTGCGCGTGGTTTGAATGTCCCAGAGGCGATCGTGAACCTGATCGGCTCGCTGCACTTCGCATTCAATTTCGGCGACGAGGCCGGAACCTTCGAGGGTGGCCAATACCAGTCTTATTACCACCTTCTGTCGGACACGCTCGATGTCTGCTAATGCGGCTTGCTCAACCTCCAATCGCGCCATTCGATTTAGTAGCGGCAAAAGATCCATGACATCGGCGATATGGACTGCGATGGGAGAATAGAGTTTGACCGCCGCATCTTTCTCGACCGACTCGTTGGGCGTCTGCCGCTGTTCGCCCAAGTCTACAGACGGATTCCGGACTTCGGAAACGACAGATACGCATCGGCGATCGAATGTGTAGGTGCTGGCAGGAGGGGGCAAGGTAGAGGCACAACCGACGGTTACAAGGAGCAATGGGAGCGCCACTGGACACCATCTGTATCGTCGCATGATCGTAGGTTCTCCTTATTGAAAGGCACTGACTGGGGTGCGACTGAGGTGCTTGACACTCATGGCCTGATCTCCACGGAGGCAAATTACCAGAGAGTCGCCAGGTATTCCAAACCGGCTTTATCTCATGGCACAAGCAGCATCTGAAGCACCCTCGCTTTAAAACCGTTGCCCATTGCTCTTCCCAAAAAGGGCATACTTTCTTTAGCATCATCGATTACTTCAAGGTCCGCCGCGTATCCACAGTCTACCGGGCGAGGCGATGGAGGGAGCCACCGCCTTGCCATGACTCCAGGGCGCGCAGGTGCAGTGTGCCCATTCCTCACTTTGCTACCACGCTGCTACCAGGACAAAACAAATCAGCCTCATCAGCCCCCATTTCAGGAGCATCCTGGTTTGTGGTTTCTTTATGGGGTTAGGTTGTCTGAGGTTAGGCTATTTGAAATTCGTAAACCGCAGTCGCTGCGTTGGTGCCAAGCTGGTGCAAAAACACCCTGACACACCATGACAAACGGTCATCCATGATGAGGTGGGCCATCACGAATTCTTCCCTTTAGCTGAGGATTGCTCTTGTTGAGTGTCTTCGGGTGGGGCTGTCCTAATAACCCCCAGCAATCTTTCAAAGCCAACCCCAACATTCATGCGGTCTCGGGGTAGTCCAAACGTCGGTCCTAAATACAGTGTTCGTGGTCAGTGTTTGGAATTCGACTCGTACCCATTGAGAACGGCCGTTCAGGTGCTCTGAACCGCCGTTCATAGCCAGGGCTTGATATTCCCTCCAGTCTGGTTGCCCTTCTGTCCGGCCAATCGCGCAAAGACCTTCCCTACCACGCACTTCAACGAAATCGCCCATACTCACTGTCCTCGGCACGTTCCATGCTGATGCGACACAGTGAACCTGCCCTGAGTGTCTGAGGGAGATGCCCAGTGCGCTGACGTTGGCGAAACTTCGAGAACAAGCAGTCTGAGCAGGCGATCGTGAGCAGTGCCTGTAACCCGAAGATGGTCGCCATCGAAATCACGCTTTTGCTGATGTTGCCGGTAGGACAATGTCACTCAGTGGTTGCGCTGGCGGCAACGGAACATGACGTTGTGAAAACCATTGTGTCCTATTCCATCGTAGGGAGGTGAGTCATGCAGACCGCATGCTGGGAGATGCTGTGGTTTCGAGCCTTGCGCGCAGTGGCCGTTATGCTGGCAGTCGTGCTGGGCCTGGAATGGACCGTCCCGCTCGGCGGGTACGCCCAGCCGAACCAAGGGCAGGTCAAGCCGAACCAGGAGTCGGCTCCCGCACCAGCGGCGAGCGTGGGGAATCAAGACTTCCCGCCAATGCAAGACGCAGCGATCATTGAAGAACCCAAGCCATTCTATAAAAAATGGTGGTTTTGGGCGCTTGTGGTGTTCGTCGTGGCGGGTGGCGTGGCGGCGTGGGCCGTCAATGAGGTGGTAAACGATCCGCCGTACCTAGGCCCAGGACCGGGCTAAGGGGTTAGAACTCACGACTGAATTAAGACTTCGGGTATACAAGGCAAACATAATACTGAATTATTCGGTCCATCTCTCAACAAAGGAGACACCCAAAATGCAAAATCAACTTCGGATTATCTTTATCGCCTTTCTCTTTGTCATGATCGTTCAGTCGGGATGTTCTATCTACAAAGCAGCGAACCAACCGCCTCCGATAGATTTTATGAATGTTAAAGTTGGAGCCTCTCGACCTCAGCTCATTTCTGCTTTTGGACACCCTAAGTACTCTGAAGTTGTCGGCGACAAGCGCACAGATATGTTTGAGTTCATCGACGGCTACCCATCGGCCAGCAAAGTACGGGTGCTTTTCTACGCAGCGGCGGATTTTTTCACATTATGTCTGGCAGAAGTAATATTGTGGCCTCTTGAAATGGCTGTATTGGATGGAGTACCTGGAAATGCAATCGCAGAATACGATGATAAAAGTCTTGTGAAGGAATTACGTGTGACGGATAAAGCGAGGAAGCCTTGGGTGCTGCAAAATTCAGGCAGTGAGAAAGAGCCCTCTCAGTCGGCTCAGTTGGTTTCCCACTGATCATCGGGTAAATGGGGCTCGGAGTCTTCTTTTCCCAAATATCGGATGGCACTAATTCGAAGCAGGGCTGGTGCTAGTGGTATCGGAAATACGCGCCTAGGAATACAGAATTAGTGAGGCTTAGAAGAACGCACGAGAGGCGAAGTAAGGCTTGTGGGTTGATCCGGCTCCTGTACCACCGTGGGAGTGGCGGAAGCGGAACAGGTGAGCTTATGCCGCCTGTCTGATCATTCCAGAAAACGGCACGATGATGCCCTCCATGTGATGGATTAAATGACTTATAGACCCGTTGGGGATACCAGCAACGCTGTTACTCCTATTCAATAGCCGGTATTCGCAGGAGCCTACCAAGTATTTGAGGCTTGGCCGGAGGAGGGCCTAGGCCGCAGAGGAACGGCTGAGAGTCTGGTGCAGTTTGTCCTTGAGGATTTCGAGTTCGTTGGCTCCCTTTGGATTGACTTTTAGACACCGATTGGGATCAAGGCCAAGGTGCTGTAGCCTTTCCTCGGTCGGCACCTCGTCGTCAATCCAGAACCATTCACGCGTGCCTGTCTTTGCGACGGCATCAGCAACCCAGAGTTCCTTGTTGTCGTGCTTTTTCCAGTTCGCTGAGCGAAATCTCGGGGCCTGAAGAGATTTCATGAATTTCTCCACTGTGAGAACGGACAACAGTGTGTCAATCTCTTCGTGTCTCCACATGGTAAGAAACACAACATCGAAGTGTTCATGCACCCACTTGATCCACGTCTTCAAACCTGGCCGGAGCTGGAATTCACCGGCGTAATCGCCGAAGAGTACACCATCAATATCGTGATAGAGAATGGGCTTGTTCAAATTGACCTCCTGACGCCCTGGGAAGGTCTCAATTACAGTGCATGTACTGAAAGGGCTTGGTACGCACAGGATTCTACTGCCACTTTTGAGCACCTGTGAAGCCGAACACATCCACAATCAATCCTAGCACGCCCGCTAATACAGTCACCGGAAATCGTATCATGGTCATCTCCTCTTTCGAGGTCGAGGACGGTCCAGGATATCGTCCAAACTTATAGGGTTACAAATCCCTCCCAAGTGTGCGCCACACTTTTTCTACAATTAATGTTCGCGCTTCACTATGAAGTGGCTCCTGTTATAGTTTCCCTGCCATCTTGTTCCCGCCTCCCGTTGGGGCCGCCGAACCTACTTCATTTCCTCTCGGTGGCTGACTCGCCGTTTCAATCTTTTCATTCCGTTGAGTTTGTCGTGCGGGCTGGATACACTGCCTAGCGAAGGCTGAGTCGCTTTTTCCAGCAGGCTGGGGAAAAAGTATGTAGCCACGCCAGAGGCGCGATGATCCGTACGCGTGGTACTAAGAAAGAATATTCCGCAGGATAGCCTGCGAGACAGACGGGATACTCGGAATCAGGGCTTTCAAGTCTCGAGAGGCATGCGTGTCGCGCGCTTGAGAGATCCTATGGCGATGGAGATAGCCATGCGTGGACGACTGACGATGTTGTGGACCGGGATCAGCCTTGTGATAGGTGTAGTCTGCCTTGGGGCGGCAGAGCCACAGCCCTCGAAGGGCGGGCAGGCGGTTCCGTCAGTCGAAGTGGGTCGAGGACTAGACGGCGCTCCGATGGTCCTTATCCCTGCCGGCCCATTCACCATGGGTAGTCACGATGGTCTACCGAACGAGCGGCCTGAACACATTGTGACGCTAGATGCCTACTACATCGATCGATATGAAGTCACCCTGGGCTTCTATCGGAAGTTTCTGGAATCGGGGAAGCAAGAATCTCCTCCGACATGGGACGATGAGGCGGCCACGACGGTTGGAGATCGGCCGGCCATTGGAATGAGATGGGAATCGGCAGCCGCTTACTGCCGATGGGCTGGGAAACGGCTTCCGACAGAGGCTGAGTGGGAGAAGGCGGCTCGGGGGACAGACGGGCGCCGATATCCGTGGGGAGATATGCAGCCATTCGTCGATATTGCCAACTATAACAGAGGAATGTGGGTCAGTGAGGCCATCACGTTGGTGGCCGTCACCAGCGGTCTCGAGGGAATGAGCGTACGGCATGGGCTTAAAGAGGGTGGGAGGAGTCCGTTTGGCGTCTCTCACATGGCGGGGAACGTGGCAGAATGGGTAGCGGACTGGTACGAACGCGACTATTATCAAAAAAGCCCTGGGAGGAATCCACTCGGCCCGACGACTGGTGAGAAGCGCGTGTTGCGAGGTGGTTCATGGGCGGATGTACCGTCTGCGTTGCGTGTGACGGCGCGGTTCTCAGCTGAGTCGGATTTCGAAGACCGGACGATCGGATTTCGCTGTGCCATGGATATGCCGAAGTGAGAGTCGTGCTGGCCTGGTGCGGGTCTGAGCATGTTTGCGATGGAGTAGATAGCCAGTCCACCGTCTTGGGTTCTCAGATTACGAGACTGCCGGACTTTTCCTGCGACCGGTTCCATGCCTGAACGAGCTATGACACCCCTCATCGTGATTGTGCTGCTAGTGGGGATATTGTTCGCTCTCCGCTCCATCAATTCCAATTCTTCTTCGGTGACGCCGGCTCCAGCTCCCGTCTCGTCGGCGGCGATGCTTGCCCCTGACAGGGTTCCGCTGGTCACAGGAGACGAACCGATCGCAGAGATCTTTACGAAAGCTGGCTGTTTGGTGTGCCACACAGTTCCGGGAATTTCTGGAGCTGATGCGCGCGTTGGGCCGCCTCTCGTATTAGGTGCCACGGGGCCTGCGCGATTGGTCGATCCGACTTACCGAGGACACGCGAAGACGGTGCATGACTATGTGGTCGAATCGGTCATCGAACCGAGTGTGTTTGTCGTGCCGGGATATCCGGCCGGCACAATGCCGACATGGTATGGAGCGAAACTCAGCGCGCTCGCGCTGGAGAAGATTGCGTCGTACCTTGAGCGGCAAGGGGTTGCTGCAGTTCAGTAACCGCCGTGATCCCTGCAGGATTGTGACGAGGCAAGGGTGGTGAGGAGGGGATTATCGTTTACGAAGGGGAGCTACTTTTCCTGCGGCTCCCCCTTGAATCTTGAAAGCACCGGTCGTCGGGTCGCCAGATTTTTTATCGAGGAGGGCGTTGATTGCATCGTCCCCTCTCAAGCCCTCGATCTTGATCTTGAGCCGGAGATTGTTGGCGCTGTCGGCATTGATGAGGGCTTGTTCGAGTGAAATGCGCTCCTCCTTATACAGATGGAACAAGACGTGGTCGAACGTCTGACAGCCCTCCTCCACTCCTTGCTCCATCGCTTCCTTGAGCAAATCGACTTCGGCCTTCTTGATGAGATCTTTGATGCGGGGCGTGTCGAGCATGATTTCCAGCGCCGGGGCTCGTTTCCCATCCACGGATGGCACGAGCCGCTGAGAGATAATGGCGCGTAGATTGAGCGACAACTGGAGGTAGATCTGCGCATGCCGCTCTACCGGAAAAAAGTTCATGATGCGCTCGATGGCCTGATTCGCATTATTCGAGTGGAGGGTGCCGATGCAAAGGTGGCCGGTTTCCGCGAAGGTAATCGCGGCTTCCATCGTTTCCGTGTCCCGAATTTCGCCGATCAGAATCACGTCCGGCGCCTGCCGCAGGGTGTTCTTGAGTGCATTTTGAAATGAGAGCGTGTCGAAGCCCACTTCTCGCTGCGTAATGAGCGATCGCTTATGATTGTGGACGAACTCGATCGGATCCTCCACGGTCACGATATGGCCGGGGTGGACGGTGTTGCGGTGGTCGATCATGGCTGCGAGGGTGGTGGATTTTCCGGAGCCGGTGGCTCCGACTACCAGCACCAACCCGCGCTTCGTCATGGCGATGTCTTTCACGATCAGGGGCAAGCCCAGCTGCTCGGCGGTCTGGATTTCGGCTTTGATATGCCGGAAGACCAGGCCGACATTCCCTCGCTGGCGAAAAATATTGACACGGAAACGGCCGAGCTCTTTGTAATAGAGGGCCAGGTTCATTTCCATCTTTTCCTCGAATTCCCCACGCTGCTGACCGCGCATCAGCGCCAGCGCGAGAGCTTCGAGTTGTTCGTTGGTAAACGGTGGCGCGTCGGTTTGTTGTGTCGAGCCGTGGAGGCGATAGGCGGGGGGCGAGTCGACGGTCAGGTACAGATCTGACGCCTCTTGATCCACCATGACTTTTAAGAGACTGCGAACATCCATCTCTACCTCTGTTTCTTTCTGCCAGGTATCTTAGGCCGCGCCGCCCATTGGGGCTCCAAATAGGTTGGGATTCATGCTGCGCGATTGAGCTTCGACCTTCGTGACGACTCCACGGGTCGCTAGCTCGTACAACGCCATGTCCATCGTTTGCATGCCGTCTTTCTGACTGGCCTGCATGATTCCGGGAATCTGATGCAATTTGCCTTCCCGGATGAGATTCCTGACCGCGGTTGTGGCGACCATGATTTCGAGGGCGGCGACACGCCCGCCTGATTTCTTCTTCAGCAGAGTCTGCGTGATGACCGCTTCCAACGCTTCTGCGAGCTGTGTGCGAATCTGGGATTGTTGGTTTGGGGGAAATGCATCGATGATGCGATCGATGGTTTTCGGCGCACTGGAAGTGTGAAGTGTGCCAAAGACCAAGTGGCCGGTTTCCGCAGCAGTCAGTGCGAGTTGAATTGTTTCCAGATCGCGCATTTCGCCCACCAGGATGATGTCCGGGTCTTCGCGGAGGGAGGCTCTCAGCGCGTTCGCGAACGACAGGGTATGGACGCCCATCTCCCGCTGATTGACGAGACATCTTTTTGTCTTGTGGATGAATTCGATCGGATCTTCAATCGTGATGATGTGACCTTCGAATGTGTTGTTCAAATAATCGACCATGGAGGCCAGGGTCGTCGATTTTCCGGATCCGGTTGGTCCGGTCACAAGAATCAATCCCTTTTCTCGATCGCAGAGTTGTCGCACGATCGGAGGCATGCCGAGCTTTTCCATCGGAATGATCTCGGTGGGAATGTTTCGGAAGACGGCGCCAAGCCCACGATTTTGGACGAAGACATTCACGCGGAATCGGGCGATGTCGCCCAGCTCAAAGGAAAAATCGCACTCGCGCTTCTCCTCGAAGTTCTTTCGCTGGGTATCGCTCATCATGTCATAGATCAACGAGTGCGTTTCTTCCGTGGTCAGTGCGGGGTGATCGAGTTTCTTGAGATCTCCGTTCACGCGAATCATCGGTGGCTCGCCGGCGCTGATATGACAATCCGACGCGCCCTCCTTAGCCGTGAAGGTCAGGAGTTTCGAAATATCCATGAAGAGGACTCCTCGGTATGAAAGGGTAGAAAGATGATTTTTCGTACCGCAGTAATAGCAGCAATACTTGCGAGCATAATGCCATAGGGTGATGAGAAAGCAAGGAAATAGCCGGAAGTAACTGCATAAACTCTTTGGCGGTGTACTGTAGAGATAGGTGAGGGGCTCGATCAGATTAGCCCTGCCGATTGCCCTGCGCGTTGGAACGCCGTGAGAGCGTGATCGATGTGGTTGGAGCTGTGCTCGGACGTGACAGTGACGCGGATGCGGCTGGTGGCGTCCGGAACGGTAGGAGGGCGAATCGCCGGAGCATACACGCCTTCTGCAAGCAGGTGTTCGGCAAACGCAAGTGCGATTTCAGCATTGCCGACTAAGATCGGCATGATCGGACTCACGCTGGAGGAGAGGTTGAATCCCAATTGCGTCAATCCCGAGAACAGTCGTTCACGGTTGGCCCACAAGCGGGCTCGCCGTTCCGGTTCTCGTTGCAAGATTCGTAACGCTGCCGTGGCGGCCGCAGCCGAACTTGGCGGGGGCGCCGTGGTGAAGATGAAGGACCGGCTCGTGCTCATGAGATAACGGATCAACGTCGAAGGTCCAGCAAGATAGGCGCCACTGCTGCCGAAGGCTTTGCCCAAGGTCCCCATCTGAAACTGGATCTGTGTCTCGAGACCGAAATGCTCGACGGTTCCTCGTCCATGCGGTCCCATGACGCCCGTGCCGTGGGCGTCATCGATATAGAGATCGGCCTCATAGTCCTGGGCCAACCGACTGAGTTCCGGCAATGGTGCGAGGTCTCCGTCCATGCTGAACAGACCGTCGGTCACAATCAAGGTGTGTCGTCCTCGGCGTCTTTTGGACAGAAGGGACTGGAGATGGCTGGTATCGTTGTGTCGATAAATACGAAAGTCCGCCGCGCTGAGCCGGCA
>Ga0187893_10010068_pt1 | contig 14278 bp, 14 predicted proteins | sample MA1701074metaG_FD_139574 | JGI IMG/M metagenome (GOLD analysis project Ga0187893, IMG submission 139574) | White microbial mat communities from a basaltic lava cave in the Kipuka Kanohina Cave System on the Island of Hawaii, USA - MA170107-4 metaG ...
GCAGGCTCTGAAGAGGGTCCTCCGAGGTGGTGAGCGGCGGCTCGGTGGGGGCGACGCACTCCGTGGTGAGCGCCGTGCCTGGCCGGGGAGGCGGTTCAATCGAGCCTTCGGCCCGAGAATGGTGTCGATTGTCGTTGACCGCTCCTAGGGTCCTCTCTACGATTCCGGCCTCACCGCACGAGAACCCATCGAGGAATAAGAATCCGGCGCATGGACCCGAAGCAGGCCGCCGCCGCGGCGCCTATCTCGTACTGGATCTATTTCAGCATCGGAGTGCTCGTTCTCCTTGTCCTCGATCTCTCCGTCTTCCACAGGAAGGCCCATCGGATCAGCGCCCGGGAGGCCCTCGCCTGGACCGGCTTTTGGGTGAGTCTGGCGGCCGGATTCAACCTCTGGGTCTTCTACCGCTTCGGATCGCTGAAAGCTCAGGAGTTCTTGACGGGCTACCTCATGGAGGAGGCCCTGAGCGTCGACAACATCTTCGTCTTCGTCCTGATCTTCCGGTATTTTCGCGTGAAGCCGGAGTACCAGCACCGCATCCTCTTCTGGGGGATCCTCGGGGCGATCGTCATGCGCCTCCTCTTCATCTTGATCGGAGGAGCACTGATCAAGGCTTTCCACCCCGTCCTCTACGTCTTCGGAGCGTTCCTCCTCTTCACGGGGTTCAAGCTCCTGACACACAAGGACGAGATCGAAGTCGACCCGAGCCGCAACTGGGCGCTCCGCGTCTTCAAGCGGCACTTCCGGACCACCGAAGAGTTTCAAGGGCCGCGCTTCCTCGTGAAGCGTGACGGCCTGACCTACGCCACGCCGCTCTTCCTCGTCCTCGTCGTAGTGGAGACGACCGATGTCGTCTTCGCCGTCGATTCGGTCCCCGCCATCTTCGGGGTCACCGAGGACACCTTCATCGTCTTTACATCGAACATCTTCGCCATCCTCGGCTTGCGCTCCATTTACTTCCTGCTGGCGGGCATGATGGATGCCTTCCGCTTCCTGAAGGTTGGCCTCAGCCTGGTCCTGATCTTTATCGGGATCAAGATGCTCGCCGAGATCTTCGGCGAAGAGTACAAGGTCTCCATCACAGTTTCTCTGGGCGTCGTGGCGGGCATCCTGGTGACTTCGATCCTCGCCTCGATCTTCCGCCCGCCCCCGCCCCCGCCCCCGTTGCCCGAAGAGAACGGAAACGGACCGCCGAGCGGCACCCCGTCGGTCGCCGAGTAAGTCCTCCCGCCGAGAGGGCTTCCGGGAGGGTTCCGGGCCGTTAAAATGTGCCGTCAGGCCGGAATCCCCTCAGGAAAAGGGGTTCGAACGGATCTAAACCGGTGAGAAAGACCAAGATGTCGCCCCGTCCCGCAGGAAACGCGGCGGAAGTGATCGAGCGCAAACCGGAGGACGACCAAATCCTGGTGGACCGAATCCTCGGCGGCGACGAGGAGGCGTTCACCCTTCTGGTCGAGCGCTATTCGGACCGCACGTTCCGCCTCGTCCGCGGGATCGTGGGGGACTGGCATCGGAGCGAGGACGTTTTGCAGGAGGTTTTTGTCCTGGTCTACCGAAAGCTCAATACATTCGACCGGCGGTCGGCCTTCACGACCTGGCTCTACCGCGTGGCGGTGAACGCCGCTCTGAAGGCCCGAGGGCGCCATCGAAATCAGAGGCTCCAGGTGCTCGACGAGGGCTTCGATCAGGAGCAGAAGGCCTCCGTTGCGAGTCAGCGGCTCGAGCTGAGCGAGCTGGCGGAGAAGCTGCTGCGGTGTCTGCCCGCCCACCTGCGGGCCGTGATCCTCCTGCGGGAGTGGGAGGGGTTGAGCTACGACGAGATCGGTCAAGTGCTCTCCTGCTCGAGGGGAGCCGTGGAGCAGCGCCTCCACCGCGCGATGGTCGAGCTGCGGCGGATCTGGAAGCCGCTCGGTAAAGAGGAGTGGTTGCATGGACTCTAAGATGGACTGCAAAACGGCCGAACGTTGCATGACGGCGAGGATCGACGGAGAGCTGGACGCCGAGCGCGTCCGGGCTCTGGACGCCCATATCGTCGAGTGCGCGGCCTGCGCCCTGCGCTGGCAAGAGGATCAGCAGATCCGGTCGCTCGTCCGCGCGGCGGGGGAGGCCTACGCCCGCGACCAGCGGCCCGTCGTGGGCTCCGGGAGGATACTCCTCGACGAGCGAAGGCGCCGGACGGAGGAGCTGGCCGCCGTGGGTCTCCTCCGAAGGCTTGCCGCCGCCGCGGCGGTCGTCCTCATGGGGACGGGGATCCTCGTTGCCACCTCGATCGATCGGGCCGTTCCGGATTCCTCCCCCACCAGCCTTCGGGCCGTCGCCGTCGAATCGACGGCCTCATCGATGGATGGACTGATCCACGCGGACAACACGATCCTCCTGGCCCTTTCGGGCTCCTGGGGAACGAGAACATGACCGGAATGCGATCCTGGGGACTGAAGGGTTGGGCTTTCCTCGCCACGGGGCTCGTCTTCGCGGCGGGAGCTTCGACGGGGTTCGTCGCTTCGCGTTTCTGGCTCGACCCTGAGAACCGCCAGGAGGAGATCGAGCCCGCGCCGGCTCCGGCGACGGGCATCCTCGTCTCGGTCACGAACTCCAGGGTCTACGACCACCTCGGCCTCAAACCCGAGCAGAGGGCTCAAGCCGACAAGATCCTTGGAGCCCATTTCGAGCGCCTGAAGCGGTTGCGCGAAGAGCGGGAGAGTATCGGCGAGCGCGTCGTGAATGACCTCCTTGCGCTCCTCGACGAGTCCCAACGTGAAGGGATGAGGCAAATCTTGCGCGATCTGAAGATCTCGGAAGGGTGGGAAGAGGTCTCGTGGAGATTGGCCTACTACAAGGCCGAGTTGAGCCTCACACCCAAACAGGAAGATGTAGTGTTCCCCATTCTTGCGAACGAGAGGCTCGTCAGAGACGAGATCATCCGGGAGATGCGAGGATCTCGCCCGAAAGAAGAAAAGAAGGAAAGTTCCGTTTCCGAGAGAAAGGACGAAAAACCTGACCGCGAGGCCATGGAGAAGCGTCGCCTCGCAACGGAGCAGAAGTTAAGCGAGCTGCGCGAGGCTCGCACTCAGAAGTTCCGGGCCATCCTGACGGACGACCAGTTCCAGCGCTACCAGAAGCTTGAAGAGAAGCGCGAGCGCGAGCGCGGGCGATGGGGACGTGGCCCGCGCCCCGGCGGAGGCCCCAAGGGGGGCGGCGGGCCTCTTGCAGGACCCAAGAAGGAAACGGATGGGGAGCAGCCTCCCCCCAAGGACGATCCCCCTCCGCAGCCGAAGGTCCCGTAGCGTCGCCCTCCCCGTCGGGACTTGTCTTTGCTGCCTGGCCGCACTTCCTCTCTCGCGTTAGCATGTTGCGCCATGGTCGAGGCGAGCGCGCTCCTTCGCTGTGTCTGCGGGAACGAGATCCCTCTGCGGGGAAGCGACGAGGTGTCGTGCCCGACTTGCGGCCGTCGCCATGTCCCGCGGGCCATGCGGGAAGCGATGCTCGATACGGTCGTCCTCGCACCGGGATCCGGTGGGCCAAGGCCGGCCGCATCACCGCGCGAGGCGGCCTCGAGCGTACTGTCGCTCAGCGGCCAGTCACTCAGTGGCCAGTCGCTCAGCGGCCAGTGCCTCGACCACTTCCAGATCCTCGAAGAGCTCGGGCGCGGCGGCATCGGCACCGTCTACCGCGCGCTCGATACCTCGCTCGAGCGCTATGTCGCGGTCAAGGTCCTGAACGGCGAGGTGGAGGATGGGGCCCTTGAAGCCTTCGTCCACGAGGCCCGGGCGCAGGCGCGGCTCAATCACCCCGGCATCGCCACGATCCATTACGTCGGTCGTCACGGGACGATTCCCTATTTCGCCATGGAGTACGTGCCGGGCAAAGACCTCGACCATCAAATCCGCGGCGGTCCACTCCCGCCGAGCGAAGTGATCCGCATCGGCATCCAGGCCGTACTGGCCCTCCGTGAAGCGAGCGCTCAAGGCATCACACACCGGGACATCAAACCGGGGAACTTCATCCAGACGCCCTCCGGGGCGCTCAAGCTCACGGATTTCGGCCTCTCGAAGACCGAGCGCGGAGGGCTGACTCTCACCGGCAAGCGCACGATCACCGGGACCCCGTACTACATCGCCCCCGAGCAAGCCCGGGGAGAGAAGACCGACAAGCGCACCGATATCTATTCGCTCGGGGCGATGCTCTACCACCTCGCCTTCGGCAAGCCGCCTTTCGAGGGCGACAACTTCGTCGCGGTGATCGCCAAGCATGCAAGCGAGGCCGTCCGCTTCCCCGATCCGCTCCCTCCGGACGTCCCCGCCGGCTTCACGGGGCTCATCGAGAAGATGATGGCCAAGGACCCGGCGAATCGGTTCGGCGACTACGACTCGCTCGAGCGACAGATGCGCCAGCTCCTCCCCGAATCGCAGGTCGTGGCCACGATCGCCCGCCGGATGGTCACGTTGGCCCTGGAGCTAGCGGCCTCGGCCCTCCTCGCGGGTCTGGGGGATGTGGTCTTGACGATCTCGCGCGAGATCGTGGGCGACGAGTCGGACACCATAGAATACGCCCAGGCTCGTCTCGTCTCCGGATGGATCTTCCTGGCGACGCTCCTCTTCCTCCAGCTCTGGCGGGGCCGAACTCCGGGAAAGGAGTTCTCGCACTTGCGGATCGCCGGAATCGACGGCCGCGACCCTGGAGGCTCTCGCCTGGCCCTCCGTTTCGTCTTTCAGTGGCTCCCGCTCGTTTTTCTGGGGCTGAGTCCCCTCTGGAGCTTCGTCTTGGCCGGAAGAAAGGCGAGCAATCTTTCGCTCCTCGCCGTCACCTTGCTTTTCCTGCTCGATCACTTCTGGGCCTACACCAACCGCCGCCGGCGGACGCTTCACGACTTCATCACGGGCACCTTGGTGCTCGAGGAACGCCTTGGACCTGTTCCGCCTGCATAACTTGACGCGCCGCTTCGGGCGGGTCCTCGCCCTCGACTGCAGGGAGGCGGCGCTGCCTCCGGGCGCGGTGGGGCTCCTCGGCCCGAACGGCGCCGGCAAGTCGACCCTCATCAAGGTCCTCCTCGGGCTCCTCGATCCCACGAGGGGCCGCGCGGAGCTTCTCGGGCTCGATCCGACCCGCCGCGGGAGGGCGATCCGGGCTCGCGTCGGCTACATGAGCGAGGGGGAGATGTTCGCGCCGGGCCTCCGTGCGCTCGAGCAGGTCGCGCTCGCGGGCGAGCTGTGCGGCATGCCGCGCCGCCAGGCGCTGCGGCGCGCGCACGAGGTCATCCAGTATCTCGATGTCGGCGAGGCGCGCTACCGGCCGGTCGAGGACCTCCCGACCGGCCTCCGCCAGCGCATCAAGCTCGCCCAGGCGCTCGTCCACGACCCGCAGCTCCTCATCCTCGATGAGCCGACGAACGGGCTCGATCCCGGCGGCCGGCGGGCCCTGCTCGAACTCATTCGCTCCCTCCACGGCCGCTTCGGCAAGTCCATCATCCTCTCGAGTCACCTCCTCGAGGACGTCGAGCGTGTCTGCGACTCGCTCCTCATCCTCCAGGACGGCGCGATGCTCGCCTGCGGCCCGAAGGATGATCTGCGGCTCCAGGTGCGCGACCGCTACCGCGTGCACCTGCGGGGGGATGTGAATCCTCTCTTCGCCGCGCTGGCCGCGCAGGGTGTGACGGCCGTCGAGCCGCCGCGGCGGACGAACGAAGGCTGGGAGGCGGTGCTGGAAGGCCCGCAGGGCTGGTCGACGGCCCGGATCTTCGAGTTGCTCGACGGCTCCCGCGACCAGGGCGCCGTCCTCCGGTCCCTCGTACCCGAGCGGGAGAAGCTCGGAGACCTCTTCCGCCGGCTGACTGCGCAGACCGGCAGCCAAACCGCCGGCCCCCGCGAGGTGGCGCGTGGCCATTGAACGCATCGCCTACCGTCCGTGGAAAGGCGGCTTCCGCGGCCCTCTGATGCGCTTCTGGCCCATCGCTCGCCTCGGGATCGGCCTCATCCTGAAGAGGAAGCTCTTCTGGCTCTTCCTCGTGATCTCGCTCTTCAGCTTCCTATTCAACTCCGCGATCATCTACCTCATCGCCCAGATCCAGGGGCAGACGGGAATCCGCCTGCCCCGGGACATGCGGAACCTCCAGACCGAGTTCCTCTTCACTGGGACCGGCAAAGCCTACCGCGAGTTCATCTCCTTCCAGAGCACCGTTGTCATGATCTTCCTGGCCTTCGCGGGCGGCATCCTCGTAGGGAACGACTTCCGCCGCGGCGCGATCCCTTTTTACCTCTCCCGGCCGATCGGCAAGATAGAGTACTTCCTGGGAAAGTTCCTCGCGACGGCGATTCTGACGACCTTCATCACGCTCGTCCCAGCGGTTGTGCTCTTCATCGAGTACGGCGCCTTCACCGAGTCCTTCGCGTACTACACCGAGAACCTGCGCATCCTGGGCGCCATCGTCGTCTACGGCGCCCTTGTGAGCCTCGTGCCCGCCGTTCTTCTGCTCGGGGTGGCGAGCCTCCTTCAACGCACCATTGCGATCGTTTTCGCCTGGGTCGGTCTCTTCGTCTTCGTTCCGGCGGCGGTGAACATCGTCCGGACGATCTGCAATCGGCGTGGGCTCGGGGACTATTGGGTACTGGGCCTCGCCGACATCTGGGCGAACCTGCGCTGGATCTCGGGCGTCCTTTTCGGGATCCGCGAGGAGGAATACGCCGAAAGCTGGCCGCTGGCCGCCTTGGCCCTCGCCGCCGCTTGCCTGATCGCGATCGCCGTCTTCTGGAGGCGCGTATCGGCCGTCGAGGTCGTCCGATGAGCGCGCCCGTGGAGGTGCGCGGGGCCTCGAAGTGGTACGGGGCTGTGATCGGCATCAACGAGGTCGACCTGGACCTCGCCCCGGGCATCACGGGCCTCCTCGGGCCGAACGGCGCGGGGAAGTCGACGCTCATCAAGCTCATCGCCGGCACTCTGCGGCCGTCCCTGGGCGAAGTGCGCGTTTTCGGCCTGCCGGCCGCGACGACTCCCGCCGCCCGCGCCGCCATCGGCTACCTCCCCGAGGTCGACGGCTTCTACGAGGACCTGAGCGGCCGCGAGTTCGTCCGTTCAATGGCCCGGCTCACGGGGCTTCGAGCCACCGAAGCGCGGGAGCGGACCGAGAAGGTCCTCGTCGAGGTCGGGATGCAGGCGCTGGCGAAGAAGCGCCTCAAGGCCTGCTCGAAGGGGATGCGCCAGCGGATCAAGCTCGCCCAGGCGCTCGTCCACGACCCGCAAGTGCTCATCCTCGATGAGCCTCTCAGCGGAATCGACGTCGCCGGCCGGCGCGAGCTGATGGACCTCTTCCGGCGGTTCGGAGCCGCGGGGAAGACGGTCCTCGTCTCGACGCACATTCTCGAGGAGATCGAGGAGATCACCGACCGGATCGTCCTCATGGCCGGCGGGCGCGTCCTCGCCTCGGGAACGGTGGGGAGCATCCGAGACCTGCTCGACGAGCACCCCTTGACCGTGCGCATCGTCGCGACGCGGGCCCGCGAGCTGGCGGCGGACCTCCTCTCGCGCGAGGAAGTGACAGGCGTCGCGGTCGGCGACGTCAGCACGGTGGCCATCGGCGGCAAGGCGGGCGACGGCATCGCGGAGCTGACGGTCAAGGTGAAGGCGGGGGACCGGTTCTTTCGCGCCTTCCCGGCGCTGGCGCTGGCGCGCGGCGCCGAAGTCAAGCGCATCGAGCCGCTCGACGCATCCGCGGAAGCGATCTTCCAGTACCTGATCGGAGGGAAGTCGTGAGCGCGGCCGAAGGCGAGGAGTACGCCCGCGAAGCCCACACGGGGTGGACGGCCCGGACGGGGCTCGTGGCCTGGCGATTCCTCGTGCGCTTCACGTTTCTGCGTCAGCTCCGCTCGAAGAAGTGCGTGCTGGCCTTCATGTTCTTCATGCTCCTCGCCCTGCTCGTCTTCCTGGGGAGGCAGCTCGGCAAGTGGAACTCCGAGATGTTCGGAGGTCTGGTCCTCTTCGGGCTCTTCCAGACGTTTTTCGTGCCGATGGTGACGCTGGTCTTCGGCGCGGGGGCGCTCGGGGACGAGCGGGAGGAGCGCACCCTGGTGCACCTCCTCTCGCGTTCACTGCCGCGGAGCGGGATTTACATCGCCAAGATCCTTGCCGTCGCCCCGCTGGCTCTCGGCTACTCCCTCGGCGGGCTTCTCTTCCTCTCGTGGCTCTCGGGCATCGAGAAGCCCGGCGTTTGGGAGACGTTCGTCGCGGTGGGACCGAGCGTCTTCTGGCTAACGCTGGCCTACCTGGCCCTTTTCCAGTTCTTCGCGGCGGCTTTCCGCCACTCGACCGTCATTGCAGTCCTGTACGTGTTCTTCATCGAGGTCCTCGTTGGGCGCATGCCGGGGATCCTGAAGCGAGTTTCGCTCGAGTTCTACGCCTGGAGCCTCGCCATGGATTCCGCCGTCCCCCTAGGCCTCGGCCCTCCGGCAGAATTCGCCCGAGTCTTCGTCCCCATCAACGCCACGAGCGCGCTGATCGTGCTCGTCACCCTGACCGCTTCGCTCCTCGCTGCCGGAGCGGCGTACTTTGCGAACCGGGAGTATCCGGAGGCGGGCTAGCCTTCCTCTGCGATACTCCGCGTCCTCTGCGGTTCATCATCCGTTCCTTTGCTCCGAGGATTGTCGACCTACTTCCCCTTCTTGGATCCGCTCGACGGCGCCTTCACCCCGAGGAGATGGCGGATGATGTACTGGTCGAGCCCTTCGTAGTCGCGGGCGTCGATGAACTGCTTCTCGACCTTCTTGTCGAGCGTGCGGACTTTTTCCAGAAGGTGCAGGAACGTCTCCTTCGAGTTCTCCAAGTGCTTCAACGAGAGGTCGCGGGGCTGCGTGCGCATCGCCTTGACGTCGAGGCCGACGAACTCGCCGCCCTGGCCGTAGTCCGCCTCATCGAGGACGCGGACCTGGTTGAACGCCTGGCGGAGGTTGGCGGAGCCGAACGCTTTGTCCTGGTCGTACTTGAGGCCGTTCTGGTCGTTCAGGTGGACGCTCCAGAGCTTTTTGTGAGCCAACGCATAGGCCATCTCGTCCGAGGGATCCTGTCCGGCGAGGTAGGCGTGCGCGGTCTCGACCAGCGCGCCGACGCGGTCCGGATCCTTCGTGATGTAGGCCGTGGCGACCGCGTGGCCGATCGTGGGCAGGTACGCGTGATCCATCGGCTCGTTCGGCTTCGGCTCGATGAGGATCTTGATCTCCTTCGAGTGGTCGAGGATCGCGTCGATCGCCTCGACGAGGCGCCCGACGGCCAGGCGGGCGTTCTTCGCCTCGCGGATGTAGGTCCCCTCGCGGGCCAGCCAGAGGACCATCTTGTCGCAGTCCAGCTCGCGGGCGATGTCGGCCGCGAGGCGCGAGCGGTCGATCGCGTACTGCCGTTCCTTGGAATTGTTCGACGTGTAGGCGCCGTCGATCGTGCGGGCGTCCTCCCAGAGGCGCGGCGCGACGAACTCCGCCGTCAGCTCAGCCTCGTCGAGCCGCTTCTTCATCACGCGGGCGCGCTCGATGACTTCTTTCTGCGAGTAGCGGTTGATGTCCGGCACCGCGTCGTCGTCGTGGAACTGCACGCCCTCAAAGCCGAGCTTGCGGTAGACCGAGAACTTCTCATCGAAGCCGAAGGTTTGGCGGACGGGGGGACCGAAGGGATCCGCCCCTTCATGGATGTTCCAGGGTCCGAAGGAAAAACGGTACTTGCCGGCCATCGCTTGCTCTCCTGTGGAATTCCACCTGTGAAATGCGGTCGGCCGTCCCGCCGGCCTTCCCGCAGGATGAAGAGCAGGAATTAGACCGGGGCAGAGGTGGACGGTCAAGGCCGGGGGGCGATCTCATCACTTAACCGAATCGTCCGGCGGCAACCCGAGCTTCTCGTAGAGCTTCCGCCGCGCCGCCTTGTCGCCGTCGAGGATTCTGCGCGCCGCGGAGGCTACGTCCCGAGCGCGGGCGCGCGGCACGACGATGACCCCGTCGCCGTCGGCCACGATCACGTCGCCCGGCATCACGAGGACGCCGCCGCAGACGATCGGCCGGTTCACGGACTCGATCTCGTTCCTCCCCGGCCGGATGCCGCGCCCCGGCTCGCGGAAATAGAGCGGGACTCCCTCGGCGATGATCTCGTCGGTGTCGCGCGCGGTGGCGCTCGTCACGACGCCCGTCATGCCGCGGAGCTTCCACGACAGGATGTTGTTCGAGCCGATCGATCCGACGTCGGCCCGCTCGGAGTCCTCGATGACGAGGGCCGTCCCCTTTCGGATGAGCGCGATGAATGGCTCGCTCGAAAGCTCCCGGTACCAGCTCCCCTCCCATCGGTCGAATTCCCCGGCCGGGAGCGGACCCGCGGCGGGCCTTTGCGTCGGGACGTAGCGCGCGGTGACCGCGATCCCAATGAAGCGGTGCGAGAAACGCTGCGTGTCTTTCCAGAGCGGGCGGATCTCCGCGGCCATGCGCCCCGAGTAGGGGAGGCCGGCCCGGTCCATGCCGTCCGCCACATCGGCGACGCGGAGCCCGGCGAAGACTTTCAGGATCTCCTCGTCGTCCTTTTCCGAGTACACCCGGGTCGCGAGGAAGCTCTTGCCGCCCCGCAGGTCGGCCGCGGCATCGGTCGAGGGTTTCGAGTCATTTGCGGGAGGAGGGTCGTCGGCCGCGCAGAGGATGGAGGCCCCGAGGAACGCAAGCGGACGCAAGGTTGAGACCATGGACATACTCCTTTCTCGCCGGAGGATTCGCTTCCCGTTGGGGGCTGATGTTCTCCCGAAAGATTCGTCCTTGGAAGAGGGCTCCTCTCCTCGAACCGGATGGGAGCGAGGATGCCGGGTCAAGCGATCCCCGCGGCCTCTCGGGCCGCGGCAACCGCTGCGTCGAGCATGGCCTCGGTGAGCCGCCCCGTCTGCGTGTTCTGCTGGCTCGGATGGTACGAGGCGATGATGACCGGCAGGCCCGCGGCGATCCTGAAGCGTGTTCCGTGGCCAAAGCGCGGCCGGGGGCGCGGCAGCGCGGCGCCTTCGCCATCGAGAAGGTTCAACGCCGCCTCAAAGGCGATGCCGCCAAGGGCGAGGATCGCGCGGGGCCGCAGGATCCGAAATTCCTCTTCGAGGTATGGCCGGCAGCGGTCGAGCTCCTCGGACGCCGGTTTGTTGTCGGGCGGTGCGCAGCGGGCCGCTGCGGAGATGTAAGCGCCGCGCAAATTGAGGCCGTCCCCTCGGTGGGAGGAAGTCGGCTGGCTCGCGAGGCCGGCGCGGTGGAGCGCGCGGAAGAGCCAGTCGCCCGAGCGGTCACCGGTGAAGATGCGCCCCGTGCGGTTCCCTCCGTGGGCCGCGGGGGCGAGTCCGAGAACGAGGAGCCGCGCCCGCGGATCGCCGAAGCCCGGCACCGGCCGGCCCCAGTACTCGCAGTCGCGGTAGGCACGCCGCTTGACGCGCGCCACCTCCTCGCGATGGGCGACCAGCCGTGGGCAGAGGCGGCAGGCGATGACGCGAGCCTCGACGGCGGCCAGCGCGTCCGCCTTGGGTACCTTCGTACTGTGTTGTCGTACTTTCATCAGTGGATAGGACGATTGACCGCAGAGGACGCCGAGGACGCAGAGGGGTTAATTCGCGGGCTTGCAACTCTTGCGCTTCTCCGTCCTCTACCTATCATGTCCGGTCGATCGGGCCGGGGCGGCCGATCGAGTCGGGAGATCTTGCCATGTTCGTCGTTTCTGTCCAAGTTCACGTCCTGCCGGGGCGCGGCGAGGACTTCGTCCACGCCATCCGGGAGAACGCCGCCGCGTCGCGCAAGGAACCGGGAAACCTCCGGTTCGATGTGATTCGCTCGCTCGACGACCCGAACCACTTCATCCTCCACGAGGTCTACCACGGCATCGAAGATTTCAAGCGCCACCAGGAGACGCCGCACTACACAAAGTTCCGCGACGCCGTAAAGGACTGGATGGCAACGCCTCGCGTCGGGACGAAGTGCCGGAGCATCTTCCCGCCGGACGGGCCGGGCAACTGGTGAAGGAACGGCCGGGGGTTCATTGACCGGCCGGATCGAGCGAAAAGGAGACTTCCTCGGCGCCGCCCGTGAGATCCAGTTTCTTCCGTGCGCTCTTAAAGCCTTCGGCGGAGATCACCAGCTCGGCGCGGCCGCTTGCGAGCCCGCTGAACGCGAACCGCCCGCCGGCGTCGGTCTGCGCCTCGCGGTAGGCGATGCTCTGGACGTTCCTATCCGCGCGCGACCAGGTCAGCGCGACCTTCGCGCGGGCGACCGGCGAGCCGGAGGCGGCTGCAACGGCCCCTGAGAGGCTTCCGCCCCCGATTCCGACCACGAGGTCGACCTCGAGCGGCTCGTCGGCCTTGAGCTCAAGCCCGCGGATCGACAGATGCGGGCTGGCGCGGGTCTCGAGGGTCAAGGACCCGCAGGGGACCTCCTCGGAGGAGAAGCGACCGCTTGAGTCCGTTGTAATGGAGACGGAGTTGGCTCCTGCTTTCGCGCTCCGCGCCCAGAGCGTCCAGTGTCGCGCGGCCTGGCCGGACCCGTCGCGCAGGACGCCCGAGAGGCGGCCGGTGTCGAGAGGCTCGAGAGTGATGTCGAGGCTGTTCTCGCCCCCAAGAAGATCGATGGGGGCCTGCTGGAAGTCCTGGAAGCTGTGCGTGGGACTGACCCAGACGCGGTAGTTGGCTGCCGGAGACACTCCCGAGATCTCGTACGCGCCGTTCGCACCGGTTCGAGCCTGGTGGACCGAGCCGAACGTGCCGGAGTGGATGTGAACGACCTGGTCGCGGAGAGGCGATCCATGGGCGTCGAGCACTACGCCCGCGAGGCTCGCGGTCTCGCCGAGGGGCTCGAGGCTGAGGTTGACCTCCAGTTCCGCCCCCTCTTCCACTTCATTGGAAGGGATACTGACCTCCGCCTTGGTGAAGCCTTCCTTGGCGGCAACGAGGCCCACTGAGTCCTTGGAGTGCACAAGAAGCAGGTGGAAACGTCCCTCGGAGCTTGTCTCGACTTGCGGGCCGCCGTGAGTCGAACTCCGGACCGTTGCGCCCATCACAGGATCGCCTTCGGGATCGCTCACCGTTCCGCGGATGTCGATCTCCCGAACCTTGGTAAGGATCATCTCGATGGGCTCTCCGCTTCCTGCGAGAGCCGTAGCACGCCCGACGGAATAAGGCGCGCAGTCCCGAGTCGAGACCAAGTGCTCGACGCGGGCGAGGCCGGCGAGTCTGAACCGGCCGTCCGCCTCGGTTCGAGCGGTGTTCGCGAGTCCGGTGTCGAAAGAGAACCGGGTTCCGCCGCCGGACAACGGGAGAGATGAAGCCACGACCTGAATGTTCCGAAGCGGCAGGCCCGAGGCGTCGAGGACGCGCCCGGCGATTTCCGCATCGAAGGCAGGAATACGCAGGCGAATCTCCACGGTCTCTCCCTCCCGCACGGAGACATCCCGTCCGGACTTGATGGAGAGGCCAGGACGATCGGTGGGTTTGACGAGGACCTGGTAGGAGCCCGCGGCGATGTTTCCCAGCTCGGCCACGCCAGCGCCATCGGTCGTTTCATTGCGCCAATTGGTGTCCGAACCGATTTCCACGACGGCGCCGGCAAGAGGCTCTCCTTCGGCTCCGGTGACGAGAAGACGGATCGCGGAAGTCCCGGCTCCGAGGGTCTTCCAGAACTCCGCGGAAGTCGGCCCACCGCTCGTCGCGGAGGCCGCTTGGACGGTGGATGCACCTCCGGATGGTCTGGAGGGTATGACGGGCGCTTCGGCGACTCCGGAAAGGGCCGAGGACCCGCCCGCGGTGATCCCAGCGGCCCTCGCCCCGCTTGTAGAGTCGCTCGGGAGATCGCCGCGAGCATCTCGATCGAATCGAACCGCTTCGGAGCCGCGTGAGGCTCTTGGCGGCGGCGCAGAAGCCTCCTCCGGATGCCCACGCCGCTCCTCGAGGAAAAAAAAGCCCACGGCGGGAATTCCGAGGATCAAGAGGGCCGCGGAGGCCCCGATCGCAACCGAGCGGCGACTCATAAGGGACATTCTATCCCTCAAACTCTGAGTAACAGAGGGGGCTCGCTCCGCTGGAACGACCTCCTCTGTGCCTTCCGGTCCTCGCGCTGATGCGCTCGGCCTCCAGGCGGGCCTCGCAGCCGCCCGCTCGCGCGGGTGAGCCGCGACGTCTAGGAGCGGCGAGGGCTGCTCCGGCGGTCCGCGGCTCCGCACTGCTCGCCGCTCCTTCCGGTCCTCGCGCTGATGCGCTCGGCCTCCAGGCGGGCCTCGCAGCCGCCCGCTCGCGCGGGCGCCCGGCTGCTCCGGC
>Ga0187893_10010069_pt1 | contig 14275 bp, 11 predicted proteins | sample MA1701074metaG_FD_139574 | JGI IMG/M metagenome (GOLD analysis project Ga0187893, IMG submission 139574) | White microbial mat communities from a basaltic lava cave in the Kipuka Kanohina Cave System on the Island of Hawaii, USA - MA170107-4 metaG ...
GCCAGCCCATTTTGAGATAACCCGGGAGGCTCTGCGCATTGGGCGTGTTGAAAATCAAATCCACGCCTTCTTGCTTCAAATCATCAACGGCTTGGCGAGTCAGCTTGGAAAAAATGCCCAGCCGCTGATAAGCTGGATGCGTGGCCGTATCCACTGCTCGAACTGCGCGCAGCACTTGCCCGTCCTTCGTGCGGAATTGCCACCGCATCAACACCCGCAGCCCGACGGCCAGTGCCTGCGTTTCATCCTGGGCATACAAGCCGTAAGAGGAGCCGAAATGGTTGTCCTCGTGTTTCCACCGCCAAAAGGCCTCGGTTTTACGCACTGCCCCTTCATTGCCAAGCGTGACTTTTACCAGCTTCAATATTTCGGGGATCGCTTCGGCGCTGTATCGGCAGATTCGAAGATCGGCAGACTCCGAAGAGGTCGCGCGATCCTGAGTCATTAGTTTGTCGGTGTCAACCATCGTCATTAAGTTCTCTTATGCGACAAGACCCATAAAAAATTATTAAGCAGATACTTTGTCGGTTATTTTTATTTGCCAATCACCAGCTCGTCCATTAGTAGAATGTGTTGGCAAATAATTGAAATAAATCAGTTCGTCCTCTAGTATGTCATTCAACATATCAATTTGCTCGTCACTGAAATTTTCCCGCCAGGATGGAATTCTAAAACTCTGATTATTTGCATCTACAATCTTGACCGTCGACAAATGCTTCTTAAATTTGTGGCAATTCTCATCCAGGCCGCAAAACTGAATGCACCGATTTGCTTCTTCGTAGGGATGTTTTACCATATCTTCATAACGAACCAGCAAGAGGTCTTCGCGCGGCAACAACTGGCTCTGTTCTATGAGATTGTCAATGAGTATTTTCCAATGAACGGCAGCCAACGCCAAGAATGAATAACCGTATTTTTCCAATTTTGCGAGCAACTCTTCGCGTGGGACCCCCCATCTCCATTTATAAATGCCTTCCCATCCTTGCCACCACTTCACATTGAGAAAAGAATTTGCAACCGCCCTTCCATCTCTCACAATATGAATGAACTGAGCATCGGGAAATATGCATTTTATGAAGCGTATTCGGGACCAACCAGAATATTCTGCTATGAATCTCGTTTTACTTTGATATTTTATGATTTCGCCAATAGCATGCCGAAATTTCGATTTTACATAAGGTGTAACATCATCTTCGGTCAAATCTCGAAATGGTCTGCTGAACCCCAAAAAGAGATTATTCCATAAGAAAAAGGACTCAACATGCCTCGGAAATCTTCTGTATTTAAGCGGAGAAGCATTGAGCCACGGCAAATCAATCAACCTCGACAGAAATGACACCCAATAATTATTGGGATGCTGATTGTTATATTGAGATGGCCAGGCGAATTCCCGATGGTAAGCTATCAAGTTCATTAAGGGTGATAATCCACATCGAGCTGTTCCTATTACGAAAACCGGCCGATCAATTTTATAGTTGTCGTTCAAAGTTTCCAATCCTTATTTAGGACTAATTCAAAATTTCTAAGTACAGCTTCTCTATGAACTTTACTCGATCCTTCAAGTGGAAGTTTTTCTCCACCTTTCGTGAGCCTAACTGCCCCATGCGCAAACGAAGATGAGAGTCATTTATCAGCTTAAAAACAAATTCTGCAAGCTCACCCACTGCGCCCACCGAAGTGAGAAAGCCCTCTTCTCCATGTTCCACGACTTCAGGTATGCCACCAACCGAAGTCACAGCCACCGGCTTGCCCAAAGTCATTGCTTCTAACAAAGCAATCGGCAAACCTTCGTGCTGCGAAGTCATCAAGAAGATATCCATAAGCGCCATCACTCTCCGGCCATCGGGACGAAACCCCGGCATGACGACGTGATCTTCTATTCCCAATTCTCTAATCTTCGACCGCAGCATCGATTCTTCCGGTCCGTGCCCGACGAGTAGAAAGGTTACATCGTTTTGCTGCTGCGTAATGCGACTGGCAACTTCTAGCCAATCTTGCAGCCGCTTCTGGCGGCGAAACACTGCCACCGTTCCGACCACAATATGATTTGGGGGAATACCAATTTCTTCTCGTAAGCCATTCACATTGGCGGCCTCAGCTCTGACCTGCTCGACCGGCACACCGTTGAGCAAAGTTGTGATGTGGGTTTTCATCCCAAGGCCGGAACGATTGATGGAAGCTGTTACTTCCTCGGAGACGGCCAACACACAGTCGTTCCAGCCAAAGGTCAACGCGTTGGCACACCGGGTCAGTGGATGGTAACGTTCCTGGAGATTATGCTCCGTGTAAATCACCGGTATTCCAAATCGGCGGCCCATGAGGCGGGCCAAAACACCAGTAACCGGCAAATCCGCGTGGATCAAATCAATTCTACGTTCTCGTATTAGCTTTTGCAATCGCCGCTGCATCAAAGGGAAATGCCACGTCTTCTGCATGCCCAAACAATGCACTGGCAAGCCTGCCGTGGTAATGGTAGGGACTAAAAAATCTTTCCACGGCAACATGTAGGCGAATTCGTATTCAAACTGCTCCTGGTTCAAGTAAGGCAGGGAATCCACAATCAATCTCTCAGCGCCGCCGAGGCCGAGGCCTTTGATCAGTATGAGAACCTTGAAACGCTCTTTTTGAGACTTTCGTGATTTCACTAAAAAAGCGTATAAATAAACGGCGCGAGCGCTGAGCCTTGAGTTAAAACGATCAACAGGCTTAGCATCAGCATGACAAAAACAATTGGGGCCAGCCACCATTTTTTGCGTACGCGCATGAATCCCCAGAATTCACTGATAATTGAAAGTTTTCCCATTGATTGTCTCCTTGTTTGGAAGAGCTTAAAGCGTAATGCGTAACACGTTATGTTTTACGCTTCACGTTTTACGTTTCAGAACATATTTTCTGCTGATTTCGGATCAAACGTTGTCGCCGGACGTTTCACCCAATACGTTGTAGCATTTTTGTTCAAACGTTCGTCGAGTAAATCTTTGCCTAAAAGTTTTGCAATGAGCGCAATCGGCGTAAACATGCCGAAGTAAAGAATGGTGAGAATGACGCGGGTCATGATGAATCCCATGACCACGGCAAACGACATCCAGGCTTTGTAAATCGGCTTGAGCAAAATCGGCACCACCACTCCCGCCAACGCAAAGCTGCCGCCAACATAAGCAAAATACGGAAAGCTCGGTCGTAGTTTCCAGTAAAGAAAACCGGCAATCACAAGCAGTAAAATGCCGATGGTCAAGCCGAATTTGCGCAACTCCGGTTTTGTGCCTTTGATAGATTTGATTTCGTCGAGAAGCATTGCTTGTTCCTGGTTGCTTGTTTCTGGTTCCTGGTTGCTGGCTGCTCGTTGCTTTTAAACCAGCAACAAGCAACAAGCAACGAGCAACCGATTCAATCCAACTCAAACTCCCTCTTCCAATCAATATCACCTTCCAGCGCTTTTTGCTCTCGCTTGTCGAGCAGGAAATTGCCCATGATGAGATAATCCATGTTCGTGCGCATGAAGCAGGTGTAGGCGTGCTCCGGCGCGCAGACGATCGGCTCGCCGCGGACGTTGAACGAGGTGTTGATGATCACCGGACAGCCGGTTTTGTCACGAAACGCCTTGATCATTTCGTAGTAGAGTGGATGATCCTCTTTATGTACGGTTTGAATGCGGGCGGAATAATCGACGTGGGTGACCGCTGGAATGGTGGAGCGAGCGATTTTCAGTTTTTCGATGCCCCACTCGCCATTTTCCTTTTCGCCAGTGCGCCATTTTTCCAACACCGGCGCCACCAGCAGCATATAGGGACTTTCGCGATCGAGCGAGAAATATTCCGAAACATTGTCCGCCAGCACCGAGGGCGCGAAGGGCCGGAAGCTTTCGCGGAATTTGATTTTTAAATTCATGATCGATTGCATTTTCGGCGAGCGGGCGTCGCCGATGATGCTGCGGCTGCCGAGCGCGCGCGGGCCAAATTCCATGCGGCCTTCGAACCATCCGATGACGTTTTCTTGAGCGATCAACTCGGCAATAGTCACAGGAATTTCAGCATCCGAAAGCTTTTTGTAGGAAATGTTCTTCGTTTGCAAAAATTTTTCAATTTCCGCGGTGCTGAACTCCGGCCCCAAATAAGAGCCGCGTTGGAAATCACGATAATCCTGACGCGTTTGCCGCCGGTTGCCGAGGTAGCGATGCCACGTGTAGAGCGCGGCTCCCAAAGCCCCGCCCGCATCACCGGCAGCGGGCTGAATCCAAATGTCTTCGAACGGGCCTTCGCGAAGGACGCGGCCATTGCCAACGCAATTGAGCGCGACGCCGCCGGCGAGCACGAGATATTTCATCTTCGTTTCTTTGTGAACGTGCCGGGCCATGCGCAGCATGATCTCTTCAGTGACTTCCTGAACGGAACGCGCCAAATCCATTTCCCGTTGCGTCAACTTGCTTTCCGGTTTTCGTGGCGGCCCACCGAAGAGTTGGGCAAACCGTTCGTTGGTCATCGTGAGGCCGGCGCAATAGTTGAAATATTTCATATTCATTTTGAACGAGCCGTCGGCTTTGAGATCGATCAACTCGTTCATAATGACATCGACATATTTCGGCTCCCCATAGGGCGCGAGGCCCATCACTTTGTATTCGCCGGAATTGACTTTGAAACCGGTGAAGTAGGTGAAAGCGGAATATAAGAGTCCGAGAGAGTGTGGGAATTTCAACTCGGCGAGCAGTTCAATTTGATTTTCGCGCCCGATGCCATAGCTTGAGGTACACCACTCACCTACGCCGTCAATCGTCAAGATGGCCGCTTCATGATAAGGCGAAGGATAAAAAGCGGAAGCGGCATGTGATTCATGATGCTCGGGAAAAATGATTTTGCCGGCAAAGCCCAGCTCATTCTTGATGTATTCTTTCATCCACAGCTTGCTTTTGAGCCATAACGGCATGGCCATGATGAAAGATTTAAGCCCGCGCGGCGCATACGCGAGATAAGTCACCAACAGCCGTTCAAACTTGATGAAGGGCTTGTCATAAAAGGCGACATAATCCAGCTTTGCCCCGTCGAGGTTGCCTTCTTTCAAGCAGTATTTGACAGCGTGCGCGGGAAAATTGAAGTCGTGCTTTTTGCGGGTGAAGCGCTCTTCCTGCGCCGCCGCGATGATCTCGCCATCGCGCACGAGACAGGCGGCGCTGTCGTGGTAAAACGCTGAAATGCCGAGGATGTGCGTATTCTTCATATTCCAACTAATTCGTTACCAAGCTGTGGAGGCTTTGAAATTCTCTCGCATTATTCTTGCGAATGAAGCTCTTTTTGACAAGAAAACCTTTAATCGAGTCCACGATCTCCGCCTGTTCGCCAAGCGTCAAATCATAATAACAAGGCAGCCGTAAAAGACGATTACTGATGGATTCTGTAATAGGTAGTTGACCTTCCTTGTAACCTATTGAACGACCAACTGGAGAAAGATGTAGCGGCAGATAATGAAATACAGACAAGATTCCTTTATCTTTAAGATGTTGCATAAGATTATCGCGAGTCGCCTCATCCTTAAGAATGATATAGAAAAGATGATGGTTAGACTGGGAATCATAAGAAACCACAGGCAACTTTAAAAGCCCATCATTGGCAAGAGGTGTCAAGCCCCTATAATAATTATCAAAAATTTCCCGGCGGCGTTTGTTGATCTTGTCCATGTTCTCAAGCTGGGCATACATAAATGCCGCCAAAATGTCGGATAACAAGTAAGAGGAGCCGATATCCACCCACGTATATTTATCAACCTCGCCACGAAAAAATTTGCTGCGGTCGGTTCCTTTTTCCCGAATGATCTCAGCCCGCTCGGCAAATTTTTGATTGTTGACCAATATCGCACCGCCTTCACCGCAGATAAAATTCTTGGTTTCATGAAAACTAAATGCGCCGAAATCACCTATGGTGCCAAGATAGCGATCCTTATATTTGGCATTGACGCCTTGGGCAGCATCTTCCACAACAAATAAGTTATGACGCTTGGCGACTGTCATAATGGCATCCATATCGCAACTAACGCCGGCATAATGAACAGGAACCACAACCTTTGTACGGTTGGTGATTGCTTTCTCAATTTTTGTTTCATCAATATTAAGCGTATCAGGCCGGATATCGACAAAAACAAGCTTAGCGCCTCGCAAATAGAAGGCATTAGCAGTTGACACAAAAGTAAAAGACGGCAAAATCACTTCATCGCCAGGTTGAATATTGCAAAGAATCGCCGCCATTTCCAAAGCTGCGGTGCATGACGGAGTGAGCAATATTTTTTTTGCACCAAGCTTTTCCTCCAACAATGCTTGGCACTTTTTCGTATAGGGACCGTCTCCGGCAGTGTGGCCGCTTAAAACGGATTGAGCCACATAGTAAAGTTCCTGGCCGACAATGAAAGGTTTATTGAATGGAATACGATATTTCAAAATTTTATCACCTTTTTTAATTCTTTTCTTAAATCGTCCATTTGTGATACCAAAGTCTTACTGAATCTGGCCAAAAATCAAACTTTTGATATAAGCGCAGTGCTTGAATATTGCGCCCTTGTGTCACAACATTGACGACGTTAATACCATGTTCAGCTAACCAGTGCAAAGCATGACTTACCAGCATATATCCCACTCCGCAACCTCTGACCTTCATGTCAACCCCAACCAATCCTATCCTGCTCGCACATGAATCCTTGCTTAAATGACAGGTAATATAGCCAACAGGTGTTTTATCCTTTTCGGCTACAAGGACTATATCCGCATAGCCCTGACAACTGTTTTTAATCCATGTTTCGTAGAAAGTATCACAAAGTTGTCTCGAAAAGTTGGGATCGAAATAATAGCGAGACAAGTCATAACTACTTTTGGCAATTGCTTGCAAAGTCAAAATATCCTCAGTGCATGATGGACGAACAAGCACTGTTTGATCTTGATTGTTACGAAATCCAAGTCGGTTCTCTTTAAGGTTACACTGCAAGCTGACACGAATATCAACAAAATTGAACTCGTGCTCTTCGGCCAGCCTGATAGTTTCGACATGATCTGAATCAGCCAAGAAATAGAGACATTCAATTTCATGGATCTTGCACCAACGCTGAATATCGAGGACCAAATCTTGATCCAAACGATGCGCCAAAACACGAGCAATCCTACGATTAAAAAACTTGCTGTCCCATATTAGAAACTCGCAGGGTTCCATTTTACTCACATCAAACAGCTCATTCGAATCAGCAGTAATTTCATGTTTCATGGCGTTATCGCCTTGTTAATAACGATTGAATCTTTAACCGTTCGTCTGGAGGTTCTTCCGATTGCTGCGTAAGGTGGTTTCTCCATGCTTCGAAAATGCATTCTTGCCAGATATTCTCCAATAATGCCCAATGAAAATAACTGCGCACCCGCGAAAATGGCAGTGATTGAAGCCAAAAATGGGAAGCCTGGAACACTGTAACCCAACAAAAAGTATCGTCCAACAACATAGATCAAAACACCCATTCCAAAAAAAGTGAAGGCAAAACCAACTAGACTAGCTATTCGCAATGGTAGTGTGCCGAAGCCCGTCATCATGTTCAAAGCATGCGTGAACAATTTTATAAAGTTATAATTGGATTTGCCCAATTTACGCTGATCCTGACGCACTACAATTGCGGCAAAGCGTGTTGTTCCCCACGTAAGAAGCACATCGAGGCAGAGAAACGGGCTCCGATATTCTGAAAATGCATCGCGTAGATGAGAGCGGAATGCCCTAAATGCGCTAACTTTACGGGCTATATCGGCGCCCATAACACTTTGCAACGCCAGTTTGGTAATCTGTGAAGCAGCGTCTCTCCAGAAACCATGTTGTTCCGTGTGCGGTGTTCCATAAACCACATCATATCCTTCAATCAGCTTTTTAAGAAGTTGTTGTATTTCTTCTGGTGGATTTTGCAAGTCGTCATCCATGGTCAAGATCACATCGTACCTGGCTGCACGAATGCCACAAAGAAGCGCATTGTGTTGACCATAATTGCGCATCAGGTTTATTCCGTGCAGCCAATCATATTCCTCCGCCAACGCACAAATGACCTCCCAACTACAATCACGGCTACCGTCGTTAACCAGAATGACTTCATAAAATGAACTCAGGGTTGGCAAAATTTGTACAAGCTGCGAGACAAGCACGGGCAGAGTGCGCTCGCTGTTATACACAGGTATTACGATGGATAGATTATCGACAACTCTCATTGCAACCTGCCACCGTTTGAGGTGAAATGTTTATCGAGATGAAACAACCCATAATTATTTGTAGCGACAGACGGAGCTTCATCTGAGTTGAAAAAGCCAAGGTAGATTCTAAAACGGCCATGCTGCCGGCCAAAGTCTGGTGAAAGGTCATCGGTCAAAACCTGTCCATTTGACAAGATACGCACACTTTGGTAGTTCACGCCATAAAGATCGAATGCTTTGGAGACACGAGGTTCATTAATCGGGCTCCAACGACTACGCCATATCGAACGGTATTCTCCCCGGTAATCAACCGCCGGCCCATAGAATATTGCCGGATTCTCAGGCGAAAAATCGCCATACAGTTTCGTCGGAGATTTGCCAACGCTTTGAACATCAACAATCAGTCTGGCGTTAGTTTGCAGATCGTCGTGATTCAAAGGCAACGCTCGCCAAATGCGGTCGTACTTTTCATCATCCGCCTGCCACTTCATCAAAGCTTGCTCCGGATTTTTAACTATCCGGCCGTTTATTTTAATTTGGAAATGATCGTTAGGTGCGGCGTCGAACAACAACCAGGCATTTCGTGATGTAATCTGTAGTGAATCCGCTGGTAATGTAATCACCTGTCTGGCGACGACGCCATTCGTCAGTGGCAAATCCCACTGCAACCAATGGCTGGCAAATTGTCCGTAGCAAAACACAACCGAACATGTCATCATAGGTGCTAAAAGAAATAAAAATTGCCATCCCTCCGGTTTGAGCAGCCTCACAATTAAAAAAAAGATTGAGGTTATCCAGACTAACTTGACGATCACCGTCATTCCAAATATTGCCTTGGAAGGCATGGCGGTTAAAACTAGCGACAGCGTTGCGATATTCAGATACCCAGTTATTGTCACCGAAATAGCAACAATAACCAAGGCGATGATCATGTTCCTGACTGAACTCCTCAAACGAGCCAGGATATGTGCTATCAGCGCAGAGCCCATTGCACAAAGCGGCCCCATAAAAGGTATCATGTAACGTGGCTCGACGGTAAGATAGGCATAGGTAAAAGTCGATAAAGCCAGAGCTATAAAAAAAATCCAACCGAATGCACCTCGCCAGTCTTTATATCCCATAAACAAGAACAAACCTGCAAAACCTATGATGACAAAAGCCTGATGAATGATGACTGGCAGCGGTAAACCAAGCGGCTTATAATGTCGCCAAGGCATCGACCAGATTTGATAAAATTTGATAGGAAGAACTCGCGCTGACAAAGCCGGGTCTCTGATCAAATCAGCAAGCAAATCGGATCCTGACTGAGGAGGTTTTGCTCCTGGTTTTTCAACAGTACGCCATCCTTCTCGATCAAAAAGCGAAGCGGGATTAAAGTCGGCTTTTTGCCCGCCACGAAAAACATGCGCAAGATGCCGGGAAAACGTTAATGTCTCACCCTCATCAAGCGTCTTTACTCTGAGAGGAAAAGTTGCCAGCGTGAGCATTCCAACGAACCCCAACCAGTACAAAGGCCACTGCACCAGTTCTCTCTCCGAGCGACTTAGCAGAAAATATATCATGAGTAAGCCCGGCATCAGAAACATGAGGTAAGGTCGTAGTCCAACTGCGTAAAAGCTCACTAGGCCATACGCGGCGTATCCCATCAGAAGCCAAATACCTTGCTTTTGCCGCATTCCACGAACAAGTAACAATGTAGCCAGAACAAAAAGTGTGGAGGCATAAACTTGCGGCAACATGTGGCCCCGCATCTGGGTAAGGCCGTAAATTGCCCAACAGAGTCCTGCCATTGTGGCGCCTTTCCAATCGGAAAGCCACCAACCAAGCTCGACGACAAGAGCAACGCCAAGAACAATCACGATAATCTGGAAAAGCAAAATGGCGACATAATTGCCTCCTGAAATCCACATCCCTATCGCATAAGTCAATGCGGTTAGATTTCCATCCATTAAAAGAACTTCCAAGGGAGTCTGATGTTTGCTCTCAGTATTACGTTTGATCTGATCGAACTCAATTTCTCCGGTCAGATAACCATCCATTCCGGTTTTAACAAAAACTTGTGCCAGATATTCGTGTTGGGGGGTACGGATTCCACAGGTTGCGCTCTTGCCTAACAAGGTGCGACACTGCTGTAACCCCCATGCCAAAATATAGACGGCGTTCAAACTATATCTTTCTTCATCACCGCCTAATTCATTTTGCGCAAAATCAGTAAGGCACAAATGCGCTATGGTTGTTGGCAAAATAACAATGGTGATAGGAAGAAATCTTTTGTTTTTTCGAGTCATGAAAGATTTAGAATCCGGGCATTCGTCTAAGCACCTCAATGCGACGAACTAAGTTCGAAATTTTTAGCTGTGGGTAGAGCTTCATCCGGACCGAAAATTCCTAGATAGATTCGAAAACGGCCATACTGCCGGCCAAAGTCCGATGAAAGATCATCGGTCAAAACTTGTCCGTCTGGCAAGATGCGTTCGCTTTGGTAACTTACGCCGTGAAGATCGAACGTTTTGGAGACACGAGGATATTTATATTCGTCATAATCTCAAAATTCCACAAAGTAAACTTGAATATAGGCTAGGTATATCCCTTCTCTTTCAACGATGGCTCCATAATCTGAGTAAGCTCATAAATAGCTTCTTTACTTAATTGCTCTCTATATTTATGATTTGCATTTTTAATATTCAAAAAATCCTTCGACTGTAAGCCATTTGTCTTAATACCCATAAAAGATGCAATTTGGCTCAAAACACGGCATGGTTCAAGACAAAAATCTTCATAGCGAAGTTCAAAGATAATACCTCTCGCCTCGAGGCCGAGCTTTCTTTTTTGAGTCTCGACCTCTTCAATATGCTCTTTCCAATTTTTTGCGCAAGCCATTAATATTTTGTTGAAAGAAAGTTTGTATCCCTTCCCATCATAGGCCTCAATATTGCTTTTAATCTTTTCTGTTTGTTTTTTAGCATAGGAAAAAGCTACTGCTCTTCCATCGCGAATGATATGAATGAAGCGTGCATCCGGAAATTTTTCTAGTATAAAAGGGATCATAAAAGTAATCATTGCACTCTTATTCAAAAAACAGTGTTTCCCAATAATCCATTGATAAGCACCAAACATCGATCTTATCATTTCAGCTTGCGAAGGTGACAGATGCTTTAACGAAACGTTTGTAAATTCTTTGGAATCTACCCAAAAAGGTGGGACGAAATCCTGATATTTAGAAGTGTGCCAAGGATAAGTATTAGGGTGCCATAGCTCGTTTGCTTCATTATAATAAGAAGCAACGTCTTTATGCTTGGCCAAGGAATGAACAAGAAGAGTTGTTCCGCTCCGACCCGGGCCAATTATAAAAAAAGGATTTTTGAGCTTTTCAGCACAATAATTTGGTGAAATTCTCACCAAAATCCTTGATAAATATTTTGCAATACTTTTATTATTCATTTTAGCTTTAGATTAAGTTGGAAAACGAAACTCCAGTTTTTCTTAAGTTCCTGTGATTTATACAATTTGATGGCTTTTCATGCCTGACTCTCGAATTGTTTGGAATTTCGCCTGTTCTTTGTACTTACCAGTTTTAAAAGCAGCAACGTCATGATAAAGCTCAATCATGCGGTTAGCGCTCTGTTGCAAAGTAAAGCGTGTTTCGAATATTTTTCTGCTTTGCCTGCCGTAAGCTTGCGCCTTTTCGCGATCATCAAACAACTTCGCAATCGCTTTTGCTAATTCCGAAGAAGACGCTGGCGCAACTAAAATCGCATTGCGGTTTTCCTCCACGACCTCCCGAACCGAAGGGATATTGGAGGCCACAATGGGTAAACCCAGGGCCATGGCCTCGATCACAGCGCCGGGAAGTCCCTCATAAAAAGAAGGAAACACAAAGAGATCGGCTGCCGCCAAAATATCTGAAACATCCTCACGGTAACCGAGAAAGCGCACCTGGCCATTCAGGGCCAAACGTTTTTTTTGATTTTTAAGCTCGGGGGTGAGATTACCTTCGCGGCCAGCCACTAAAAGAATCAGACGCGGATACGATGGAGCCAACATGGCCATGGCCTCCAGCAAATATTTCTGCCCCTTCTGATATTCATGTCTTCCAAGGTTGACGATAACCTGGTCCCAGCTAGTCAGATGAAGCCGCTGTCGAGCTCGCAAGCGCCTTTCAATGCCTGGCAGGCCGAGACGATCCGGATCACGCCCACGCTCAACAACCGTGATGCGATCCGCTGGGATCCGTAAAGAAATTACAGCCGCGTCCTTTACGGTTCGCGAAACAGCATGAAAGTGCGCGGTGAAGTAACGGCCGGTGAACGCATCAATTATTTGCAACACACGAAGTTTGTACGGCGTGATTTTTGGATCTTGGAAGCGCACCGAAGCATAGGGAGTATTCACTAAACTGGTAACGACTCTTGCAGAACTTCCTATGGCAGCTATACGACCAACAATATCAGCATCAAAAAGCATGGTGTGAATAATGTCGGGTTTTTCAATCTTGAGAATTTGGCGCAGTTGCCGAATCCAAGCCACCATTCCCGTACCTTCGAGAAAACGAACGTCAACGCCTTGACGTATGACTTCGTTTTCAACCCCTTCTCTTCGATAAAAGCAGATGATAGTCGGCACGAAGCTCGCTTGAGTCAAATAGGGTAGCATCTCCGCTAATGAACGCTCTGTGCCGCCGCCGCCTAAGCTATCGATCACAAATAGGATTTTAATTCTCATCGGTTACGCAAATTCACGATGCATTGCGCCAATCACCGAGGCGCGCTGATTGCGAGCTTCCAGAATACTCTTGTAGAAATCGACATATTCCGTAGCGATTTTATTTATGGCAAAATTTACTCGGATCCAATTTTTTGCCTTTTTTCCTAATTCACGTCTTCTGGCTGGATTTCGCAGCAAAGCACAAACGGCATCAGCCAATCTTTGTTCATCCTGTCGATCAACCAGCAAGCCTGTTTCTTCATCTAAAACACATTCCGGGATGCCGCCAACCCGAGTGGCGATGACTGGAAGACCCAACAGACCAGCTTCTAGAATCACAGCGGGAATCCCTTCGGTGTCGCTGGTAAGCACAAAAAGGTCTGCGGCATTTAGATAATTTGCCACGCTGGCCTGTGTGCCAAGAAACCGCACGCTATCTGCTATTCTAAGATTATCCACTTGCTGCCTAACCGTGGACTCCAGTGAACCGGCTCCGATCAACCAGAGATGAAGCTGTGGTATTTGAGAGCGCACCTTTTGGGTTAGGCGTAGAAGGCGATCCAACCGTTTCTCTGTCGTCAAGCTGCCTACAAAAATCAGCACTGGCGCGTCGGGAGGGGTCTTCGTCTGATGTCGCACGGTATCACGCGATGCCGCGGGTACGAGGCAAGCAGGATCGACTGCGTTCGGAATATTCCTCATGGGAACGGAAAGCCCGTAAAACTCTTTGACGGCTTGTAAAGTTTTGCGGCTGACGCCCACCACTCCGTGCAGGCAGGGCATCACAAGTTTTCGATAAAAGACCCGATAATGCCACCCGTGAAGCCAATCTTGCGGATTGCCGATATTGCGATAAATGAGCGCCCACGAGGCCTCACGGCAAAAGTAGCCCGCAAACGCCCCGTATTTCACCGTTCTCGCACCGTTGACCTGCACAATCTCGGGCTTGAATTCATCGATGGCATGTAAAAGCCGGCGCAGCAGAAATGGGTTGATGCCTGGAATTTTTTCAAATAGGTGATTCGGTCTGCCGTTTAGCAAGCGATCATCATGCTCCAGCGGTAGAGCTATAGTCTCGTCATACGGATACAAATAGACGAGGCGTGCCTCATGGCCTTGTCGTCGCAACTCCTGGCCGAGCTGAAAGGCAAAAACTTCGGCGCCGCGGCGTTGCGGCTTTTGGACGACTTGGAGAATCCGCAATTTGGAGGAAGATCAAAAAATTAGAAAAGACAACTATGATTACAGAACCCCGTTAGGGCATAGGTGTCAAGCTAAGAGTCCAACCAAAATGGAGGACAAACGTTCAGTCTAGACTTTTGCAAAATTTGTTCTAGATTATAGTGGCATGAAGACAAAACATGCCCCTAAAAAATTGAA
>Ga0187893_10010070_pt1 | contig 14275 bp, 13 predicted proteins | sample MA1701074metaG_FD_139574 | JGI IMG/M metagenome (GOLD analysis project Ga0187893, IMG submission 139574) | White microbial mat communities from a basaltic lava cave in the Kipuka Kanohina Cave System on the Island of Hawaii, USA - MA170107-4 metaG ...
AAAAGTACAGGATTTGCCAGTCTTTTTCGCATCTGCGGGCTTGGAGTAGTTGAGTTTCGAAAACGAAATCACCGTGCCAAATGCGAAAAACAATAGAAATATTGTTTTGAGTAATCTCAATTTAAGTTCCTCCTTATCAGCGCGAAGCGTTAAACCGCAGAACGTATGATTAATCTAGACCAACGAGGGTTGTATTGCAAGATCGCTGGAGCCGCTATCTCTAACGCTGTCACCAATTAACCCCACCCTAAGACCACTTGGACCTCAGATTGGTTGATCTAGGCTTCCCTACCTCTTATTACGGTATAGTACATCCACGACATTACGAACGTACTGCTCGTCTGCAAGGCCATCACTAGCTTCTTGAGGAAACGAAACGATGTCCTTGAAGTAAGCTGCTAGGTCTTCAAATAGCTCGACGCGAGCCGAAGGGTCGAGGTCTTCGCGCCGCAACAGGGCCTGCAGTGCAAAACGCGCCTCCTCGGGCGAAACGCGCTGACGCAGGCGCGCCGCCAAGTGAGCGTGCTCCAACAGTGAATTGAACTTTCCGCGCACGAGCTGATCCAGATCTGGCTCTTCCATTACAGGAGTGCTCACTACAATCGTGTTCGCGGCTAAATCACCAAGCCGCTGCGCCTTGCGGCTGAAGAGGCAAAACAGCCCTCCGACGAGATAGAAGACCGGCAGGCTGTCCACAAAGCGCAGCAGGTTGCGGATAACAATTTGGCTGGGGTGCAGCCGCAGGCCTTGTACGTCCACGACCCGCAAATGAAGCAGCCGCTTCCCGATAGTCTGGCCCCGCCAAAGCCACTCTGCAGCGATGCCGTAACCGATCTGAACGACAAAAAAAGCCAGGATCATAAGAGCCCTAGCCACATCGATGTTCAGTAGCTTCAACGTCTCGAGCGCGGACCCCAGCACGCTCGACGCGGCCATAAGGCACGCCAAGTCGATAGCCCAGGCTAGAAAGCGCGTCACGGGCCCAGCCAGCTGGAGCGAGAAAATAATCCCTTCAGGCGTTCGGATTCTGAGTTCAGAGTTCCAGGTTTTCAATTGAGTTCATTCCGAGTTCAGCGTTCTTTCCGAATGCCGTGCGACTTGAAACTTCATAGATCTGATGAGTCAACTCTCTCGTCTTCTTCCAGCCGTCGAATTGACGCTCACAACTCAGACCTTCGAATTCGAAACTTTTCTCCCCGACATTCCCAAGAACAGGAAGAGCGCCACCACTTCTACGGTACCGAAGGCGATCTTCAGCAGGTAAGGAACAATGGGTTCGTGGTATTGCGACAGAAAGGCCTCGATGATTCCCGCCCAGACCAGCATGAGCGCTACTCCTGAGATGAGCGTCACCAGGTCGGCGGCTACACGGCGCAAGCGCGTGGGCAGGACTGTGCGTTCTCCCCATCCGATTAGTGCCCCGGCAAGGACAAAGCCCGCCTGGCCAGCGAGAAGAATTGCTGGGATTTCCACCGAACCGTGTGGCAGCAGCCAGCCCAACAGGAATTTGGCCTGTCCTGCTTGCAAGTAGTCCAGTCCCACGACCCCCAGAATTACTCCGTTGTAGAACAGCATTATGATAGTTCCCACGCCCCAGCTCATTCCCAACGCCATCGTAAAAATGAAGACTTTGGTGTTGTGGGTCATCAATTCACTGGAGAAGCTCGTCTTCGCGCCCCGCAGGGGATCTCCCTGTTTCTGTTCCCGTTCCTCGCGGGCGACACGCTCGGAAGGATTTCCGAGGAGATAAGAAAACGGCATGAGCGCTTCTTTCGCCAGGGGATCGAGCAGGATTGCAAAACCGCCAAAGGCGCTTCCCGCCAGCGTGACCGCCAGTGACAGAGCGAATTCTCTCCTGTAACGACGGAAGGTCTGAGGAAAAGTGCGCGAAATCCAAGTCCAAAACTTCCAGCCTTCCTTTTTGGAGCGCGTCTCATGGATCTCGCCGTAGGCACGCGAAACGAGAGATTCCAGATAAAGGCGAATGGTGGGTTCGTGGGCGAAGGTCATCAACCGAGCCAAGTCTGCCGAGGTCCTCTGGTAGAGATAGTGGAAACGCTGTGCTTGCTCGAGGGTCAGCTCGAGGTTGGGCTCTTCTTCCAGCTTCTTAAGCCACTGCTCTAGTTCAGCCCAGGCGGGCCGCTCGTCCGCTAGGAATTTTTCAAGGTCGATGATCATTGAGTTTCGAGTTCCGAATTCTACTTGATGAAACCGGATCTGTAGGTGCCGATGTAACGAGGACCTCGTCACGTCGGCGGCTAGAGGCACTTTGAGCATAAAACCTAAATCAACTGCCGTTGCTTTACGCTCATGTATTGAGTGACCATCTGCACGCCCAGCGCCTCCTGCTCGACAAGAGAGAAATGGGCTCCATGCCGTTTCAGCGCCCGCTCGAGCTCACGCAGCTTGGCCCATTGCAGATGCCCACCCAGCCGTTCGTAGATTCCATCTACCGTGCGAGGTCCATCGCTCATGAATAGTGGCTCCACACCTGTCGGCCGCAGTGTTTGCACCAGAATCAAATGCTGGCGGCTGATAATCATCAGGTGCTGGCTGAAACTCTCAGCCAGCACCGGGTCATCCAGGTCAGTCAAAACTATCAGTAAGGCTCGGCGACGCAGTCGCAAGCGGATAAACGAGAATAGCTCTCCATAGTCTGGAGTCACCAGGCGCGGCTGCAAACCAAAAAGCGCGTCACGACAAGTGCTGTAATGCGCCTTACCTGTTTTGGCCCGCACAAAGTTGTGAATGCGATCGCTGAAGCTGAGGATACCGAAGGCGTCTCCTTGGCGCTGAGCCACCAGACCGAGGATAAGAGCCGAAGTAATGAAACGCTCGAGAATCGGTTCTGAGTTTTGAGTTTCGAGTTCCGACTTGCTGCTTTGCGCTCGAAACTCGGAACTCTTAACTCGAAACCCAGAATTGGTAACTCGCGCGCTGAGCCGGGAAGCATCCAAGAGCACATAGACTTCCTGGGTGCGTTCAATCTGAAAAACCTTGGTCACCGGGTGACCACGTTTGGCGGTGGCCTTCCAGTGGATTTCGTCAAAACTATCGCCGGGGATGTATTCGCGCAGTTTCTCGAAGTCTCGACCCTGGCCCATCTGCCGTTGGGCGTGTATTCCTATCCCCTTGCGGCTAAGAAACAGCGCCGCCAGATTCTTACGATCCTGAAGCAGGTTTGGGTAAACGCGGATTTCGGTTCGAACAGGCGCCGCCATTCGCCATGCCCAGAATTTCAGCGGCGACAGCTCTTCCAAATAACAGGCCTCCAAAACACATTCGCCGCGCTGCCGGGGCGTGCATTCCCATAGCAGCCGTGAAAACTCGGTTCCGGCAGGCAACTGGGCCAGCATTTCATCGTGAGGCGAGTCAATCGAAGAAGGTAGGTTCAATCCCAACCGCAGGCGGCAAGCTCGCTGCCGCTCGTTGCGGATGCGCAGGTCGAGGTGGCTGGGCCGATCTTTGGACAAGCGCACGACTTCGGGAAGCTGCACGGTAATGCCGGCTAGGCCGTGAGGCGCCATTAGACCGTCGAACGCCACTAGGCAGCCAAAGAGCGCCAGCAGAAAGGTTAGCAGCCATAGCATTGACGGTGTAAGGCCGGCAAGCGTGGCACAGGGAACCACGAGCAGCGCGATCCATACCAGCAATCTGGAGTGTGGGACGATCATCGTGGGACAGCAATCTCCTGGAGCATTTTTTGAATCACTTCAGCGGCGGTGAGGCCCTCAATTTCATACTCAGGACGAAGAATCAGACGGTGCTCTAACACCGGGATAGCCATAGCCCGAATGTCGTCAGGTGTGACAAAGTCGCGCTCGGCAATCGCTGCCTGAGCGCGGCTGGCCAATAGAAGCGACTGGGTGGCACGCGGGCCTGCCCCCACCAGCACGGTATCGCTTTGCCTGGTGCCGCGGACGATTTCCACGACATAGCCCACCAGTTCCTCACGCACTGCAATGCTCTCCAGGCTGCTTTGCAGATCTGTCAGCATTTCAGGAGTCAACACAGGGCGCACTGCTCCCTGGGCGAGAATGGTTTCCGGGGAATCCTTACTCAGCGTTCGCCGCGCCAGTTCCAATTCTTCGTCGCGGCTCGGAGCCAGCATGGTAATCTTCAGCATGAAGCGGTCCTTCTGCGCTTCGGGCAGCGGGTAAGTGCCCTCATATTCGATTGGGTTTTGCGTGGCGAACACTGTGAAGTGTCGTGGCAGTGCGTGGTTGACGCGGTCGATGGTGACTTGCCGCTCCTGCATAGCCTGCAACAGTGCCGATTGCGTCTTTGCTGGGGCACGATTAATCTCGTCTGCCAGCAGGAACGACGTGAAGACCGGGCCACGCACCAACGTGAACTCATGGCGCTGCAGGTTGAAGACGTTGGTGCCGGTGATGTCGGCGGGCATCAGGTCGGGCGTGAACTGTATGCGGCCAAATTCGCAGCCCAACACGTGCGCCAGCGTCCGCACTAGCAGCGTCTTGGCCACACCTGGAACGCCTTCGATGAGGGCGTGCTGGCCTGTGAAGATGACGATGAGTGCTTTGTCTACGACGTCGGTCTGACCGATGATGACCTTGGCAATCTCCTGCTTCGCGCGTCCCAGTGTTTCTTTCAAGTAATCCACATTAGTAATCACGCAATTGTCTCCTTGAAAATGTTTTGACAGTGCGGCTTGACGCCGCACTGCTGTCAAGCCCCTGCGCACTTGAATCCACAGGGCCGCAGCAGGTCGATGACTTCAGGGAAGAGCCGATGAAAAAATGTGGTCTGGGCCACATGATGGTTGCGGTGTGCCCAGCAGGGAGTGGGGAACGCTTCAAAACCCTGTTGTTTCTTTTCGCTATCTCACAGATTCCTTGTACCCTCGATCGTCACTTTACGCTCCAGCACCTGACAAATCGCTTGATAATCCGCGACCACATGCTTGGCTGAATCAGCCTTGGATTCTTCGCTCGCCGCTACCGCGCGAACCTGGCTAAGCCGCGCGCGCTCAGGACTGCTTGCTGGCAGTGACTTCTCCCACTGCTGAACGCAGACCTGAATGACCCTGGAAACGGGAATGCTTCGCCGAAGCAGATTGATGAACCCGGCTGCCGAGTCATGGCCCACACGGTTTTCCGTCGTTTGGAACTCAGCGCAAGGTGGAACCAGGCTGAGCGTGTTTTTCCACACAAATAGGCCGGCCAACAGGAACAGACTGGCGAACAAGCCATGCATGCGGTACTTTCGCACCAGCGACATCACCCCAGGGCTTTCTTCTATACCTAAATGAGTTTCATCGAAGACGACCTGGTGATGCGGCCCAATCAGCCACGCTAGCAACCGTGACTGGCGGTCCTTCCAGAGCGCTTCATTGCTCAGGAAATAAGAATCCGAAGCCAGCACAAGCGCGCCGCTGCCCATCGGCCGCTCGATGAGCGCGGGCTTGTCCTGCAGCCGATAAATAACTTTCCACTCGGGGCTCAGTTTCTTGAAAGAAAGCTGACTATGCCAAGAGATCGTCTCTGGAAGTTCCTGGCTGCCTTGTAGCGCCACAGTCGATTGTCCCTGAGAGCCTCGGACCCGCGTGAAATCAAACTCAAGGCCCCAGCGCTGGGTCAACAGCCTCCGTTTCCGAGAGGCAGTCTCTTCCTCAGACTGCTTCTTGTCTTTGGCACCCTCGCGCTTCGTTACTTCCTTCGGCTCGGGCTTAGCTGTTGGGACGTAACCCTCATCAGGGTAAAAGCAGATAACAACCCGCGAGCCACTACCCAGCAGGTGCTCAATGGGCTGCAGCCAATTGGAGTTTTCCAGCAGCCCGTCGGAATACTTGAACCCCGCAATGATGAGAGTGTGTTTCCTGTCGAGTCGGAGACGAGAAAGCGGCGAGAGATTGCGTGATACTCTCAGGCTGTCAATTCGCTCCAGGCTTTGGTAGAGGGCACGCGTGCCCAGCGGATCGCTGCGCAACGAAGAATACTCTGCATAGATGTCGCCCGATTCAAAGCGAAGCTGGAACAAGCGCACCCCTCCATAAACAAACAAGACCGCAACCAACCAAAAGGCTACAAGCAAACCGGGGCGTCTAGCGGGCAAGAGCTCGAATCCTTTCCAGGTTGGCCCGAAACAGCGTTACCGTTTCCAGACTGGCTTGGTGAAAGCCATACCACACGCGCTCGAACGCAGCTACGTTTTCTCCGAAGATGGTCTGCAATCCTGGATGCGCATGGGCGCGACGTCCCAACTCCCGCAGATAGTCGAGGTTGGACTTGTGGCGAGCAATGGTTAACAGCTGGCGATGCTCTAGATTCGCCAAGCTGGCAAAATAGAGAGCCCGCAAGGCCAGCCGAGCCTCGCCTTGACCGATGAACTCTCCAGCTAGCGCGAGCCAGCCCTCTTCCGGCAATTGATTAGCTGTCACGTTTTCCTGGGCCAAATCCGGGACGGAAGCGACAGCCTCGCCCATTGCCTCAACGACTTTACGCCGCCCTTCCCGCCAACGCTGCCAGAACAGAAAAGCAAGTGCCAACAACAACACGAAGATGCAACCTAACAGCAAAGGCTGCAGCGACCCAAGCCAACTGGATTTGGACGGGCCACCGGAAGGATGGGGCTGATGAGGACGAAAAAGCCTGTCGAACCACTCCCGAAAAGCACGCATCCAGTTGCGCACCTGCTGGGTGAGGTTGCGAAACGATCCCACCAGCCAGCTCTCCTGGGCTCGAGGCTGTTGCTCGCGTGGCAGCCGCCACCTGTATGCTCGTCCGGCTAGGACTTGTTCAATGGATTGGTCGAGCTGCCCCGGCGTGATGCTCTGTGCGAGCAGCAAATCGGCCGCGCTGGTTGGGAGCGGTCGGGAGGGAATAGTTGGGCTGCTCGGAGCGGTGTTGCCAGAGCGGGCTGGACGCTCCTGTGCAACAGCGGAGCTAGAGAGCGCAATGGTCATGAACATAATGACGAGCGGAACGGTCCTGCGCAAGCGCAGTCCCTTCAGCTCAGAACGCAAGTCGAGGGCGGAGTGGCGCGACTCACCGTAGAAGCAGCGCAAGACGTACACGGCCTTCACAAGTGGATCTAAGGCCAGGTAAGTCAGCGCGCAGGTCATCGCCATCCAGGTCGAATTCATCATTCCCCAGGTACTGCGGGTGAACTGGGTCTCAATGCCCAATAACATCCTCGTGAGTTCTGGAACCAGGATCAAAGCTGCTCCAAGATTGAGTGCCACCGCAACGGACAGAGGACACAGCGCAAGCATCAGCAAACTAAGAAGTGAGACTGCCAGCCACACTACTCCAAGCGACCAACTAGGTGCTTGCGCTTGAAACCAGGGAACGATCACCAGTAGCAGCGCCGCAACCAGCACCAGCAGGTAAGGGCTCGCCAGCCAGATCAGCCAGTGATTCTGCATGGGCCAGAGCCGGGCCTGGCGCCAAGCCCTCCGCCAAACCTGTCGAAGCTGGTGCTCACGGCCGTCTCCCAGGACTGAGATATTCTCGTAGAAAGCATAGAGCCAACCGAACGGTACTGTCAGGAGAAGCGCCACTGGCAGCAGAAACAGCGCCCCGGGCTGAATAGCTGATTGCGCAGCCACCATCCGGCAGATGCGGCTCCACCTCCACTCCCCAGAGTCTTTCTGCTGCAACTGTCCCATCAACTGACAGGTGCACACCGTCTGCCAGCACTTCATCCAGACGAAGAGGCCACTCAAGACGACAGGCCATTCTGCCAGACGCTGACTGGCTGCGGCATCGCGGCTCATGTCGCCCCAGAAATACAGAAGCCCGAGCAGGAAGGGCAAACTTCCCAGGTAGTACGCGGCCCAGGCGCTAAAAGGCGACTGGCGCACCAAATGGATCGCTTGTTCGATCAGTTCCAGCGCCTCAGGTTCGCTTGTGCGGACTCGCCTGACTTTCATGGGCCTACCTGCTCTGAAGAGTCCCACACCGTTCCTTCATGGAAGGTAGTCGGAATAAGCAGCAGACCGCGGCCCAGCATGTAAAAGAACAACCAGGCAATGATGAGGCCCGCGATGCTTTGAGCAAGCTGAGCCAGGCGGTCCAGGCGGCGTTTCGAGCGAGCCCCGGGCTTTACCAGCCGTTTCAAGCAGGCAGCACACACGACACGGTCTTCGTGTTCTGTGATGCATTCACGGCAGTAACAGCGAGTGCATTGTGGGCATCGCGCGACTGCTTCGCGCGCGACGTGATTGAAGCAACGCTGTTCAGAAAGGAGAGTCATGGGAGACTTTGATACGTCCTCACGTGCGTCAAGGATGAAAATGCTGTCGGGAACGGCGCCGTCCCGTCGATTCTGGAAACCAAACGGAGAACGCACGGGAGACGTTCCCTACCGGGAATCACATTCCATGCAAATTGCCCATGCCGCTGAACGGTGCTACGAAGGTCCGCCATCCTCGATCTCGTCGTCGTGACTCGCATTTGTCGAGGACGGCTCAAGGACGACGAGGGGGGAGACCTGGTCAGTCTGCCGCTGATTTCACTTTGAACATGCTGTGCAAGGAGCGAGCATCAGTTCACACGCGCATGGCCATTCGATTCAGATTCGAATGGAGGAATCCAGGGGTTCAGAGGAACTCAGCGGCGCTGGCTGCGCCCAAAACCTCACCAAGCCAACCCATCCTGGAACGGCAATCGCCAGCGAAGCCGCAATGGAAAATATGCTTAGTCCCATCAGCCATGGTGAGTCCCAGGCGGAAGTCTCAGAAAGCGCGACGAGCATATCCCACTGGCTGTCGACACGCCTCCCGTTTTTCAAACTGGTTGTCAGGCCGGAGGCCATATTATAAGCGCTGCTCAGCAGGAAGGAGGTGCACACGTAGCCGAGGCAGGCCAGCACCTGCCAACGCAGGAAGCGGCCTATGTCTGTCCGGCTCTGCTGAATCAATGCGACTATGACGGCAGCGGTCAACGCCAGGTAGATCACCACGCCAGCCAGAGTTAAGGCCAGATGGTTGACGGCAATGTCTGTGGCGGTTGTGGCAGCGTCCAGGAGCAGCAAGCTGAATAAGACAGCATGAGAGGTGCCCGAACTGTGGCGCACTAGCCGCTCCGGCTGCTGCAGCCCTGGCTGGACGGCGCCCGGCACAGACTCCGGCGGCGGACTAGAATGGAACAAGTCTGAGGTGTCACTGGCGGCGGTGGTTTCGAGCAGGAAGAACTCCGGGCCAAGCTTGCCTTGCACGGCTTCCACCCGTGTTTGCAAGCGCTTCAAGGCTTTCGAAGCTGTGTGCACCGGGTTCAGCGAAGGCAACACCTCTGTTTGCACCGCCGTCTGGAGCCGGCATTCACAGGTTGGGCCTCGCAACCAAGCGACTGCGAGCATCAGTGCTGCCAAGCCCGCTAGGCTACCCAGAATGATTCCCGATACTCCTCCCAGAAACAGAGCCAGTGTCGCCAGTGGCGTACCGAGTGCGGCCCAGCCAATGAGAAGCGACTGTCTGCGTGGGGTTGGCAGGAGGACGATGGATTGAATATCACGATAGTAAAACCGCTTGTAGTTTTCGGCGTACCCGTGCGAATCCACTCGTAGGAGATGGTCCGGCCCCAGCCACAAGGTGCAAGTGCCCGTCAAACTGCGCCTGCGTCCAGGTAACCGCTGATACTCCTTCTCTTTTTTAGCCATGAGCTAAGATACCCTTTGCCGGAGGAGGAAGACGGCTAGCCATGCCCAGCCGGCCAGCTGGCACCCAGCGAGCAGAATTGCGACTACAAATCGTATTTTGCTGTGGGGCAGCAGGCTGGACGGAATTTTCCAGTATCGAAGAGCGACAAAGATGGCTGCGGGCGCTGTGAAAACTGTGAACCAAATGGTAACGAGGAACAGCACAGGCAGCACAGCCAGGCTCAGAGAAATCGTGTCGTACCGCACCCGGTGGTTTTGCAACTGCTTCAGCTTCCCTTTTTTCCTGCCGGTTTCCAGGCAGCCGGGACACAGGTGCTGTCCGCTCAACTCGACGTCACACAGCGAGCACAAAAACCGGCCGCAGCCGTCGCACGGAAGCACTGCTTTCTTCTGAAAATGATAAAAGCAGCTCGACTGGCCTTCGGCCAAGACCGAGGCCGATCCAGCTCCGACGTCGAATTTTCGGAATGCAGCCGGAAAGCCCAGCATGCGAAAGGGGCTTCGGCACACGGGGCAGCGAGTCCAGTTGGCCGTGTCTAGCACATTATGAGGCAAGCTGGTCTTGCAGCGGACACAACGGAGCATAGAGGTTAGGGTGTGTGCCTCTAACATCAGATTGCTAACTGACCTTCTTACTAATGGGAATCGTCGTCAAGCGCGAACCACGCGGGTATTGCAGATGCGGTCGTGCAGGGCGCGTTTTTCTTCATCAAAAGCGGCCATAATGTAGCCAATGAGGAGAATCATCCCGCTCAACATCTCGGCAAAGTGACGTCCCAAAGCGCGGCCAAAGCTGACAGATTCAGCTTCCGGTGTAATCACTTTAAGCCGGCAGGCCATCTTGCCTGGCGTGGCGCCAAACTTCACGAGGAACCAGCACGAGTAAATCGCCCCCACCAAGACTTGACTAACCATAATCAGGATCTGGGCCGCAATCGCCATCGATGTGTGCCCGCTCGACGCGTCCCGGAGCCAAAGGACGCCGATCAACAAGGCAAACGCCATCTGAACCACCCAGGTGATCACCCCGTCGATTAGCTTGGCGCCTAGCCGAATCTTGAATCCTGCATACTGCCGAGCCGTCGAGACACGGCTGCCTTCTTTCATCCTCTGAAAGAAGGCTGGCTTGCACGTTGCACAAATATAGGCGCCTTCGAACCGCAGCATATCTTCTACTGCGAAAGAACTTCCGCACTGGCTGCAGTAAGCTCCGTTGAAAGTCTCAGCTGTTTCGGCTTGATGAGGATTAGTGCTGGGAAAGGGCTGAGCAGCCAATTTCCCGTATGCCTGCCAATTGGCCATACCCGGATGCCACACGAGGGTTTCCGGGGAAACGGTGCCGACGGCTGCCAGCTCGCGCATTTCGGCGTCTTCCACTGGCCCTTTACGCTGACCATTCTCGACGTAGTGCCACAGCATAGTTGTAGCTTCCTCCCGTTCAAGGCGGCTGTGTTGATGGTTGGGCGAGAGAATTCGGCAGGGTGATCAAAAGCCGCGAGAAATGCAAGGCCTTTCTCAGCCATGAACACTATCGGCAACTTGCTCAGGCCGGTGCAGAGAAAAATGGGCGAGGCACGCCCCGCGCTGGCTTGTACTGAGTTTCATAAATACCGCGGCTCATTGCCGACGATTGTCGCCAGATCTTCTCCCGTGCGGAGGTGTCCTTCGAATGTGGAAGAGGTCTTCGAATACGTTAGCGCATTTTTGAAATTCAGTGCTTAGGTGCCGAAACCGAACATCCCCCACCCTTTTCGGGACAATTCTTGACAGCGTCAAGCCACTGCACTGTTCCACCGCTAACGAGAAATTTATGGGCTCAAGCTCCCAGCCTTTCAGGCGAAAAACGTGTTGACCACTCGGGCTGCCAGGCGCCACTCAATTGCCGTCTACGGCTTGCGGCACGCGATGGGAAGTGATATCCATGTTCGTCCGCATCACGGATGGACACCATTTTACTATCTCTGAATGCAAATCGGACATGGATGGATGATCGTCCGCCCTTCTGAAATGCCTTTCCCGAATCGGATGGCTTGTCGAAACGCCTTCTGCCTGCTGTTATTGCTATGTTCTCCTTTACTACACGCCCAATCGGCGTCGCCAAAGTTTCGCACAGCGCCCAGCCCAGACTGGGTGCTGCTGGATCCCCGAACTCCTTCCGCTGCGCCGTGGGATGGGACGGTGACATCATGGGTGCGCCTACTAGACGATGAGCAGATCCGTGTCACACCTCGGGGCCTGGAGCGCTATTTCCGCAAAATTGACCAGGCTCTGAGTGACGAAGGCGTTGAGAATATGTCGACGCCGTACTTCTGTTTCGACCCTGCCTTTCAGAATCTGACAATTCATCACATCCGCATCATCCGCGGCAACCAGACCCTTGATTTTCTGCGGCCGGGTGAAATCTCTGAGTCTGAAGATGAGGAAGCCTGCCTTGAGGCGACGCTGAAGGAAACCCGGAAAGGAGACATCATCGACTACTCTTACACCCTGTCGGGAATGGATTTTGGTCAGGCCGGGCGTTTTGGCGAAACTCTGACGCTGGGGCGTAATACCTCCACCGATCGCTTGCGGCGTCGCGTTCTCTGGCCGACTCAGCAGAAGCTCTATATGCGGACACGGAACACGGGCGTGGCGCCTTCGGTGCGCCTGTTGGGGAGGGAAGTCGAGTACTTGTGGGAGCCTGAGCTAATTGCACCCGCCTATTCCCCCGGCGCTCCCGAGTGGTTTGATCAGACACCGGAGGTCCAGCTCAGTGACTTTGCCACGTGGCAGCAGGTGGCTCAGGTGGCTGTCCCGTGGTATCGCGTACCTGCTCCTTTGCCGAAGGCGTTGGCTAAGCAAGTCGAGGAGTGGAAGACGCTAGCTAGCGACGAGCTTCGCGTCCTGAAGGCCGTGCGGTTCGTTCAAGACGAAATCAAGAGCAGCGGTAGCAGGGGACTGCAGCCCGCCTTTCCTGCGACCGTTTTCGAGAAACGTGAAGGCAATCCGCGCGATCGGACCCTGCTGCTCAGCACACTGCTGGACGGCCTGGGAATCGAAGCGACTCCGGTACTCGTCAATACCAGAGCCCAGCATGTGATTGAAGAGTATCAACCTTCACTGGCAGCCTTCGACTCCGCCCTGGTATTTGTCTCGGCTGGCGGCCGCGACTACTGGTTTGACCCATCCCAGGGACACCAGCGCGGGCCGCTTCGTCGGCACGCCAATCCGCCTTATGCCCGAGGGCTGCTCGTGCGATCTGACAGTCGCGGGCTCGTAGAAATCCCCGGACCGTCGATGGATGCGTCCTCTGTTCTAGTCAAGGAAGTCTACCGGGGCACCTCTTACAACGAACCCGTGCCCTTCCAGGTGGTCACAACCTACCGGGGAATCGCGGCCGACGACATGCGCGCGCAGTTTTCATGGATGAAACTGGCAGACTATTCCAAGCAAAGAACGGAACACTACGCAGGCGAGGCCTCCAGGGTGGAGGCGGAGGGCAAGCCGCAAATTTCAGATGACCCCGAGACGAATGAGCTAATTGTGACCGAACGTTACCGTTCCCCTAAGTTTTGGCGAGGCAGGACGGTCGGCTTCCAGGCAGAACAGGTAAGAGAGAAGTTGCTCCATGCCACAGCGCGTCCAACCGGGCCATTGAGGCTCGACTATCCATTGGACTTCAGGCAGGTGATTGAACTCCATGCTCCAGAACCCTTGCCGGTCTCCAAGACGGAAGGAACCCTCGACGACGGCTCGTTGCGTCTGAGCTACAAGATCTCCTCCGAACAGCAGGTCACCACACTCGACTGCCGCCTCCAAAGCCTGCGTAGCTTTGTGCCGGCCGACAAGACGTACCAGCACCTAAAATTCCGCGGGCAATTGCAGGAAAAACTCAACATGCAGCTGAACCACTCTGGAGATCCGTTACTGCTCTCGTACGCGATCGAATACTGGCCTTTCGTCCTGCTTGGTGCTCTCCTGCTCCTGGGCCTTGGCCTACTGCTGTGGTGAAGAGCCGGGAGGAAGAGGCGTGGGATCTCGTCTCTTCTGCTTCGGTTGGAGGCCGGAGCGCCAAAGGAGATCGGCAGCGGCTCTTCTAGGCGTTTATCAATCGAAAACTATGAAACACATCAAGACCTTCTTGGTCGCACTGTTCGCAGTCATGACCACTGGCGCATCGACACAACCTCTTCCGGGAATCATCGAGCAACTGCGTTCGGAAGTCGATGCCAGCCGCGCCATGGGTTACGTACGCCAGGTTTGGGAAACGGACCGTTGGTTCACCTTTCCCAAGTTTCAAGAAACCGCGGAAATGCTGCAACGAACCATGAAGAACATTGGACTTCGCGATGTGGAGTTGCTCGGGGCTCCCGCTGACGGAGTGACGCAGATCGGTTACTGGACGATGCCCCTCGCTTGGGACGTGAAGTCGGCCCGCTTGGAAATCGTCGAGCCGGCAGTTCCCGAGGAATTGCGGGTGCTGGCAGATTACGGACGCGTTCCTGCCTCGCTGGGTATGTGGAGTGGCCCGACGCCGCCCGAGGGACTCGTGGCCGAGGTCATCGAAGGCAACCAGGCAATCTATGCGCAGGACTGGAGAGGCAAGATGGTGCTGACGCGGGAGAATCCGGCAAACATGAAGTGGCTGCTGGCGCAAAAAGGGGCGGCTGGAGCC
>Ga0187893_10010071_pt1 | contig 14275 bp, 12 predicted proteins | sample MA1701074metaG_FD_139574 | JGI IMG/M metagenome (GOLD analysis project Ga0187893, IMG submission 139574) | White microbial mat communities from a basaltic lava cave in the Kipuka Kanohina Cave System on the Island of Hawaii, USA - MA170107-4 metaG ...
CAATTGCGCCAAGTTGGGCTCGCCGAGCGTCACCGACTGATCCAGGTGAAATTTCATGCGGCCCAGCCGCGCCAGCGCGGCATCGGGGTCTTTGCCGGCCGGTGCCGAACAACCTCCCGCCGCTTTGACGAATCGCGCCGAGCTGTACAGTTCCCCATCGTTCATTTCTGCAATCGCCCGCACCGGTGTGTACTCCTCAATGCGGATGCGGGTCTCGATTTCTGCGCGACCGCTGTCCGGCGTGAACTGGAAAATCGCGGCGATGGGCGATGGGTTCCTGTCCACGATCAGATAGACCGTCCGGACGTAGCGGTCGCCAGTCTGCGGAATCTGGGTACGGATCGCGATCGGAACGGTGGCCGCGTCCTGCGCCCGATAAGGCGCCTCCAGCCGGATCACATTATCGGTATCGTCCCTGATCGGTCGCGTGCCGAAGAAGCTCGCGCGCACCTTCAGCCATATATCGGTTTCCGGCACCGCCTCCGCGGAGCCTGCGACGGGGTGGGCCAAGACAGACCCAAGAACCACCAACAGTGGACTGCACCATTTACGTATGCCCTGTCCTATTCCGTCCAAGATCATTCCTCCCTGCGCAGGAAGCAATCATCCTGAGCCTTTTCCTCGACCGACCGGAATCTCCTCGCCATATCCCGTGACATCTGCGCATCGCGCAATTGCGCACCGCGTTCACCGCCGATCGAGATCGCGTTCGCCGCCGTCCACAATTCGACGTACTCGTCGTAGGGGATTTCGGCAGCGATATGGTCGAGCGTGCAGGAACATTTATAGAGCATCTCGTAGCGGCTGCCGGGATGGCTGCGCATGCATTCCTGCACGTACTCCACCCGGTCCACCGTCGGAAAATCATTGCCGGCATCAGCGTCAGCAGGAGCACCGAGGGCACATGCGACAAAAACAAACACGATTTGCAGGCGCACTTTCACTCCAAGATCCGGTTTCTGTTCACTGATGCGCCCAGGGCCTTGTCGCGAAAACTCTGCGGATCCGGATTTCCCGGCTCGGCCGCCAGCCAAGCATCGGTGAGACGCAACAGTTCGGGCCAATTCTGCGCTGCTTCCAGCGAAGTGGCACGCATGAAGTACGGCTGCTCCGCGTGCGGACGTTCCCAGAACGACCTCGCTTCGCCAAGAGGCGCCACCGGTTGGTAGTGGGACAGGGAGAGAGCACGTTCCCTGAACCATTCCACCGGTATCGAGAAATAGTATGCCGTCTTTGCGGGCAGCCCGAAGGAAAGAATGCCGACTAGTCTGCCGTCGGGATCGAAAAGACCTCCGCCGCTTGCGCCACCCGAAAATGCCGCACTGCTGCGGATCACCTGGCCGCCGTCAAACGCATGTAAACCCGTAACCTCACCGATCGAGACGTGGATTCCGGTTGCGCCAACGTATCCGATTGCCGCGACCGCCTGGCCGACGCGCAGATCTGCGCTTGCTGCAAGCGGCGCCGCTCGGGCATCCAGCCCGGGAATCCATAGGAGGCAAAGATCGTGGTCGATGTCGGCAAGTTGAGCGCGTGCATCCCATCGCAATCCGCCTTTGACAACGTGAATAACCTGCGCGTCCCGCGTGACGTGGCAGTTGGTGACAATCCGATCGGGAGCAATCGCGACTGCAGTGCCGAATGCAGAGCCGCCGGTTGTCCCCTTGGCTTCCACCCGCGCCAGGCTGGGCGCGACCTTTAACACCTGCGAACGACCCGTGTCCGCCCACGAGCCCGCACAAAGAATCAGGGACAGAACCACCGTCACCCGGCTCAGAAGCGACCGCCAGGATTTCACCTCGAATTGCACGAAGTTTCCCCACACAATGGAAGCTCGATCGCGGCCGGTCGTGTGGTCACGCCTCACAGGTCCTGCATCGGGACCCGGTAACTTTGAAGGATTTCGCGAATCTGCGGCAACGTCGAATCGATTACTGCATCGATGCGGTCCTTCCACTTGGTTTCCCCGTGGCGCACGCCCATCGCCACCTGGTAATCGAACTTCACGCCTGGTTCGGACGGCATCGGCAAGACCACGATTTCGTGATCCTTGACCCGAGTGGCCGCGAAACCGGCGATCGGACCCCACAGCACCGCCACGTCCACCTTGCCTTGCACAAGGTCCTTTTCCACGATTTCCCCTGGATAGTAATCCGGTCGTGCGTTCATCATTCGGTAGGGCACCCCGCTATCGACAAGGTCGTGCCTCTTCAGCCACTGGGTCGCTGGAGAGCGGTCGAATACGCCGATCTTGAGTCGCCGCAGCTGTTCTTTCGGCAACGCAAGAAAATCCGTAGTGCTCTTCACCGCGTCCAATCCGCGGCCCTTGATGTAAACCAACGCGTAGGTCGAGCGGTAGTACGGCCGGGTGGTGGCGACCTGCTCGAATCCCACCGGCACGCCCATCATGATGTCGCAGCGGTAGTCCTCTCCCGGCAGTTTGAATCTGAGCGTATTGCGCACGAAATTCAACCGCTGCGCGTAGTAGAATGTCTCAACCGGCAGCCCCATCTCACGGCCGAACAACTCGGCCAGCTTGTTTTCGTAGCCTTCGCCCTGCCGGTTGGAAAACGGCAGATTGCTGGGATCGGCGCACACTCTGAGCGCTTTGCGTTGAGCCTCATCGGGTTCTTGCGCCACCGCGCCCGCGCCGACCGACGTGATCGCGCATACCGTGATGAATGCAATGGCGCACCGCGCTGGACGGGCAATCAACATTCTAAAAATGTCCTGCGTACCGGTATGACTGCCGCCCCTCGTCAGGGTTTCAGTTCCTCGACTTTGGCGCGGGTGATGGCGCCGTCGGAACGGCCTTTGAGGTAGGCATAGAGGTTGTCCATGTTGTCCATGACAATCTTGCTGGTCTTGAACGCCACCATTCCTTTTTCGAGCCTTCCTTCGGTGACGGTCTTGACGAATTCCTCTTTGCTCAGCACCTTCAGACTGTTGATCAATGATGGCCCGACCATGCCCTCCTGATTGGCGCCGTGACAGCGATCGCAGGCTCCTGCGCGCCAGGCACGAAATCCCTTCATCGTGGCGGAATCCACCTTGTAGCCATCCACGACGCTGTACAGGCTGGTAGCGGCTGCAGGTTCTTCGGCTCCGGCCTGGAGGAACGTTACCGCCATGAACACGCCGATGAGATTTCTGCTTCTCGATTTCACGGAACTCATATGGTGTGAACCTTCGGGAAAATAAAGAAATGGCATCCCGTCAACGCACCGGGATGCCATTTCGCATACGAACGCCCAATCGTTGGCTTGTCAGTTACCCAGAGCAAAAACCGTGAGCGAGCCGCCCAGGTCGGTGTACTGGTTCAGTTCACGATAACCACCCACCGCACCCAAACCATCGGTGTCCTTCTCCAGCCCGGCTGCCATGCCGATGCCGGCCCAACCGCCGATGCCGGAGAATACGCCGACATACTGCTTGCCCTTGTGCTCGTAGGTAAACACGTTACCGATGATTCCTGACGGGGTCTTGAATTTCCACAACTCCTTGCCCTGGTTGTCCACCGCCTTCAGATAGCCCTCCAGGGTTCCGTAGAAAACGACGTCACCAGCAGTAGCCAATGCGCCACTCCAAACCGAAAACTTTTCGGGCTTGGACCAGACGATCTTCCCGGTGCCGGCGTCCCAGGCGATGAAGTTGCCCATACCCCCGGTTTTTCCCGGACCAATGGCCGGATACATCGACAACGTCGCCCCTACGTACGGCTGGCCAGCCGTGTACTCGACCTCGAACGGCTCATAGTCCATGCAAACGTGGTTAGTAGGCACATAGAAGAGCTTGGTCTTGGGAGAAAACGCCGCCGGCTGCTGGTCCTTGGACCCCAACGCCGCGGGACAGACTCCCTTGGTGTTTACGTCGGGACCGTTTTGCGCGGTGGAGTACTTGGAAACGACCTGCGGACGGCCAGTCTTCATGTCGACATGTGTAGCCCAGTTCACCGTCGGGTCATACTTCTCCGCGACCAGCAATGCGCCGTTCGTGCGATCCAGCGTATAGCCAAATCCGTTTCGATCGAAATGCACCAGAGCCTTGGTCATGTTTCCCTTGACCGGAATGTCGGCGAGAATCATCTCGTTGATGCCATCGAAGTCCCACTCGTCGTACGGTGTCATCTGATAGACCCACTTCACCTTACCGGTGTCCACGTCGCGCGCCCAGATGCTCATGCTCCACTTGTTATCGCCTGGGCGCTGCGCCGGGTTCCAGGTGCTCGGATTGCCGGTGCCGTAGTACATTAGATTGAGCGCCTTGTCGTAGCTGTACCAACCCCAGGTGGTGCCGCCGCCGATCTTCCAAAGGTCACCCTTCCAGGTCTTCAGTGACGAATCTGCGCCGACCGGCTGCACCCGGCCGTCCATCCAGGTGGTGGTCGTCCCCGGATCGATCAGCATCTCGTCGTCCGGTCCAGTGCTGTAGCCCTTCCAGACCAGATCGCCGCTGTTGATGTTGTAGGCGGCGACGTAACCGCGCACACCCCACTCGCCGCCGCTGATGCCGGTGATCACTTTGTCCTTGAAAACGTGCGGCGCGTTGGTATTCACCGCACCCACACTGGGATCACCATTCTTCACCGACCATAAGACCTTTCCAGAATTGGCATCGAACGCGACCAGCATGCTGTCCGCCTGCTGCAGGAATACTTTTCCTTCCGCGTACGCCAGGCCGCGATTCACGGTGTCACAGCACATCTGCGGAATGACCGCCGGATCCTGCTTGGGTTCGTACTTCCACTTGATTTTGTTGGTGTTCAAATCGATCGCAAAGATCTTGTTCGGAAACGGCGCATGCAGAAACATCGTATCGCCAACGACAAGGGGGGAACCTTCGTGGCCACGCAATACGCCCGTGGAAAATGTCCAGGCGACCTGAAGCTTGTTGGCGTTGCCGGCGTTGATCTGGCTCAGTTTGCTGTAGCGCTGGTTGTACATGTCGCCAGCCTGCATCGCCCAATTTTTCGGATCTGCAGTGAGTCGTTCAACGTCCGAGTTGGCGTGTGTCACGCCTGCCGCGGCAGCCAATACCAACGGCAGAGCTAGATTACAAAATGTAACTCTCATGCCTCCTCCTGCTTATTGTGTTGTGAAGTTGACCACAGAATGTTGTTTGTTGCCTCGCGGTGCCCGCATATCACCCTGTTCACCGCAGTGGCATACGCACCTCCGGCATATACATATGCATTTCATGACCAAAATCTCACCGAACGTGTGTCACCATCCAAGCACAGTGCTGGTACAGCGTCAACATCATTGCAGAATAACAATCGAACGCGCGAGAAAGTGAAATGACCGCAATCTTCGACAGGCGTTTCCGTTCTGCATAGTGTCTTGAGCGGTTCGATCCGCGCCAAGCTCCTGTCGATTCGGCAATCTCGCTCCAGGGAAGGATGAAACGCGCTGCTGAAAGTCCATTCCTTGTTTTCGAAAACATGTAAGAAATTGTCAGGCGTAGGATGAAGCCGGACACGAAGCGCGGTTATTTGCTGAGGCGAACGCCCTTGGTGCGTTGCACCAGAACCGAGTTGGCGGAAGCCAAGACAAGAGGCATCGCTACTCCCGATCTGTAAAGAATGCTTCTTGTCTGCACCAATGCGCCATTCTTACGACGTGGGTGAAGGCTATCAACGTTCTGCGCCGGTTCGCTCCGGTTCAGACGTGCCGACCCTCGTGTCGAGGCACTGCCTCCCCACTACCTGCAACTCCCGCAGCTTGTCCTTGCCCGACCGTAGGGGCTCACCAATGCGGCTACCGAGACCGGCACTTAACAGTCGGGGAGCGCGGGTAGCGGGTCGCATTGCAGCGAATGGCGAGGACGCCGATGGGTGACTAAGAGTGGCTGCTTCGCCGTTCTGAGAAATCAGGCAACGGCCTTTTCTGCATCACCACTGACGACCATACGATTGCGCCCGGTACGTTTGGCCACATATAACGCGTTGTCTGCCGCGTCGAGCAGGCTGTCTGCGTCGCCGGATTGGGCAGGAAATTCGGCAAGACCCAGCGACGCCGTAACGGGAGGAAGCAAATGTCCCTGGTACGGGATTTCCATCCCGCGGATGGCCTCCAGGATCTTTCCGCCCTTCTGCTTCGCGGAGTCCAGCGGCGCATCCGGCAACAGGATCACGAATTCCTCACCGCCGAAACGGCAGGCGACGTCGCCGCCCCGCACCTGAGTCTGCAGCAACTGGCCGATGGCGCGCAGCACCGCGTCGCCGGCTTCATGCCCGTACTCGTCGTTGTAGTTCTTGAAGTGATCGATATCGAGCATCATCAGCGAAACCGGTTTTCCGCTGCGGCGTGAACGTGTGATCTCCTGCGCCAAGGCGGCATCGAGAAACCGTCGGTTGAAAAGGCCGGTCAGCGAATCGCGCAGCGCCTGGCGGCGCAGGGTCCTTTCCGTCTTGCGAACTTCCAGCAGATAGCGCCGCAGTGAATACAGCACGTAAAACATCAACACCAGGACAATGAGCGTGACCGTCCAGAAGCTCGCACGGGCCGTCGCCACGGTTTCCCGCACACGGCTTTCCTGCAACGAAAATACGCGCGCCTCCTCGCTGCGGAATTCCGCGATCATTTTCCTTATGCGGTCCATTGAACGCTTGCCTTCGTTGGTCATCGCACGCCTCTGCGCGGTGGCGAATCCCGAGCGCCGGCGCAGTTCGATCGATGTTTGCAGTTCCCGGAATTTGAGGAATACCAATGCCTGAAGCGCGTCGAGCCTGGGCTCCCAAGCAGGATCGTGCGCCATGCTTTGGTACAGCGCCATGAACGTGGGCGTGAGGCCGGTCAGGGCTTCGTTGTAGGCTTCGAGGTAGTCGGCGTTGCCGGTGATGACGAAACCGCGCTGGCTGGTCTCGGCATCGACCAGTCTCCCATGAAGTTCGACCACGAGACGCGAGGCATTGAGCGTCTGTGCGGCATTCCGGGAGTGTTCAACCAGATTCACGCCGTTGCGGTACGTGATGACCGCATCGGTGAGCAGGACCATGAACAATACCAACAGGGCCATTGCCGGTTTCAGTGTCAGCAGCCATTTGCGCATGGTTCAGCCCCAGTGCTACTTACAGAATCGATTCGGAACGGTTGACGGCAGCAAAGATCGCCTGTTTCAGGGACTCTCGAGTTCCGCGGTTCTGTCGTCATAAGCCTTCAACATGCATTCGACCTCGCTGCACGCATCGCGGATCTCCGAGGTCCAGCTTCGCTGCGTTTGCATGAGCATCGCAGGGTCCGCACCACGTCGGATGGCCTCGCGAAACGCGTACGCCATCCGTTGTTCTGCCAGCTGCAGCCGGCCGTTCGAGCACAACATTTTCTCGGCATTGGACCGGGCCCGGCTGCAGTCAACTGCCGCCGTAGTCGAAACCGGTACGGCGACCATGAATGCAAGCAAAGCCAGCAAACAATTTCTCATTAAATCCTCAAGTTACATGATCCCAGAAGCGTGCAGGAATACCCCGCCATTTTAACGCGGCGGGACCGATTCGGACCGATTCGGTGATTCATTTTCTTAACGGGATACGACACTCGTGGTGCGCACTTGCCTGCCCATCGCGATGTCGTCCTCCGACGACTTCGCCTCAGGCAAGCAACAAGCGGCCACCGAGCAACTTGGGAACCGCGGCGAGCGTGCTGAGTTCAGCGGCGTAATGAACTTCGTGTGTGAGACCACGCTCGATCATCATGCGGCCGACGCGGGCACGCAGCAGGCAGTCGACGGCGTCTTCGGCGCGGAACAGACTGCGTGCAGCGAGCGCCGCATCCGAGAAATCGCTGCTTTCGTCCAATACACTCGACAGCCTGTCAACGAGATAACCGGCGCCGTAAAGGTCTTCGAGATTGACCATGCCCATCGAGCCGGAGCAGACAATCAGGATAGTCTGCCCGGGGTGGTTCCCAAGAACCCGCTCAACTACCGCTTCGCCGTTCAGCAGCGCTGCCGCGTAAACGTGCGCCGCGCGCGAAGACTGGCGCAGCGCCACGGTGCCATTGGTGGTGGAGTAGATGACCTTCCGGCCGGCGATGTTTTCTTTCAGCAACGCGAGCGGCGTAGGTGCAGCAAAACCCGGCAGGGTTTCCGCGTACAGTTCGCCGGCAAGCACGTAGCTGCCATGCGGATGTTTCTGCGCTTCGGCATTGGCACCGGCTTCATCAAGCGTCGGAATCACCTCGGTCGCCCCGTTGGCAAGTGCAGTGATAATGGTGGAAGTGGCGAATAGCACATCAAGCACGATCGCCACTTTTCCATCGAGACGCTCGTGATCGAGATCCTCCTTGCGAAAGAGGACATGGACTTTGTGCTTGAACAGATCGCTCATTTGACCGGGCTCGCGGTATTGCGGCGCCGGAACATCCCGTAGCCTTCCATCGTCATGACCCGATCCGAGTCCTGATTGAACACTTCCCAACGCGTTTTGACCAAGCCCATTTCCGGTCTGCTCGTGGAGGCGCGGACTTCGAGCGTAGTGCGTTGCGCCCGGATGGTATCGCCGGGGCGAACCGGCTTGAGCCATTTGAGATCGTCGATACCGGGCGATCCGAGGCTCGCCGAATCCAGCATGTAGGAGTCGCACATCATGCGCATCACCAGCGAAACCGTATGCCAGCCGCTGGCGATCAGGCCGCCGTAGATCGAAGACCTCGCTGCCGCTTCGTCGACGTGGAATGGCTGCGGATCGAATTGTCGGGCAAATGCGATGATCTCGTCCTTGTCGACGCGTTTCTCGCCAATCTGGTGCACTTCACCGACCTTGAAATCTTCCCAGTAGTACTTGTATGCCACAGAGATTTATCCGAAGAAAGTCAAAGGCAATCTGGCCACAGAGGTCGCAGACAACACAGAGGAAAGGCAAGAGCAAGAAAATAAACGGGGTTAAAAACCTACCATTGGCTAACGCCCCATCGCAGCGAAAATCAACGGCACAGGTTTGCGAACAATTACCTCGTCTTTAAACATAACCCGCTTCTTTTCGTGTTTGTTTTTTTCTGCGTTCTCTGCGTCCCCTGCGGCTAAAGGATTTTCAGATCTTTACCCAGGATTTGCGCGGCGCCTTGAGTCGTGCTGCAGCCCCGTCTTCCTTCATGGTGGAAAAGCGCTGCCGCTGATACGCCGCGTTGCCGAAAAGAATGTCGATCGCGGTCAGCCGCTTGAAATAGTGGCTTACGTTAAGTTCGTCGGTCATGCCCATGCCGCCGTGCAACTGAATCGCCTGCTGGCCAACAAAGCGCCCGGCACGGCCGATCATCTCTTTCGCCGCAGCGATCGCTTTTCGCCGCTCCGGCACGTTTTGCGAATCCACTCGCGATGCGGCGAGAACTGCCATCGACCGTGCCTGCTCTAGATGGATCAGCATGTCCACCGCACGGTGCTGCAGTGCCTGGAAGCGTCCGATCGGCTGTCCGAATTGCTGGCGGGTCTTGAGATACTCGACCGTCACCGAATGCAGCGCATCCATGATGCCGACTGCTTCCGCGCACAGTGCCGCCATCGCACGGTCGGCGACCGCGTCGATCAACGGCATCGCCGAGTCGAGCGTACCAATCACCGATTCAGGGCCGACTTTCACGCCCGCGAACTGCAGGTCGAGCGCGCGGGTTCCGTCGAACAGCGGATACTCGTTGCCGCCGAGGTTTTCCTCGCCGGATTCGACGATGAACAACGTTACGCCTTGTGCGTCCCCCGGGTTGCCCGATGTGCGTGCGGAAACAACGAATTTTTCCGCCACCGGACCGTGCAGCACCAGCGCCTTCTCGCCTTCCAGAACGAAGGCGTTGCCGTCGCGGATTGCTCTGGTCTCGACGTGACCCAGATCGAAACGGGCACTCGGTTCGGCATGCGCAAACGCCAGCAGCATCGAGCCGTCGATGATCTTCGGGATCAGGATCTTCTTCTGCCAGTCGGCGCCGCCAAGATCCACGCAGCCGCCAGCCAGCACCACGGTGGCAAGGTAGGGCTCGAGCGAAAGGTAACGGCCCAGCGCTTCCATCACCAGCATGGTCTCAACTCCGCCACCGCCGAAGCCGCCATATTCCGGTGAGAACGGCACGCCGAGCACACCGAGCGAAGCCAGCCCTTCCCATAATTGCGGATTCATCGGCATGCGCTCGGCAAGCATCTTGCGGTGCTGTTCGAAGCTGCAGTTTTTCTCAAGGAAGCGCCGCACGCTATCCCCGAGCATCTGCTGTTCGTCAGTCAGCGAGAAATCCATAAATCAAATTCCTTTAGCCACAGAGGACACAGAGATCACAGAGGAAAGGCAAGAGCAGGAAAATAAATTGGGGTAAAACCTGTGGTCGGCCGATGCTCAATCGTAGCGAAACTTGACAGAACGGGACTGCGAACAGTTATTCCGCCTTTAATCCGCAACCTACCTTTCCTCGTTCTTGTTTTTCCTCTGTGTTCTCTGTGTCCTCTGTGGCAAAACGGTTTTACAGGCCCAGAACCAGTTGCGCGATGATATTGCGCTGGATCTCGTTGGAACCGCCGTAGATGCTGGTCTTGCGGTAATTGAAGTAACGCGAGGCGAGCGGCGCGGCATAGTCCGGGCCCACGTGCGCGCCGATCCAATGATCGCCCCAGGCCATTGGCAGGTGCGGCAGTGCATACGGTCCCGCCGCCTCCATCATCAACTCGGTCAGTTCCTGCTGGATCTCGGTGCCCTTGATCTTCAGGATTGAGGCCTCCGGACCCGGCGCCTTGCCGTCGCGGTCGGCGGCGGCGACCCTCAGGTTCGTGATCTCCAGCGCCATCAGGTCGATTTCCACCTGCGCGATGCGGTCGCGAAACAGCGGGTCCTCGACAAGCGGCCGCCCGCCCGCCCTTTCTTCCGACGCGATTTGCTTGAGGTAACGCAGTTCACGCTTCGAATGCCCTACTCCCGCAATGCCCGTGCGCTCATGCGACAAGAGGAACTTGGCATAGGTCCAGCCCCGGCCCTCGTCGCCAACCAGGTCCTGCGCAGCAACCTTTACATTCTCGAACCAGATCTCGTTGACTTCGTGCTCGCCGTCCAGGGTGAGGATGGGCCGTACGGTCACGCCTGGAGAGTGCATGTCGATCAGCAGAAAGGAAATGCCCTCCTGTTTCTTTCCTTCGCTCGAAGTGCGCACCAGGCAGAAACACCTGTCCGCCCACTGGCCGTGGGTATTCCACGTCTTCTGGCCGTTCACGATGTAGTGGTCGCCCTGGCGTTGGGCGCGGGTCTTGAGCGAGGCAAGGTCAGAGCCCGATCCAGGTTCGGAATAGCCTTGGCACCACCAGTCCTCGCTGGAAAGTATACGCGGCAGGTAATGTTTTCTCTGCCATTCGCTGCCGAAGGCCATGATCACCGGCCCGACCATGTGCAGACCGAAAGGCGTGAGGCGCGGCGCGCCGGCGGCCGCGCATTCGTCTTCGAAAATGTAACGCTGGATCGGCGACCAGCCAGTGCCGCCGTACTCCACGGGCCAGCCCGCGGCAATCCAGCCCTTTTCGAACAGGATCTTTTGCCAGCGCACATAGTCGTCTTTTCCGAGCCGGCGGTGTTCGAGGACTTTGCGTGACACATCGCCGGGGAGATGGGAGCGGACAAACTCGCGGACCTGGTCGCGAAAGACAATTTCTTCCTGGGAATAATTCAGATCCATCGGAATTTTCCTGGTGGAGACCGCAAGGACCCGGCTGCAATGGCGAACGGCGGGTCGCGCGTCCGATTTTCACGAAGCGACACAGGATAAGGGATGCTCCCGTTCCAGGCAATCACGCTGGCCGCGCGTGCTGGCCGCGCACTATAATGACTCATGAATCAAGCGCCCGGCCGGATTGCGCGGCCTCGTTCGCCACCCGGTATTCGAGGAGACCCGACATGAACATGCCCGACGAGAAAGTTCTACGGCAACTGAACGATTCGCTGAACCTTGAGCCGCTGTGGATGCCGTTCACGGCCAACCGCCAGTTCAAGGCAGCACCGCGACTGCTGGTCGCGGCGAAGGACATGCATTACCTGACCCAGGATGGCCGCAAAGTGCTCGACGGCATTGCCGGCCTCTGGGCGGTGAACGCCGGTCACTGCCGCCAGAAAATTGTAGATGCGATCAAGTCGCAGGCGGAAACCATCGACTACGCAACCGGCTTCCAGTTGCATCACCCGGCGGCGTTCCAGGCGGCGGAAAAACTCGTCTCGATAACGCCGAGGGGGCTCGACCACGTATTCTTCACCAATTCCGGATCGGAAGCTGTGGACACCGCGCTCAAGATCGCGCTGGCCTATCACCGCGTGCGCGGCGAAGGCACCCGCCGGATATTGATCGGCCGCGAACGCGGTTATCACGGCGTCGGTTTCGGCGGCATTTCCGTGGGCGGCATGGTCGGCAACCGCAAGACGTTCGGCAACATGCTGGGCTCGATCGATCATCTTCGCCACACCCACGACCCGGCACGCAATGCCTTTTCGCGCGGGTTGCCTGAGCATGGCGCGGAACTCGCCGACGACCTGGAACGGCTGGTGCAACTGCATGACGCGTCCAACATCGCCGCGGTGATCGTCGAACCGGTCGCCGGTTCCACCGGCGTGCTGCTGCCGCCGAAGGGTTACCTGCAAAAGCTGCGCCAATTGTGCGACAAGTTCGGCATTCTGCTGATATTCGATGAAGTCATCACGGGATTCGGCCGAACCGGCAAGGCGTTCGCCGCGCAGACGTTCGGGGTCACGCCGGACATGATTACCTGCGCCAAGGCGCTTACCAATGCGGCGGTGCCAATGGGCGGGGTGATGGTGAAAAAAGAAATCTACGACACGTTCATGGACAAGGGCGGCCCAGAGACCAATATCGAATTCTTTCACGGCTATACCTATTCCGGTCATCCGCTGGCCTCTGCCGCAGCGTGCGCGGCGCTCGACCTGCTCAAGGAGGAAAAGCTTTTCGAGCGCGTCGCCGAACTGGCCCCCTATTGGGAAGATGCGGCACATTCGCTCAAGGGCCTCCCGCACGTGATCGACATCCGCACCATCGGACTGGTGGCCGGCATCGAATTGCAACCCATTGCAGACAAGGCCGGTGCGCGGGCGTTCGAAGCTTTCCTGCGGGCGTACAACAAAAACGTACTTATACGCACCACCGGGGACACCATCGCGCTGTCGCCGCCATTCATCATCGAGAAGAACCAGATCGACCAGATCTTCGATACTGTCCGCGACATTCTCAAGACACTTCCTTAACCGAATTTGCCACAGAGGACACAGAGAACACAGAGGAAAATCAAAATCAGCGCTCGACAGGAAACTGTGCGATCCGAAGATTCACGCCCGCCCATGGATGCCCATGCATAATCGTTTACTTGGTATTTCGTCTGGTTCACTTTTCTCGGTGCTCTCTGTGTCCTCTGTGGCAATGAGTCCTTCGGGTTATCTGAAATGAAATTCGTCATCGCCCAGATGCAGCACGAGACCAACACCTTCTCACCGGTGCCCACGCCGTGGGAAGAATTCGGGCCGAAGGGTCCGTATCTCGGCCACGATGCCTTCGAGGCGATGCAGGGCAAGGGCATGGCGATGGCGGCATTCCTCGACCTCGCTGCAAAGGCCGGCGCGGAAGTCGTCACCCCGGTCGCCGCGTGGGCAAATCCGAGCGGCCCGGTGGATGGCAACGCCTATGACCGCATCTGCGAAGCAATCTGCGGCGCCGTCGCCAAAGGCTGCGACGCGGTATTTCTCGACCTGCACGGCGCCATGGTGGTAGCGGAGCGCACCGACGACGGCGAGGGAACGCTGCTGGAAAAAGTGCGCGCCATTGCGCCGCGTACTCCGATCGCGGTATCGCTGGACCTGCACGCCAACCTCAGCGAGCGCATGGTGCGCAACTGCGACGTCATCACCGGCTACAAGACTTATCCGCACGTGGATCAATACGAGTCCGGCCTGCTCGCCGGGTCCATTCTGCTGCGCATGATGAAACGCGAGGTGAAGCCGGTCATGGCATGGGGTAACGCGCCCATCCTGGCGCAGACGCTGCGGCAGAATACCTCCGAAGGCGCGATGAAGGACTTCGTCGACGCCGCACGTTCGGCGGAACGCGGCGGCCTGCTCGCCGCCACGGCATTCGGCGGCTTCCAGATGGCGGACATTCACAACGCCGGCATCAGCGTGGTTACCGTTTCCGACGGCAACAAGGCCGCGGCGGAAAGTGCGTGCAACGGGATCCTCGACGTAGCCTGGGCGCAGAAGGAAGATTTCGTTTACCGCGGACAGCCGCTCGAGAAATCGGTCGCGCAGGCCAAGCGCATGGGAGAG
>Ga0187893_10010072_pt1 | contig 14273 bp, 11 predicted proteins | sample MA1701074metaG_FD_139574 | JGI IMG/M metagenome (GOLD analysis project Ga0187893, IMG submission 139574) | White microbial mat communities from a basaltic lava cave in the Kipuka Kanohina Cave System on the Island of Hawaii, USA - MA170107-4 metaG ...
AAAAAGCCCTCCTGTGGAAACAGGACGGCCTCTAACGATTGCTTGCCATATGAAAAATCTTTAAACTACATTCCGCCAGCAAGCGTGGCCACACAAACCTAACACACGGTAGTTCTAAAATAGCTTAGTGTTTAGTAGTATCAACAGCAGTTGAATCTGTTTTAGTTGTATCAATAGCAGGAGCTGTAGTAGTATCAATTGGAGCAACTACTGTAGTATCAGTTGCAGTAGAATCTGTAGCAGTCTCAGAAGACTCGCCTGTACCGCAAGCTGCGAAAGCGCCCAGCGCTAAAACGAATAATAATTTTTTCATTTTGAATTTTTTTGTGAGTGAATTTTGAGGTTAATACAGAATTCATAAAAAGGTAACCCCGGGCAACAGAAATTTTTAAAAAATTTTTTTGGCTTTGTTTTGGGTTACTTTTACGTCCCAAAAGGTATTAAAACCGGATAAAGGTGAAAGCTGAGATAAACGAACAAATTTTATTGCGCGGATTAGTTAATAACGATTCGAAAGCAATTGAAACCATTTATAAAGAAAACTATAACATGGTTCAGGCTTTCATCCTGAATAATAGTGGCACTTATGATGATGCAAGGGATATTTTCCAGGAAGCTATGATAACGCTGTATGAAAAAGCAAAAAGCGAATCATTTGTCTTAACCTGCCAAATTAAAACATATATTTATTCCGTTTGCAGAAGATTATGGCTTAAACGCCTGCAGCAACTGGGAAGATATGTTTCTGCCGGTGAAAATCTTGAAGAGACTGTTTCGGTGGAAGAAGACCTGGAAATTCATGAGAAAAGAAATGCAGAGTTTGCAATTATGGAAAGGGCAATGGGGAGTTTGGGAGAGCCATGTAAAAGTTTACTCGATGCCTATTACATTCAGAAAAAAGGCATGACTGAAATTGCCACCGAATTTGGATACACAAATGCTGATAATGCAAAGAACCAAAAGTATAAATGCCTGATGCGTTTGAAAAAATTATTCTTTGCCCAATATAATATAGGAGAGTGATGGAAGATATACTTTTACTTGAGACCATTGAGCGCTACCTGAGCGGTAATATGCTGCCTGAAGAAAAGGCTTATTTTGAGCAATTGCGCAAAAACACGCCTGAAATTGACCAGATGGTGGTAGAACACAAATTGTTCTTACAGCAAATGGAGCATTTTTCTGAGCATAAAAACCTGAAGGAATCATTGCATGCCGCGCATAACAACCTTGTTGATAAAGGTGTGGTGTACGAAGGTGGTGAAATTTCTACCAAGGGGCTTGTAATACAGATTTGGGACAGGTATAAAAGGGTTACTGCTATTGCTGCTTCTATTGCCGGCATTACAGCCCTGGTAATTAGTGGGTTGGTTTCTTATTTTACCCCCGCTGCAAACAGCACCCAACTGCAACAGTTAAATCGTACTATAAGCCAGGTTGTAAAGAATCAACAGGATATTGGCGCCAAATTGGAAGAAGTAAAATCTAACATCCCTAAAGACGTAGAATTTACAACCAGCGGTTCAGCATTTCTCATAGATGGCAAAGGCTATCTTGTAACAAATGCACACGTATTAAAAGGTTCCGGCGCGGTAGTTGTAAACAGCAAAGGCAAAGAATTTAACGCAAGGATCATCAATGTAGACAATGAAAGCGATATTGCTATTCTTAAAATACAGGATGATGAATATAAGCCCGTTTCATCCCTCCCCTACAGCATAAAACAATCGAATATTGATCTTGGAGAAGAGCTTTTTACACTCGGTTACCCAAGAGAACAGATTGTTTATAACATGGGTTACTTAAGTTCTGAAACAGGCTATAATGGTGATACAGCCAGTTGCCAGATTTCATTGAGCGCAAACCCGGGTAACTCCGGTGGGCCGGTTTTTAATAAGAATGGTGAAATAATCGGTATTCTCAGTACCCGCCAGACATCTGCAGAAGGTGTTGTGTTTGCTATAAAATCGAAAGGCATTTATAAATTGGTTGATGAACTGAAAGAATCTGACACCGCCGTACAGAAAATAAAAATGCCTGCTACTTCAGCTATCAGGAAAAAAACAAGAGTGGAACAGATTAAAGAAGTGGCAGACTGCGTATTCCTTGTAAAAGCATACGCCCAGAAATAGTCACAGTTGGTTTAGGTGAACATACACAATGACCCCGCCTGGTTAGCGGGGTTTTTATTTTTGAACCAGGCTTTTGTACTTCAATTAAACTTTCGTTGCGTCGCACTCTTCGGCTGCTGAAGCTATACGCAGCAACGCAAAGTTTAGCGTAGGCATGTCTTGTACTGGTGAATATAAGTCAGTAAAGTCCGAAGCTTCGGACAGAAAGACAGGAAGTCCCGCAAATTAAGAAGCCGCCAACAATTGTATTTCCTTATTGACTATTGACTTACTGACTTGCTGCTCATAGTTCAGAACGTACAAGTGAGTGACACAACCGGTGATACCATGAAAAACAAAAGCCGGCTACCAAAAAATTACGCCCATAAATTAGAAGGGTATTCGCCTGAAGCTACTACTGCATCTATGCTGGCCTGTACTACGGGTGCATCTTCTTTATAAGTAACGCCAAACCATTTGGCACTGGTGGGAACAATTTCAATTACGCCGCGGCCAGATTTTATATAATAGTCCGCCATACGCGGTATAAGAAACTCTGCTTTAAGATTCTGCAGGTTTGCAGTAAGAAACTGGTCAAATTCTTCTTCGCACATTTTAATATATTCCGGCGTAAAGCAGAAGAAGTTCATGCTTACCTTGGTATCGGGAGAAAGTTCTGCCAGCTTTCCATCTTCTTCATACACAATCTTATCTTCCTTTCTGTAAATGGTAAGACGCTCATCAATACCCTGCATTTCATTTTTATCATTAATGGAAATAACACCGCGGCTTACACTGCCATGATCGCTAAGCGTATTTACCAGTTCATAGCCTATTACGGCAAAATGTTTATCTGTACACCTGTTTACAATAAAATCGTAAGCTTTTACAAAAGAGTCTTTACCATAAAAATCATCGGCATTAATAACTGCAAACGGTTCTTTAACCTCATCTTTGCAGCATAATACCGCATGTGCCGTGCCCCATGGTTTTACCCTGTCTGCAGGTATTGCATGATTACCTGTAAAAGAATCAAGCTGCTGGTAAACATAGGCAGTCTGTATTTTTCCTTTTAGATTCGGTTCAAAGATGGCTTTAAAATCATCGGCAAAGTCTTTGCGGATAATAAAAACCACTTTTGTAAATCCTGCTGCTATGGCATCGTAAATAGAATATTCCATAATGGTTTCGCCTGATGGACCAAAGCCTTGTATCTGTTTCATACTGCCATAACGGCTGGCCATACCGGCAGCCAGGATAACTAAAGTAGATTGCATGTTGATTATTTTTTTGAACTTTTGCGAAACTAAATGTTTCAGCTTAAAAACGAATAATTATAAAGTAAATTATGCATGATGAAAGATAGCATCCATTTAGATAAGATCATCACTCAAACGATTGAATCAGAATGGCTGGGTGGAAAAAACGTGCATCTTGATGTGTTGCGGCTTGATGCAATACATCCCGTGGTAAGTGGCAACAAATGGTTTAAACTAAAATACTACCTGGCAGAGGCTTTATCATCAAATGCAAACGCCATTGGCAGCTTTGGGGGCGCTTATTCCAATCATATTGTTGCGGTAGCATTTGCATGCAAAACAGCAGATGTAAAAAGCATTGGTATAATAAGGGGTGAGGAGCCTCCTGTTTTATCAGATACACTGGAAGATGCAAAAAAATATGGCATGGAGCTGCATTTTGTAAACCGTGCATCTTACAGGGATACAGCAATTATAAAGCAGCATTTTGAAAATGTTTACTGGATAGATGAAGGCGGCTATGGTATAAACGGGGCCAAAGGCGCCGCAGATATATTATTGCATGCTGGTAACAGTGGCATCTACTCTCATATTGTTTGTGCAGTGGGTACCGGAACTATGATGGCGGGCATTATTCAATCTGCGCAACCACATCAAACAGTTATTGGTATCAGCACTATGAAGGAAAATTTTTCCCTGCATGAAAAAGTAAGTAACCTGCTTGATGACAACCATAAAAACAAAAAATATAAAATACTTCATGATTATCATTTTGGCGGTTATGCAAAACACCCGCCGGAGCTTATACAATTTATGAATGAAATATGGCAGCAACATCAATTACCTGCCGACATAGTTTATACAGCAAAAACTTTTTATGCTGTAAAGCAAATGATCATCAGCAATACTATATCCGCAGGCAGTAACGTTTTAATGATACACAGCGGCGGCTTACAGGGCAACAGGTCTTTACCGGATCGCACACTTCTGTTTTAATTCATTAACGCATCTATATTTGCAAACAATTCAGCAAGCTAATGAAGCGCATCTATTTGTCAGTATTTATAAATTTCATTTTTTTTATAACTGCACATGCACAAAATCCATTGCCAGATGTGTCTGTTGAAGACATTGGCAACAACAGGGTGCGGGTATCGTGGGTAAACGCATTTGGAGATAATTGCATACAACTAATGGTGCAGGCATCTTACGACAGTATAAAAAATTACAAAACTGTTTTCTCTACAGAGTCACCGCAACTGCCACAGAACGGTTTTGTTTATACATTGCCCTATTCTTTTGCTAAATTATATTTCCGTGTATTTTATATTCTCAATGGCAATGCATATTTTTTTTCACCGGCAAAACGCCCTGTTCACGCTATGTACAGGGAGCCGGAAAATATGGCAGGCCAGCAGAAAATAGACCCGATGCGAATTGTAACCATAAGGGCAAAGGATTCAATAGTTGCACAGTTAGCGTATGCGGACTATTGGAAATTCAGGGATTCTGTAGGCAGAAATACAAAAGATACATTATTTGTGCTTTCACAAGACCAGGTGCTGATAAAACCATTTAACCCTGAAAATTATTTTCGCCCTTCCATTTATGTGCTAACAAATAAGGATGGTTTTATCACCGTTAAACTGCCCGATGCGGCGCAAAAAAAATACAAACTCATTTTTCTTAGTATGGAAGGCGATAAACTCTTTACCATTAATCACATTAATGATACAGAACTCGTAATTGATAAAACCAATTTCATGCATGCAGGCTGGTTTAAATTTGAATTATACGAGGATAATAAATTAAAAGAAAAAAATAAGATATTACTGCAGCGGGATTTCTGATATTTTACCGGAAAGGCGGAGAGACGCAAAGAGAAAGTTTATTGGCCCGGCTTTTGAAATACTATTAGGCTTTACTTGCGTCGCACACTTCCTCTGAAGGTAACGCTATTCAGCATGGTAAGGTCGCGAAGAACACAAGGAACCACAAAGTTCTTCTTTGTGTTCTTTGTGCAAGGCTTAGTGCACTTTGTGTCCAACCTTCATTTGCCTGTGTGTACTGCGGTTAATGAGTAATTGTACTGGAGTAAAATAATGAATCATTGCAATACATGCCTGGTCCTGATCAGAACCCTGAAGAGTGCGACGCAACCGCAGATGCAAAAAGCGTGTGTGCCGGGTACAAAAAAGTAAAGCGAAAAATTCGATTGGAAAATTAATATATTCTATCCTCCTCAGCGTCTCTGCGGTTATGTAAGCACCACATCAAACACTTTTTCAAAGTTCAATTTTACTTTTGTTTTCACTTCCTCCATTGAAACAGCATGACCTAATTCTTTCTCCAGCGAAGTAACCTTTTTATCACGAATGCCACAGGGAACTATATTATCAAAAAAAGAAAGATCTGTATTTATATTAAATGCAAAACCATGCATAGTTATCCAGCGGCTGCAGCGAATACCCATAGCACAGATCTTTCTTTCCGCTCCTTTTATATGCGGGTCAAGCCACACACCAGTTTCACCAATGCTTCTTTCGCCCTGCAAACCATAATCAGCCATTGTAAGAATGATCACTTCCTCAAGGCTTCTTAAATACCAGCCGAGATCTGTCTTAAACTGGTCAAGATCAAAAATGGGATAACCAACCAATTGACCGTTTCCATGAAAAGTTATGTCTCCCCCCCTGTTGATATGAAAATATTCTACACCTCTTTTTTCTCTTTCTGCTTCATTGATTAATATATGTGCTTCTTTTCCATTTTTACCCAATGTGTAAACAGGGTAATGTTCTGTAAACAGTAAATAATTCACCGGCTCTTTTTCCCGCTGCTTTAATGCCACACTTTGTTTAAGAAGATTTTCCTGGTAGTCCCATACTTCTTTATAATGCCTTGTGCCAATATCCTGCAATTCAACCTTTTTTAGCATGGAAGCAAAGTTAAACACTATATTAAAAGTTTAGGAAGAACATATTTTAGAAAAAATATTAAGCAAGCTAAGATAAGCGCCAAATAATTTTAGAACACTCAGGCAGAAGTGATTCCGAATATTTTTTGTTCAGTAAAGTTCTGAATGTACAAGAGTGCCCCGATACAACGCACAAAGCCAATTCGGGGTCAGTGACGACGCAACGGAAGTTTCATAAAAGTTACAAAAGCCGGGAACAAAAAAAATTCCGGAAGGCGATGCTATACTGATAACTATCTGGATAAAAACTTGTCTCCTAAAAAAACTCAACACATTAATGCACGGCATGTACAGGCCTGAACATAAGTTCATTTCTTATGGCAAATACACTCTCACATGGCGGTGTAAGTGCAAAATCTTTAAGGTCTTTGGCACGCCGCAAAATATCGTTGAACATGCGTACAGAATTATTTAATCCGCCCCTGTTTGCCGCATCTTTTACCATCATGCTGTCATTATCGGGTTTGTTATCAAAATCAACAGCGCCACCCCTGCCGGCTTTGCCTGCTAAAAATCCTGAAAGTGTGGCCTGTGTACCAAACATAACTGGATCTACATGCGTAAAGAATGTTTGCACCTCGCCTGCATGGCAACCGGTGCAGGAATTGAGCGAAAATACATGCCGGGTGGTGGTATTTGTTATGCGTGCAGGCCCTGTGGCTTCCACACCATCCCAGTGATAGGGGGCGGTAGGCACACCTACCGTGGTATCCAGTATCTGCGCATGGCCACCTAAAAAGAACCTGCCACCGGGCAGTGTGTCCGGTATAACATAATCATCCGCATTAATATTTGCCTTGTTTGCATTTACCCATTCTACCATAGCACGTACATCAGGGTTATCAACCTGGGCATTGTATTTATTGGCCGGTACCTGAGCCACCTTTCTTTGCACAATAGAACGGGGTGAAGCACGAAGCCCGAATTCACGAAATTCCCACCGCCTGGGCGAACCATTGAAAGGCGCTAATTCCCTTTCACCGGTTCTTATGGAATTCAGGTTTGTATTGCCAACTTTATTGCCTGTACCCCAAATTGAGTATTGGTCTGTGATGGCCTGCAGGGCTGCATTATAGGCTGCACTGCCCACTGTAAAGTTCTTAAGGTTGAACCATTGTGCAGCCCAGTTCTGCAGGCTGTCGCATATATCGGGTTTAGGAATGGAATATTCAATAACACAGGTCATTTCCAATGGTTTGGTACAATTACTTTCAATAAGGCAGAATGTAAACCTGCCTTCCCCGGCGGGGATCCCTGCGGCCCTTTCCCGGAGATCAAAACGGTTTGCAATAGCTGTTAACTTAAAGGGTGCAAAACGCATATCAATCTGCCCGTCAGGAGAACCGGCAGCCAGGCTTTTTGATTTCCACGGATTGATGATACGCTGGTTAATAAGCGTTCTTGCAGGAATCGTATCACCGTTTACTATTCTTTGTCCTTTCCAGTTATTGAGCCAGTTCAATACAAATGTTGACATCTGTGCGTCTGTAGGTTCAACACCTGCACTTTGCTTAACTAAGTTTTTAATAAGTGTTTTAAAAGTCCAGGGGCCATTGATATTTCCCGTTTGTGTACAATAATTCCATGTACGGGCAGGGTCTTCCACAACGCTTAGATCTGTGATAAAAATACAGTTTCTTCTTACAGAGTCTATCAGGTCGTTTGTACCACCTGCAAGATTTGCAATAGAAACAGCCTGGTACTGATCAAGTTTTTGCAGTTCGAATGGTTCATTGATACAGCTTTGCAGAGGCTTCATTTCGCGGCCTGTAAACCGGATGGTGTATTTATCCTTTCGCATCTGCGCATCAAGGCTGTTAGCCTGCTGCCTGAAATCGTTTATGTCTGCATAAATTTTAGCGGTAAACACGCCATCTCCTGCCACCTTATCGTATCCTTCGCCATCATCTCTTAACATAAGTTCTTCACCATTATTATTAACCTTTACATGCGTACCTGAATAATTTTCAAAGGAATAAACGGCCATAATAAGCAAATGCTGGTTATCGCCCCGTATTCTTTGTACCAGTACATCCTCCGCAGGCGGGGCAGTACCTTTGCTAATATCGTCATATACATCATATTCCGCCATCATTGCATCAGGAGCATAATTGTCCGCAGAAAAAATACGGTCATACACTGCCGTTTGCTTTTCCTGCTTATCGTTTGTACGGTTCCAGGAAGAAATGGAAATAGTAAGAATTGCGGCAGGTAACAGCCATAGGATGTGTTTTGATGTTTTCATAACCAGTACTTAGGTTTTAAAGCTTTGAGTTCAAAATAGGATTTCTTAGAATGCCTGTAAGATCATGCCAGATTATACAGATGATTTTTAATATTGCCTGCATTTGCCACGTTATACTGCCCAACGTATAAAATGGCAATGATTTTTTATATGCCCGGCTATAGTGCCGCTATTAGACATCCTTGCGTCGCACACTTGTACGCTTTGTTCTTTTATTGGGCATTGAACAAATTTAGCGGACATCTGTATAACCATTCACTGTAACAGCAATTGTACCCCCTTTGTGAATATCATAAAAAACACAATCACTAAAAACCACAATCCCAGGAGATTGCAGATTCAACATGAAAAAATATAGCAGGCAGGATTGGTTTTACAATAGGTGGAAATCTGGAAGATTTCAAAGGGAGTTTGCACTGAACAAAGTAAGATTTATAACCACTCCAGTTAAAAATCTATTTTATTTTTTGCAAATTATTCGGAAGATTTAAAAGTTTAAATTCGTTCGTTTCGTTCGTTGTCTGTTACCCAAAAACAAAATTAAATATTTTAGAAGACAAATGTGGATAAATGTTCACATTATATACACATTATAAAATCTTCTATAACTCTTCTCAGTACGGTAGTCAATTTCTACAAACATCTTCCTGCAAAAAGCTCAAATAGTACAAGTGCCTGCCCGCCTTAGTGCCATCGGTACATCTGAACCGGTGGTAAAACTACTCTACCGTTACACTCTTAGCCAGATTTCTTGGCTTATCTACATCGTAGCCTTTTGCAACGCCGATATAATAAGCCAGCAACTGTAAAGGAATAGTGCTAAGCATAGGTGCAACAATTTCATCTGCCGGCGGCATAATGATAACATCATCTGCAAGGGTTGGCGAAACAGTATCTCCTTCTGTAATTACAGCGATGACTTTTCCTTTGCGTGCCTTTATCTCCTGCATATTACTCACCACTTTTTCATGATAAGAATCTTTGGTAGCCACAAATACAACAGGCAATATTTCTGTAACAAGTGCAATGGGGCCATGCTTCATTTCCGCGGCAGGATAACCTTCTGCATGTATATAAGAAATTTCTTTAAGCTTTAATGCCCCTTCCAATGCAATCGGAAAATTATAACCACGGCCCAGGTACAATGCATCTGCTGCATCTTTATATTTTTCAGCAAGCGCTTTTACAGTTTCAGCCTGCGTTAACACTAATGCTACTTTCTCCGGAATATCTGCGAGTTCCCTGCAGAGATGCATGTAACGGTTCTTATCAACAGTACCCTTATCGTGTGCAACTTTTAAAGCTACCATTGTAAGCACAGCAAGTTGAGCTGTAAAAGCCTTGGTACTTGCCACACCTATTTCGGGGCCTGCATGTGTATAAACACCGGCGTGCGATTTGCGTGCAATGGAAGAGCCAACAACATTTACAATGCCCAGTATAATGGCGCCCTGCTCTTTTGCTGTTTCAATGGCAACTAATGTATCAGCGGTTTCACCACTTTGAGAAATGGCAATGATCACATCCCCTTTATTCACAATGGGATTGCGGTAACGAAATTCAGATGCATACTCCACTTCAACAGGAATGCGGCAGAGTTCTTCAATAACATATTCAGCAACCAGGCCTGCATGCCAGCTTGTACCACATGCAAGAATAATGATACGCGGCGCATGCATAATCTGTTCTGCATACTGATGCATACCGCTTAGAATAATATTGCCATGCACTGCATCCAAACGGCCACGCAAAGAATCATAAATAGTTTGCGGCTGTTCAAATATTTCTTTTAGCATGAAATGATCGTAGCCGCCTTTTTCAATGGCAGCGAGTTCCATATCGAGTTTCGTAATGAAAGGAGTTTGTTTTTCATTACCAAGATTTTTTAAGATCAGTTCATCGGGACGAACAATGGCAATTTCATAATCGTTTACATACACTACTTCTTTAGTGTATTCTATAATAGGCGATGCATCACTGGCAAGAAAATGTTCATCTTTTCCAATACCTATTACCAACGGACTTCCTTTACGTGCAGCAATGATTGTTTCGGGATCATCTTTATGTATCAGCAGTAAGCAGTAAGCGCCAACCACCCTGCGCAGTGCTATGCGCAAAGCTTCTTCAAGTGTACATTCATTCTTCTGCTGAATATCATCAATGAAATTGAGCAGCACTTCTGTATCTGTATCGCTTTTAAAAGTATAACCCTTTGCAACGAGTTCTTTTTTGATTTGCGCGTAATTCTCAATAATGCCGTTATGTATCATGGCTATATTGCCGCTTTGTGAAGTGTGCGGATGTGCATTGCGGTCGCTGGGTTCTCCATGCGTGGCCCAGCGTGTATGACCAATACCTGTATGACCGCCAATATTTTTACCCACTATAGATTCTTCCAGGTCCGAAACCCTTCCTTTCTTTTTAAAAACATGCAGGCCTTCATTTATAAGCGCAACACCGGAGCTGTCGTATCCCCTGTATTCAAGTCTCTTAAGACCTTTTATTATAACCGGGTAAGCTTGTCTTTTTCCTGTATATCCAACAATTCCGCACATAATAGTATATTTTAAATTGGGTGCAATATCTAAAATTTATTTCTTTTACATCTGTTTAAAAGTGCATATTCATGCTCATTTTAGGCAAACGCAGAAAGCTGTTGCAAGGCTGTGCTTGCCTAAGCATGAATAAAGCGTACAAGAGTGCGACGCAACGGCAGTAAAATAGCAGCAATAAAGCCTGGCACATTATATCACTCACTAAAATAAAAAATCGCAGGTCTTAATAGCTAACTAAATATAAATATTGCTTTATGCAGGACAAATTTGATTGTACCAAAGATTATATACTTCAAAACAAAAGGGTGTTGTTAAGACCGCTGCAAAAAGATGATTATTCTTATTTATTGCCATTTGCATTAAATGAGCCGGAGCTTTGGAAGTATTCTTTGGTATCTGCAGCAGGTGCGGATGGCCTTGCTTATTATATGCAACTGGCGCTTGATGCGAGAAAAGAATCTAAAGAATATGCCTTTATTGTTTTTGATAAAAAAACCAATTCCTGTGCAGGCAGTACGAGGTTTTATGATATTAACCTGCCTTACCAAACTATACAGCTTGGCTACACCTGGTATGGCAAAAATTTCCAGGGTACAGGTTTGAACCAGCATTGTAAATATCTTTTATTGCGTTTCGCCTTTGAAGCAGCGGGTATGGAACGTGTGGAATTCAGGGCCGATAATGAAAATGCAAAAAGCATAGCGGCCATGAAAAGTATAGGTTGTAAAATTGATGGCGTATTAAGAGCCAATATGCCCAAACGCCAGGGTGGCCGACGCGATTCGATAGTACTGAGCATTTTGAGAAATGAATGGTTTGATGAAGTAAAGGAAATGCTGGCAAACAAATTGGCATAATTACCTGGCAAAACCTTCAAACAATTATTTTAAAGGCCTTTTATCGTTATGAAAGATAAAATTCGTAGCATTGCGTAAACGATTACACTGCCATTCTGGGGACGTGTTAAATTAATCTCCGGAAGGGCTACCTTTCAATTTTACAACCTTATTACAATGAGCAAGCTCATGCAAGATTTGCCTGCCACTGAAAAAAAATACAGTATTCCGGAAAAGCTGCAGCAGCACATTCATGAAAAAACTGTGGTTGTACGTTCGCCCGGCAGAATAAATCTTATCGGTGAACATACAGATTACAACAGCGGCTTTGTTTTGCCTGCGGCAATAGACAAGGCCGCATGGATCGCTCTTACACCCCGCCCGGATAATATCATTCATTTATTTTCTGTTGACCTGCAGGAAGAATACGAAACAACAACCGGCTCATTGGTTCCTTCTTATAAACATGCGTGGTACGATTATATACTTGGTGTAACAGACCAGTTTATAAAAGCAGGCATACCTGTTGGTGGTTTTAATGCCGCGCTTACTGCTGACATTCCTATTGGCGCAGGTTTGTCTTCTTCTGCCGCCATAGAGTGTGCAGTAGCCTTTGCTTTAAATGAATGGCTGCAGGCCGGGCTAACCAAACTGGAACTCGTTAAAACAGCACAAAAAGCGGAAAATGAATATGTGGGTTTGCAATGCGGCATCATGGATATGTTTGCCAGTATGTTTGGCAAAGAGCATCATGTGATAAAACTTGATTGCCGCTCACTCCGGTACCAATATGAACCTTTAAATCTTGATGGCTTTAAAGTAGTACTTTTTGATACCAATGTTAAACATACGCTTGCATCATCTCAATATAATGTAAGGCGTCAGCAATGCGAAGCTGGCGTGGCTCTTGTACAGCAACATTTGCCCGCTACAAACAGTCTGCGTGATGTAACCATGGGCATGCTCGATAAATATGTACAACCAGGCAATGAAACTATATATCAGCGCTGCAGGTTTGTGGTAGAAGAAATTGACCGTTTGCAAAAAGCCTGTATTGATCTTGAAAATAATGACATAGAATCTTTTGGTGCAAAAATGTTTGAAACACACGAAGGGCTAAGTCATCTCTATGAAGTAAGTTGTACAGAGCTTGATTTTCTTGTAAACTATGTAAAACATAATCCCGCTGTGCAGGGCGCACGTATGATGGGTGGCGGCTTTGGCGGTTGCACCATTAACCTTGTAAAAGAAGAAGCCGTTGATGAACTGGCCAAAGAGTTAACAAAGGCTTATGCCGCTGCTATGCGCAAGGAACTGAAAATTTATATTGCACAGATAGGATCGGGCACCTGCATTGTTAAGTAACATTTTTATTTTTCCTTTATAATTTTTTTGGGGCCGGCTTCAGTATTACTATTAAACTTCCGTTGCGTCGCACTCTTCAACTGAAGATACAGCGGTCGGCTGGCGCAGCCATCTGACCGCAAGGCTCCATTTGCCTTTATGCTTTGGATAATACATGTTCGATTGTATTGTATCTTTTCATTTAGCAATTACAGCCCGCCGTTCTTACATAAAGCATGCTGCTAATGAATAAGGCATTGATATAAAAAAGCATAAAATCTTCATGTAAAAATGCCTGTAAAAAAACAGTAACATACCTGCAAAAAAATAGCCACGATAGGAATATCGCGGCTTTTTTCAACCCTAAACCCTTAAAAAACTGCTGTAAGATAAGTCTACCTTTGAATATATGCAAGAAGTTTTTTTAAACAGGCCTTTTAGCGGCCAAAAAAATTAAAACAGGCCAATAATTGTCAGGATTTTTGATGTATTTACTAAATTTTTCGCAGCAATAACCAATATAGAAATCCGAAGGATTTTTGTCAATGATTTTAAAAGACTTTGAGTTAATAAAACTTATTCAGTAAATGCAGCCAATGATGCAATATTTATACAGATGAACGGATTGCGACGCAACGATGCCGCTATGAAATTCTATAGCTGGTATTATAATCTCTTTTACACCGTCAACATAGTTTCTTATCAGTAAATTAACCTGCTTTCATCCTTTAAATGCACCCCTGATATTTTCAAACGAAGTGCTTCATTAACCAAAAAGTATATTTTTTCTGCGGCGGTTTCATAGCTCATTCCCTCCGGTCTTATGTTTGAAATACAATTCCGGCTTTCATCTGTTAAACCAACAGAGGGATTATAAGTAAGATAAACGCCCATACTGTCTGCAGCGGTTAGCCCGGGCCTTTCACCAATAAGTATAAGGGATATT
>Ga0187893_10010073_pt1 | contig 14273 bp, 7 predicted proteins | sample MA1701074metaG_FD_139574 | JGI IMG/M metagenome (GOLD analysis project Ga0187893, IMG submission 139574) | White microbial mat communities from a basaltic lava cave in the Kipuka Kanohina Cave System on the Island of Hawaii, USA - MA170107-4 metaG ...
ACCATCGTCGACGGGTACTATCCCTGCTCGAGCACCTCGGCGAGGAGCTCGAGCATCTCGAAGAAGAAGCCATCCACCGGCCGACCCGGCGCATCCTGCATCGCATCTACCGCATCAAGCACGCGCTGCTGACCATTCGGCGCAGCATCTATCCGCAGCGCGATGCGATCCAGGCCGCCCTCCGCCGCGATCACGCACTGTTCACCCCGGCGTCCACTCCCTACTTCCGCGACACCTACGACCACGCCGCACAGGTGGTCGACGTGCTGGAGAGCTTCCGCGAGGTGGCTGCCGGGCTGATGGACGTGTATCTGACCAGCATCAGCAATCGCGCCGGCGAGGTGATGAAGGTCCTGACCGTCATCGCGACGATCTTCATCCCGCTCAGCTTCCTGGTCGGCGTCTATGGAATGAACTTCGTCTGGATGCCGGAGCTGCGCGTGTGGTGGGCCTATCCCCTGCTGTGGGGGATCATGCTGGCCGTCGGCGCCGTGATGCTGGTGTACTTCAAGCGGCGCGGCTGGCTCGAGGGCGAGGAACGGCTCGCCGTCCCGCCGTCCAAACCGGACGCTGGGCGTAAGCGGGCGCCGTAGGCAGAGACCGAGGCGTCGCCCCGTGTGTGCGGAGCCGGCGCGTGCTACGCTGCGGCCGCCAGTTGGAGGACCGGATTCGTGCTGCGCAGGCCGATCGCGATTGCCGTCGCCGGGCTCATGCTCGTGCCCGCCGGCGCTGCGGGCGAAGAGCACCCGCCACGCGCGACTGCGTTCTCGATCTCCGGCGCTCCGGCCCCCGTCGGGTTCACCTTGCTCGATCCGGCGTGGCTGCTGCCGCCGATTGAATCGCTGGACCTGCTGCCGCCGCCCGCCGAGGAGCCCGAGACCGGCCCTCATCAGCTGCCCAGCGGCCTGCTTCCCGGGCAGGCTCCGACCGCTCCGGTCCGTCCGACTAGTGCGAAGGTTGGCTACTCGATCTCCGACGATCTGACGGCCCAGCTCCGCTACCACCGCTCGAAGATCTTCGGCAGCAGCAACAGCCAGACGCTGCGCGACGATCAGTGGTCGTCGTTCTCGACCCAGCCCTTTCGCGACGTGTTCGATCTCAACATGTCGTGGCAACTGGCCGGCAGCACGGTCGGCATCGGCTACCAATTCCAGTCAGCCCGCTCGAGCACGAGCACCGAAGACGGCTTCACACGGTTCCTGCCCACCAGTCCTCAGACGACCCATTCCCTCACGCTCGGCCTCACCCGCCAGTGGGGCGCCGGCGCGGAAGCCCCGCGGCTGGTCGACTCGCCCGTGCTTCTCTCGCCCGATCTCGACGCCGCCGCCGAAGCGGGGACCCCGACCCCGCCGCAGTGAGGGGGATCGTCACCCGCCGGTCGCCCTCGATACCGACCCCGACCCCGACCCCGAGTCGAGTAGCACGGGGTCGGAATCGGTATCGGCATCGGAATCGATATTCTTCACCCGCCGGTGGCCGCCAGCGTGGCCGCCCCGCGCGCGGCGCCGTGGCCCTCGCCCGCTGCCGGCGGCGTGTAGAGCTTCTCCACGTAGTCGCGCAGCATGCGCTCGGCACTGAAACGCGGAATCAGCCCGCGCATCGAGGCCTTCACGCGCTGCAGCCACAGGTGCGGGATCCCGTCCGGTCCGCGCGCGTAGAACAGCGGCACCACTTCGTTCTGCATGATGCTGAGCAGCGCTTCGGCGTCGTGGTCGTCTTGTTGGTGGTCATCGCCCGGCGGACTGATGATCGTCCAGCCGTTGGTGCCGTCGTACGCCTCTTCCCACCAGCCGTCGGCGACGCTCAGGTTGAGGCCGCCGTTGAGGACGACCTTCATCCCGCTCGTGCCACTCGCTTCCAGGGGTGGGCGCGGCAGATTGAGCCACAGGTCCACGCCGGCGACGATCGCCGGCGCGATGTGCAGATCGTAGTCCTCGAGAAAGACGCCGCGCGGAAAGCGCTGCGCAGTACGGCTCTGAAAGATGCGATTGAGCGTCTCCTTGCCTTCGCGGTCCTGCGGGTGTGCCTTGCCGGCGATGACGAGCTGGATCGGCGTCGGTCCGTCCGCGAGCAAATGGCCGCCGCGCTCGGGCAGGCGGACCAGCAGGTAGAGGCGCTTGTACGCGGCGACGCGGCGGGCAAAGCCGATGGTGAGTGAGTTGGGGTCGAACACGCGCGCCGCCGCCTCGACGTAGCGCGGATCTTCGCCGCGCGCGAGGCGGTCGAGGACGGAGCGTTCGCGCACCAGATCGACCAGCGCGCCGCGGAGCCGGCAGCGCACGTCCCACAGCTCGGCGTCCGGAATGCGCTCGACGGCCGACCACAGCCCCGGATCGGCAAGCCGCAAGCGCCAATCCGATCCGAGGTGGCGATCGAGCAACTGCTGCATCGGCCCGGCCATCCACGTCGTCGTGTGCACCCCGTTGGTGACGGCGGTGATCGGCACGTCGGCCGCGGCGCGCCCGGGCCACAGCGGGCGCCACATCTCACGCGCCACCTCGCCGTGGCGCAGTGAGACGCCGTTGGCCGTGCGGCTCGAGCGCAGCGCCAACGGGGTGATGGTCACCGGATCGGCGGCGCTGCCCGGCTCGATCCGGCCGAGATCGTAGAATGCCTCCGGCGCGATCCCCAGCGAGGCGGCGAAATCGCCCAGCACCGGCTCGATCTCGGCGACGGTGTAGCCCTCGTTTCCAGCCGGCATCGGCGTGTGGGTGGTGAAGATCGTCTCCTGACGGACCTGCGCCATCGCGTCGCTGAACGACGCGCCGTTGTCGACGCGCAATCGGGCCCGCTCGAAGCTTCCCAACGCGGCGTGTCCCTCGTTGAGGTGGACCAGCACCGGATCGATCCCCATCGCGCGCAGCGCGCGCACACCGCCGACCCCGAGCACGCCGTACTGAGCCAGGCGCACGTGGCGGTCGCCGATGTAGAGCCGCGCCGTTATCCAGCGGTCGATCGGCGGGTTGTCGTCGCGGTCGGTGTTGAGCAGGAAGAGCGGCACGCGGCCAAAGTCGATCCGCCACACATCGCACCGCACCGTGCGTTTGCGGATGACCAGCTCGATGATCAACGGACGGTGATCGGGGCCGGTGACCCGCACCGCCGGGAGGCGCTCGAAGTCGGCGTCGATCCAGTACTCGCGCTGCCAGCCGTCGAGGTCGAGCCGTTGGTGAAAGTAGCCCTGGCGATAGAGTAGCCCGACGCCGACCATCGGCACGGCCAGGTCGGACGCCGCCTTCAGCGTGTCGCCCGCCAGCACGCCGAGTCCGCCGCCGTACAGCGCCAGCGAGCAATGCGCGCCGAACTCGGAACAGAAGTACGCCACCGGACGGTGGCTCTGCCCCGCCACGGGCGTGTTCGGACGGCGCAGGTCGGCCGCCACGGCGTCGACGATGGCGCGCAGCCGCGCCACGTAGGCGCCGTCGCGCGCCAGCTCTTGAAAGCGCCGCGGCGAGGTCGCCTCGATCACGCCGCGCGGATTGCACCCGCTGCGCCGCCAGGCGTCCGGATCGATGTCGCGAAACAGATCGCCGCCGCCGACCATCCACGACCAGCGGAAGTTGAACGCCAGCGACGCCAGCGGCTGCATCGGCTCGGGCAGTCGTTCGGCAAGCTCGCCGACGGCGCGCTCGAGGTCGCGGCGACCGTCGTGGGGACCGAACGACTCGGGCAGCGGAATCGCGATCGACATCGGCACAACGCCTACGTCGCAGCGCCGCGAGTCGCAAGAGGCCGTGGTAGCGCCTATTCGTAGGCCCGGCCTCCGTGCCGGGTGGCGCGCGAAGCGCGCCCATGCAGATCACTGCGGCCCTTCGGGCCGCCACCCGGCACGGGGCTACGGAACGCGCTCCGCGCGGCACGGGCCGACCGCCACTGCTGTTCCCACCGATGGATGTGGCGGCAGTGGGGGCTGGCCACAAGCGCCGGCGGATTCTCTAGTTGCCGGCCGCTTCTCCCTCTGCGTTGGTCGCATCCTTGACCGTGCGCAACGTGAGCCGGATCTGCTCCGGCTGCACGTCCTCGACCGTGAGCTCCGGCGGATGGCGGATCTGCTGCTCCGTGATCGGGAAGGTCCGGCGGCCGTACCTGGCCAAGGTCGCATCCACCGTAACGTCGATACGGCCAGGGTCGAACAGATAGAACGCGCGGCGCAGACCCGAGAACATGGCGATCACCTCGGGCGGCGTCACTGCTTCGAGGACGTAGCCCGGCGGGACGTTCACCACCCTGACTGCGATCGGATAAGCCAAGGTGGCCGGCCGCGAGCCGGGGACGAAGAGGTACCAGAGCCCGATGACCAGGGCGAGCGAGGCGATCTTCTCCCCCCAGTTCTCGCGCACCAGCGACCACAGCACACGCCGTTCCTTGCGGTCGGGAAACGTCGTGCGCAGGAACTCGCGCACCGCCGTGTCGAGCTCGGCGGGGTTGCGCAGCACGCGCAGCGCACCGCCGTGGGCGACCGAGATCCGGCCGCGCTCTTCCGAGACGACGATACAGAACGCATCGGTGCGCTCGGAGAGACCGAGCGCTGCGCCGTGTCGGGTGCCGACGCCGCCGAGCTGGCGAAAGTCGGTCGACAGCGGCAACTGCACCGCGAAGTGCGTCAGCAGTCCGCGGTCGATGACCGCCGCCCCGTCGTGCCCAGGCGAGTTCCGGTCGAAGATGCTCTTCAACAGCGCCTCGCTGAGCAGGCCGTTCAGCTCAACGCCGCCCTGCAGGTGCCGGCCGATTGGCTGGGCGCCGACCAACACCAAGAGCGCCCCGGTCCGGGCGTGGGCGAACTCGGCGGCGCAGCGCACGAGGATCTCCACCGGTCCATGGGCGGGCGGCGCCGACTCGCGCCGCAGCCCCCACAACGCCAGGCGCTCGAACAGCCGGCGGAGCTCTTCCTGAAAGATGACGACGACGATGACCAGGAAGACGGCGAAGAAGCCCTGCAGCAGCCAGCTCGTCAGCCGCAGGTCGAGCCCGCGCGCCGCGATGTACAACGCGCCGAGAAAGAGAATCCCGATTGCGACCAACCGCGCCCGCGTCACCCGCACCAGCACGACCGCGGAGTAGAAAAACGCGGTGACCAGGGCGATGTCGATCAGATCGACGACCTGCAGCTCCCGCACCTGGTTGAGGAAGGCTTCGAGCACGCGCAGACGAAACCACAGATGTGCGCCGATGAACACCGTCGCGATCGGATGCGGTCGGCTTTGCCCGAGAGCATCCGTGGCGGCAGCCCTCCGTGACTGCCGGCGCGCGCAGCGCGCCGCCGCGATCGTTGCGGCGTGCTTCGCACGCCGACAGGCACGGAGGCCTGTCACCACAGGTGGGTTGTGGGGTAAAGCGATGTGGTCGCTTGCGCGCTCATGATCGCCGCCGCCGCGTGCCGCGATCCGTCAGCTCCGTCTGGCCGCGCTGACCCCGCGCCCGCAGGCCGCCGAGCGCGCGAGCGACGTCCGCATTCTTCGCCAATGCTTCGAGCGGCAGCCGCATGCGGCGCGTCCAGCTCGGATGGCGGGCGAGCGCGACACCGGGTTGGTTGACCGGTGTCACCTCGCCGGTGAGGTCGTCGAGCGATATCCCGAGCAGCACCGCCGGCGTGCGGGCGAGAAACGCATGCACCGCAGCGCGCAGCGCCGCACCGTCCGGCGCGCTCCCGCGCGGCAGCACGCCCTCGCGCCGCAGTCGCCGCAGCAGGGCGCGTCGCTCGCGCTCGCGCGCGGACCGGGCGCGGGCGAGCGCGCGGTCGTCGGCCAGCAGGCCGAGGGCTCGACGCCGGGGCAGATCGCGGCCCTCCCAGAACCCGGCCAGCGGTTCGAGGTCATGCGTGTTGGCTCCCACCAGCGCCCGGCGCGGATACGCGCGCGCCGGCCGGAAGCCGCCGCGCCGATCTCGCTCGAAGTAGAGCACCCGCGTCGACAGGATGCCCGCCCGCGCCAACCGCGCCGGCAGGCCACGCGGGACGGTCCCGAGATCCTCGCCGATCACCAGCGCGCCGGCCCGCTGGCTCTCCAGGGCGAGAATGCCGAGCAGCTCGGCCGCCGGCTGGCGCACGTACGCACCATCCCGGCCGCGTGCCCCGGCGGCGATCCAGAACTGGCGGAACAGCCCCATGACGTGGTCGATGCGCAGCGCCCCGGCGTGGCGCAGCGCGGCGCGGACCAGGCGCGCCCAGTATTCGTAGCCGGACGCCGCCAGCGCGCGCGGGTCGATCGGCGGTAGGCTCCAGTTCTGCCCGGTGGGTGCGTAGGGATCGGGCGGCGCGCCGAGGTCGACGCCGTCGAGAAAGAGCCCGGGGAAGGCCCACGGGTCACTGCCCTGCCGCGACGAACCGAGCGCCAGGTCCTGGTACACGCCCAGCTCCATGCCGCCCGCGCGCGCGGCCTGCGCCGCGCCCTCGAGCTGGCGATCGAGCTCGAACTGCAGATAGCAGTGGCGCTCGATCGCATCGGCCTCGGCCGCGCAGAATTCGCGCACCGACGCCGACTCCGGCTGGCGAAATGCCGCCGGCCAGCGCCGCCAGTCGGTCACGCCGCAACGCTCGACGTGCGTCTGCAAGGCGAGGAACGCAGCGAAGCGCCGCAACGGCGCGCCCTGCGCCGCCAGGAAGCGCTGGTACGCATTCCCGCGCGCCGTACCGCGCGCGCGCGCCGCGAAGACCCGGTAGAGCGCGCTGAAGGCCGACTCCTTGACGGCGCGGACGGCCGCATAGTCGATGCGCTCGGCGGCGCGCAGCGGTCCGAGCACACTGTCGCGCGACAGCGCACGGCGCTGTGCATCGGACAGTCCGCGCCACTCCGGCACGGCCGGCACGTCCAGATACAGAACGTTGCGGTAGAGCCGGCTCACCGGACTGTAGGGACTGATCTGCTCGCCGCGATTGTCGAGCGCGTGCAACGGATTGATGCCGACGAACGCGGCACCGCGTGCGGCCGCCCAGTCGATCAGCCGGGTGAGGTCGGACAGGTCGCCGAATCCCCAATTGCGCGCACCGCGCACGGTGTAGAGATTGGCGAGGATGCCGTAGACGCGCCGTGCTCCGAGCCGCTCGCCGGCGGTCGGGCAGCGCGCGGGAACGACGATGAGCTGCTGCTCGGCGGCGCGCTCCCCCCCGTCGTCGAGCGTGACCGTCACGCGCAGACGGTGATAGCCGAGCGGCAGCGGCGGCAAGGCGATCGACCGCCGGGCGCCGCGCCGATGCACGCCCCCGACGCGCAGGCGGATGCCGTCCTCGCGCGTGAGCTCAACCGTCCAGGCGCGCGCCGGGACAGCCAGCGGCACGTGCCGCGCGGCGCGCGCCTGCGCCACACGAGCGGGCGGGATCAGCGCTGCGGCGGTGCGCGCGCGCATGGTCTCGAGCTGCTCGCGGGCCCTCGCCTCACTGGCGGCGTCGATCCCCATCGCGGCCAGGAGCGCGACGCGCGCCGAGTCCGCGGTGCGCCGCGTGCGCCCGGAGGCGTCGACGTACGACGGCAGGATGCCGATCCGGTCGGCGAGGGCGCGAAGAAACGGACGCGGCGGCATGTGATGCGGTCATTCAACTGCTTGGCACTGCTGTGTTTGTAAAGCACTGTGGAGGGCGGCGCGCCGTCGCCGCCCGGGGGAGGGGCGTGAAGGGATTCCGTCCCCACCCCGGCGGCGACGGCGCGCCGCCCTCCACAAGGCCTCGCGACTATGCCTATTGACGGCACCCGGATGCAGCGCCGCCTCCTCGTCGCGTTGATCCTGCTCGCGTCACTCGCCGCGCGCGTGGAGGCTCGTCCGCCGGCGGAAGCCGGGCTCGACGTCGTCTCCAGCCACCTCGCCGCCACGCGCGCGTTGGCCCGACGGCGCGCGCCATTGGACCGCGCCGCCGCCGCCGATCCAGTGCTCCGCCTGCGCGACGGCGGGCTGGAGATCGAGCTGCGCTTCCGCCGGCTCGACCCGCAAACCGTCGCACGGATCCGCGCGCTCGGCGTGGAGATCGTGCACGTCTCCTACCGCTACCACCGCGTTTCCGGCCTCGCCGACCCCGACCTCCTGCCCGCCCTGGCCGCGTTGCCCGGTGTCGCGACGATCCATCCGAGCTACGGCGCCCAGCGCAACCGCGGCGTGGTCGCGGCGCAGGGCGATGCCGCCGTGCACGCCGATGTCGCGCGCGAGCGGTTCGGCGTCGACGGCAGCGGGGTCCGCATCGGCATCCTCTCCGACAGCTTCAGCCGGCACCTCGGCGGGACCGTCACCGGCGCCGGCTGTGCGCGCGTGCTCGCCGGTTCCACCCCGCAGGTGAGCGGTGACCTGCCGGCCGAAGTCGCCGTGCTCGACGACGGACCGACCATCGCGTTCGACGAGGGGGCCGCCATGGCAGAGATCGTGCACGACATCGCACCGGGCTCGGCCCTGCTCTTTGGCTCGGCGTTTCCTGACGAAGCCGCGTTTGCGGAATCCATCGACGCGCTCACCGCCTGCGGCGCCGACATCCTGGTCGACGACGTCATCTACTACGCCGAGCCGATGTTCCAGGACGGGATCATCGCCCACGCGGCGCAAGCCGCGGTCGATGCGGGCGTGCCGTTCTTCTCCTCCGCCGGCAATCAGGCCGAGGGGGGCGTCGAGGCCGCCTACCGCGACGCCGCTCCCGATGTGGACGACCCCACCGGCATGCCCACCGGCGATGACTTCCATGATTTCGGCGACACGCGCTTCGCCGCGATCACGGTGCCGGGACACTGCAGCGTTCGCCTCGTGCTGCAGTGGGACGAGCCCTTCTCGGGTACGCTCGGGGCGGGTGCGTCGAGCGACCTCGATCTCTACGTGGTCGCGGACCAGAGCCCGAGCGCGGACGTCGTCGCCAGCGGCACCGATCCACAAGGGTGCGCGAGCGAAGGCGGCGGCCCGAGCGGCGATCCGCTGGAGATCGCCGTCTATTCCAACCGGTCGCGCTCGCCGCACACGGTCTATGCCGCGATCGACCACTTCTGCGGCCGGCCCGACGCCCGTTTCCGGCTGGTGACGTTCCGGGACGGCTGCGTGCTGCGCGGGGGCTATGCGTTCGACCCGGCGGTGTTCACCGGCGCACAGATCTATGGACATCCCGCCGCGGCGGGAGTCGTGGCGGTCGCGGCCGCGTTCTACGCCGAGATCGACAGCGGTGGCAACGCCATGGAGCCGGCCGGCACGATCGACGTCGAGCCCTTCAGCGCCCGCGGCGGCGAGCTCGCCATCGCCTTCGACGGCGCCGGTGTACCGTTGCCCGGTGGACCGGTGCGCCGTTTCAAGCCCGAGCTCGCGGCGCCCGACGGGGTGAACACGACCTTCTTCGGCTTTGACAGCCCTGCCGATCCCGACAGCTTCCCCAACTTCTTCGGCACCTCCGCCGCGGCGCCGCACGTCGCCGCGGTCGCGGCGCTGCTGCGCGAGGCCCACTCCACGCTCACCCCGGGTTCGCTCACCGATATCCTGCGCCGCACGGCGGCGGACATCGCGGCGGAGGGCCGCGATGTGCGCGCCGGCGACGGCCTGATCGACGCCGCGCGCGCGCTCGCCCTGGCTCTGGCGACACCCACGCCGACCCCATCGCCGACCCCGACCCGCACCCCCGCGCTGCCCGGCGACTGCACCGGCGATGGACGCGTGACGGTGGACGAAGCCATCCGAGCCGTCCGCATCGCCCTCGGCGAAGCGGGGCTCTCGACCTGCGCCGCCGCCGACCGCAACGGCGACGGCCGCATCACCATCGACGAGTTGCTGCAAACAGTCGCCGCGGCACTGGCCTCGACCTCCTCCGGCCGGGGCCTGACCTGAGCCGCGAGCGCCGGCACCCCCCGCCGCTCCCTCACCACCCGCCCCTCACGCGGCGGCTACGGCGCGCCGCCCTCCATCCTCAGGTACGCGGCATGAGTGATGCTATGCGGGACGCGCATGCAGCGATTCGCAACGATCTTGTTATGTTTGAGTTACACACGGATGAAATCAGCTCGGCCGACATTGTAACTTTGCATACAAAGTAGAGAGCCCTCTCAATTCTGCTGCATCGTCACGCGAGATACTTGGTCGGCGATCGGCAGGGTCCGCTCATCTTGCACGGCATCCGCGTCGATCACGTCACCCGGATCGCTCGCGTCCATCTGCCGCGTCGAACATTCACACCGTCTTCTCCAGCCCATGAGCCACGCCGATGACCCGGGTCCGATCGCGTGCATGATCTGCTACGGGCAACCACCGCGCGCAATCATTCGTCGCGGGTGAACAGAAAAACAATCCCGGCATGCAGCAAACCATCTCTCCTTCACGACTCTATCGATGTCCAGAGAGGTAAATAATGTTCGTACTGAAGTTCGATCGCGATCTAGACAATCAGGCGAAGAGAGAAGACTCCTGCCGATTGCTTGCGGTATATTTCAATCTGCGTACAATCGCGCGGCTTCTCGGACGGCGGCATGAGTGGCACGACTGAGCGTTCGATGTTGCAGCGCATCACGTTGCTCGCCGTCTTCGTTCTCGCCGGCTGCGGCGCCACTCGCGGCCCCTCGCCGGGCAACACCTCGGTGATCAATCTGATGACCGAGGCCGACAAGGCGCGCTTGGCCGCGCTGGCGCAGCAACGCATCGCCGCTACCAGCGATCCCGACCAGGGGTATCGGATCGGGCCGGACGACCTGCTCGAGATTTCCATTCCGGACCTGACCGACGCGCTGCCGTATCGAAACACGATGCCGTCCGGCACGTTGAGTCCCGCCGTCGCGGGCGTGGAACCAGCGCCATCGTTTCGCGAAGGGGTGCGCGTCAGCGCTCTCGGCGACATCACCGTCCCGCAGCTCGGGGCCGTTCCCGCGGCCGGGATGACCGCGCGCGGGCTGGAGAGGGACATCGCCACCCGCCTGCGGCGCGCGGCGATCCTGCACCACCCCGAGGTCACGGTCACGGTTTTGGAGCACCGCAGCCACGTCGTCGCGGTGGTCGGCAGCCTGCAGCGACCCGGACTGTTCCCGATCACGCGCCCGCAGGCGACGATCGCGGACATGATCTGGGTGGCAGGCGGTCCAAACCGGGAAGCCGGTCGCATCGTGCAGTTCACGCCCGCGACCGTGCCGCCGAGCGACCGAGTCGACGGCCACGCCGCCGCCGGCGACGCACCGCCCGGCCCCGATGTGACGGCGCCGATCCGTATCGACATGGAGCTCCTGCTGCGCGCCAGCGAAGCCGGCACGGCCGATCTGAATGCGCCGGTGCGGCCGGGCGATGTGATCAGCGTCGCGCCGGCCGGTGCCGTGCTGGTCGACGGCTGGGTGATCAGACCGGGTTCCTACCCGGTGACCCGCAGCCTGACGCTGACCGGCACCATCGCCGCGGCGGGCGGCAGCAGCTTCGCGGCCGACCGCGGCCGCGCCACGGTCAAGCGCACGCTGAGCCCCACCGAGGAATACTTCATGGAGGTGGATCTGAACGCCGTCGACGATCGGCAACAACCGGATGTGCCGATCATCGATGGGGACGTCGTGTATCTGCCCGCTTCGGCTCCGCGCCTGGTGCCATGGGGAATCTGGCAATTTTTCACCAACGTCTTCCGCATCGGCGCCAGCGTGGTGGCCTTCTGAGGAGACGCGAGCGATGCCTGACCGCCAGCCCAGCGCCGACCTCACCCTCGCCGAACCGCGCCGCCCGGCGGCGGCGGCATCGTACGGGAGCGAGGTCATCGAAGGGGAATTTCGCGAGCTGCCCGCCCGGCGGCTGCGCGATCACCTGCGCGTGCTGTACAAGCACCGCCTCCTGGCCGTGGCCTGTTTCGCCGGCTGCGTGGCGGCGGCGGCCCTCATCACCTGGATGACGCCGCGCACCTACAGCGCCGCGGCGCAGATCCAGGTGGCGCGGTCGTCGCCGATCAAGCTGCAGCTCAAAGACAACGTGCTCGATCTGGACGAGACCGAGCGCATCCTGAACGGCGCCTCGAGCTTCCTCGCCACCCACGTCGAAGCGCTGCGCAGCCGCGACGTGGCCGAGCGCGCCATCCGCAACTTCCATTTGGCGGCGAACCCGGCCTTCGTCGAGCCAACCCGACGCGGCGCGCCGCTGACCGGGACCAGCGCGCTGCCGTCCTTTCTGCGCCCACGCGGCCTGCCGGAAGACGCCGCCGACGGTGCGCCGGCGCCCGCCGCCGGTGCGGTCACGCCCTGGCTGATCAACCAATACGCGAGCTACCTCTCGGTGAAGGACGTCCGCGCGACCGACCTCATCGAGGTCCGCTTCACGGCGCCGAACCCGGAGATCGCAGCCTTCCTCACCGCGGCGCACATCCAGACCTACATCGGGTTCATCCAGGAGTCGCACCTCACGACCGACTCCACGGCGCGGGCGTTTCTCGCCCAGCAACTGGAGGAGTCGCGCGCGCAGGCGGAGCGGGCCGAGGCGGCGCTCGCCGCGTTTGCCGCGGACCACCCCGAGGTGGCGGTGAATCAGGAGGACGACTCGCTGGCCAGACAGATCCGCCAGATGTCCGTGCGCATCAGCGACGCCCACGCGCAACGCGCGTTGGCCCAGGGGCAGGTCGAGTTCCTCGGCAAGGCGGCGCGCGATCCGCTGCCGCAGATCCTCGACGGCAATCCGGCGATCCAAAAGCTGCGGCTGCTGCTGCTCGACATCCAGGCGGAGGAAGCGTCGCTCAAGGACCGGCTGGGGCCCAAACACAGCCAGATGCGCGAGCTGCGTCGCCGGGCGACCGATCTGCGGCTGCAGATCGACCGCGAGGTCCGCCAGGAGGTCGCCGCCGCACGCAGTCGCCTGCGCGCCGCCACGCTGCAAGAGGATGAGTTGCGCCGCGGGCTCGCCGAGCTGGAGAAGAAGACCACCGCGTTGCGCGCCCTGGGTGCGCAGTACGAGTTCCTGAAGGGCGAACGCGCCACCGCCCGTTCGCTGCACGAGTCCCTGCACAAGCAGAAGACCGACACGGCGGTGCGCTCCGAGCTCGCCACGGCGAAGGTACGGGTGGTCGAGCGGCCCGAGGTGCCGCGCTCGCCGAGTTGGCCAAACAAGCGCATGAACCTCCTCACCGGCGCGCTCGCCGGCCTGGTCCTCGCGATCGGCGCGGCGTTCTTCCGCGAGTCCATGGACACCAGCGTCAAGAGCACCGAGGAGGCGGAGGGCCTGTTGCAGCTGCCCACGCTCGCCACCGTTCCCAATTTCGCGCTGGCGGGACCGCTCGGTCGCGGCCGCTTCCTGCCCACCTTTCGTCCCAACGGTCACGGTCGCGCCGTCGGCAAGCAGGGCGGGGACGCCGACCCGCTCGTCGTCGCGCATGATCCGTGGTCGCCGATCGCCGAGACCTTCCGCATCCTGCGCACCGCGCTGCTGTATCCCAGCGGCGGCAGCGCGCCGCAGGTGATCCAGCTGACCAGCGCCGCCTCGGGCGAGGGCAAGACCGTCACCGCCCTGAACCTCGCCAGCGCCCTCGCCGAAGGCGGGCGGCGCGTGCTGCTGGTCGACGTCGATCTGCGCCATCCGGGCTGCCACGAGCCGCTCGGCGTCCCGCTTCATCCCGGTCTGTCGAGCTTTCTCGACGGGCGGGTCGAGCTCGGCCGCATCGTGCGCGAGATCGCCGAACCGCGCCTGTGGTTCATCCCGGCCGGCCCGCGCCCGGCCAATCCGGCAGAGCTGATCGGCTCGGAGCGACTCCATGCCGCGCTCGCCGAGCTGCGCGCCCATTTCGATTTCATCGTCCTCGATTCACCGCCGGTCTTGCCGGTGACCGACGCGGTGCTGCTGTCCAGGGCGAGCGATTGCGTCCTGCTGGTGCTCAAGGGACAGGGCGCCGCCGGCGACGTGGTGCGGCGCGCGCGCGATCAACTGCTCCTCGCCGGCGCGCGCGTCGTCGGCTTGGTCGTGAACAACGTCACGCGGTCGTGGGGCGATTACCCGCTCTACCATTCGTATCCTCATTATTTCGGCACGCGTCCGGCCGATGCGGTCGCGGCCAGGGAGGCATGAGCCGCCAACAGGACTGGCACCACAGACGCCGTATCTACCCGGGGGGGAAGGAGGCTGGATGAAGGGCAAGGACACTCTGGGCGGTCGTTCGCGCGCCGCCGGCAAGATCCTGCTGGTCGCTGGAGCGCGGCCGAACTACATGAAGATCGCGCCCATCTACTGGGCGCTCGCCCGCAGCAACGGGGCCGGTATCGATGCCGAGATCGTACATACCGGACAGCACTACGACCCCAGCATGTCGGACGATTTCTTTCGCGACCTCGACCTGCCGCCGCCGAGCGTGAACCTCGAGGTCGGCTCGGGCTCGCATGCCGAGCAGACCG
>Ga0187893_10010074_pt1 | contig 14273 bp, 12 predicted proteins | sample MA1701074metaG_FD_139574 | JGI IMG/M metagenome (GOLD analysis project Ga0187893, IMG submission 139574) | White microbial mat communities from a basaltic lava cave in the Kipuka Kanohina Cave System on the Island of Hawaii, USA - MA170107-4 metaG ...
CCGGCACCCTGAATGGCGGAAAGTTGGGCGACCATTCTATGGAGAAGGTCCAAGTCGGTCAACAAACTTCCCCCGAGTTTGACTACGACGCGCACAGGGTTTCCTTTAGCGATCTTGTTCCCCTTGGTGCAAGGAAGGAGTCAGCGGAACGGTTCGGGCGGCGATCGTCCAACCCCCCTGAAGTCCCTGCTTGTCCAAGGGGGGACGGACCATTCTCAACGTTGTGCTAGCTCGGGAAGCTCTACACATCCTATTCTCTCTATATCAGTCCTGCCGTTTCTTCGAGACCCAGCATCACGTTCATATTCTGTACAGCCTGACCAGCTGCACCTTTCACGAGGTTGTCAATCGCAGAAATGATGACCAACATGGCACGCCCTGGTTCCAGTGTCCAGCCAATGTCGCAGTAGTTCGTGTGGGAAACAAACTTGATCTCTGGAAAGCGGCCTGGAGAAAACAGACGCACAAAGGGTTCCCGACCGTAGGCCTTCTCGTAGCACTCATCGACGGTCGCTTCGGTCACGGATTCCCGCACCCGCAGATAAATCGTTGAAAGAATACCTCGATTGATGGGCAGCAGGTGTGGTGTAAACACAAGCCGGGGCGAATTCAGCTCCTGCCAGATCTCCGGTGCATGCCGGTGCTTGAACACGTTGTAAGCCTTGAAGCTCTCCGTAACCTCGGAAAAGTGAGTGCCAGCCGTCGGCGACTTTCCCGCTCCACTGACGCCCGATTTTGAATCGCAGATGATGTCGAAGGCGTCGTCGATCAATCCAGCCCTCTGTAAGGGAATCAACGGCAGCAGGGCCGAAGTGGGATAGCAGCCTGGATTCGCGAGCAGGCTTGCCTGCCGAATGCTGGAGCGATGGATCTCGGTGAGCCCGTATACCGCAGCCTTGAGGGCAGGAGCAAAGTGATGCTCGAATCCATACCACTTGGGGTACAGATTCGGCTGCTTGAGCCGGTACGCCCCGCTCAAGTCGATGACCCTCAGTTGCCGTTTCAGAAATTGTGGCACTAGGTCATGCGAAGTCTCATTCGGGGTGGCGAGAAAGATTGCCCGGGTTCGACGCTCAACCAGAGCATCCAGGTTGATTGGTTCGATTTCAAGGTCACAACGCCCGGAAAACTGCGGCAGCTCATCGCTGTATTTCCGCGGCTTTGTATCTTGTCGCTCCTGGTTGGCGGTCATCAGGGTATTCAGGCGAACCCCTGGATGCTTTACCAACAAGCCGGCGAGTTCCGCACCGGAATATCCGCTGGCACCAATGATCGCGACATTCAGCACTTCTTCCATCTTAATCTCTCAACCTCCTGGAAAGTACCAAGCACCATAGTGGCAGCGGCTTCCAACCGCTGCCACTCCGGCCGCAGGATGCAGCCTGGAGTTCCTGCATTCTCGGTGCAGGCGAGACGCCCGCACCACAACCGACGGCAACGATCAGCCAGTATGTGGTGCAGGCTTCCAGCCTGCAAATCTGCGGCACGATGCCGCAGCCACTCTTACATCTAGAGTTCAGCCAACCTAGTCGCCCAAGGCCAGCAACCGCTGCTTGATCAGCCGTGCGGTCGCGGCGTTTGCCGTGACCACCAGAATCGTATCATCTCCGGCTACGGTGCCTACAATCTCCTTCCATCCAATCGTGTCCAGCGAACGGGCAACGGGCGAAGCATTTCCCGGGTGGGTTCTGACGACGACCAGGTTCCCCGCTGCCTCGGCTTCGACCATGAATTGTAGAATGGTCAGACCCCGTTGATCGGAGTTGCCCTCCATGGCACCCAACTGTTCAGGCAGCTTGTAACCGTTTTTGGTCTTGACCAGGTTCAGCGCGCGCAGATCCCGGGACAGTGTTGCCTGGGCCACTCGAAAGCCCTCGCTTTTCAGGCGTTGGCTGAGTTGGGTCTGGCTAAGTACCGGCCCCTTTTGAATCAGGTTGAGAATCTTTGTCCGTCTGCGTTGTGTGTTCATCAGTAACGAATAATTATGCAAACAGGCGCATAATTATAAAGTCGGCCTGGCAGTTGTCAAGGATTCTTTGCAGTGAGCCAATGGCGTATGCAGCGAGGGTTGGAGGTTGAGCCCAAGGGTCCAACCTTGCCGCAGCGCTGGTCAATTGGGGAAGGTGAACAGGATGCTTCCTCTCAAGCTGCAGTTGGGCGCGCGGAGGAAACGGTCTTCAGCAGGCCTTTGACATCAGTGCTGCTGAGTTTTGGAAATTCATCATAATAATTCCCTATCTGATAAAGGGCGATCTCTTCGATCTGCAACGCGATAACCTCATCACAGTGGCGACCGACAAAGCGGTTTGCCCGAAAATGTGTGACCGGGACTGCTGCAACGATGCGCGCCGCTCCGAGGTGTCTGGCGGCCTCGACGGCGCTGAACATCGTCCAACCCGAGTGCATTCCGTCGTCAATCAACAAGGTGGTTTTGCCTTGGAGATCATTGGGAACAACAACTCCCCAGGTCTCCAGGTCTAACTGCAGTGACAGTTGCTCCTTCCGGGCGATGCGTCGGATCTCGGGCAGGGTCAGACGCATCTGTCCAACCAAAGGCTGGTTCAAATGTAGCTCGCCTTGATGGGTGACATAGCCAAATATGGTCTCATGCTGCCATGGAACATGCAGGCTGCGGATTGGCACTGGAAGCAATATCGCCTTGAGTGCATGCGCCACCGGAATGGCGGCCGGCACACCACCATTCAGCACGGGCATAACGAGTGGTTGTTGATTCTGAAACTTGGAAAGCTGATCAGCCAGCTCACGGCCTGCCTGTTCGCGATTCGGAAATCTTGACATGGAAGATCGATCCTTTTGCGGTAGAGGCGCCTGCCTAGGCAGGGCGAACGGTGCTAAGAATAGGGACGAAAGGTGTCCAGTGCAAGCGCTAATGTCGGCCGCGTTGACCCGAGACGTAGGGCTGGATACGATGGTGTCGGAAACGTCGCTCGACGTTGCCGACCGTTCTAAGGTTTAGGAGGGCGTGATGGGAAGAGTGCCGGGCTCTTCGGAAATCCTGCTCTTGCTTGGGATGCTCGATGAGGCATATTCCGTGAAAACATGGCATGGTCCGAATTTGAAAGGCTCGCTACGTGGGCTGACTGCGACCGTCGCTGCTTGGAGGCCGGGGCCGAAGCGGCACAGCATCTGGGAAATTGCAGTGCATGCTGCCTACTGGAAGTATGTTGCTCGCCGCAGATTGTTGGGCGAGAGGCGCGGATCCTTCGCACTGAAGGGGAGCAACTGGTTTGCGAGGCCGATGGACCCAAGCGAGAAAGCCTGGAAGGCTGATCTGGCGTTGCTGGACCAGGAACACTCCAAGCTGAGAGAAGCGGTGGCCGGACTTAAGCCGGGTTCTCTGCATTTCAGACCGTCCACCAGCAAAGTGAGCAATCTGGCCCTAATTTGCGGAGTCGCGAATCACGATGTCTACCATGCAGGTCAGATTCAATTGCTAAAGCGATTGCAGATGTAGCCCGGCGATCGGGAACACGGCGTTGCTGCCGCGTTGCCAGCCTTTCTTGACACCCCTTTGAGCGGACCATATACTCCGCTTCCGATTGGAAGTTGCCCGAAGTGAGGCGTCTGGCGTGCGATTCATGGGATTAGATGTAGGCAAAGCCCGCATCGGCGTGGCAGTGAGTGACGAAACCGGATTTATAGCGCGTGGCATCGCTACTCTGCAAAGATCCAGCAAGACGAAGGATTTCGAGGTCTTGGCGCGACTGGTTGAGGAGAATGAAGTAGGACATGTCGTGGTCGGGAACCCATTGAATATGGACGGAACCGCCGGCAAGCAATCCTTGAACATGGGCAGCTTTGTAGACCGATTGCGCTCGGCGATTCCCGTTGAAGTGAGCTTGTGGGATGAACGGTTGTCTTCCTTTGCAGCCGAGCAGTTACTGATTGAGCGAGGCAGGCATTGGTTCAAACGCAAACAAGAGATTGATAGGCTGGCGGCGGTCGTGATTCTGCAAGACTTTCTGGATCATCACAACTCCACGCCATCGGTTGAAGAAGCGTCAACGGCGGAGGGCCATGGCCAGAACTGAGGCCGGAAGACGCCCTCGCGTCCGGGCTATCCTTTTGCTTCTTGTGTTACTGGCGGGAGCGGTGGTGGCACTGCGCTTTCTCTGGTCGCGGCCGTACTCAGCGGTTCCGGGAGCCGAGAAGTTCGTTGTGATTCCACGTGGGACGTCCTCCTACGAAACGGCGCATTTGCTGGAACGAGAAGGCATCGTCCGACACTGGGCGGTGTTTCTGGCATATCTCAAGCTTGCCAAACCCAGGAGTCCGTTGCAGGCAGGCGAGTACCGATTCGCCGAGCCGCTCTCCACCGTCCAGGTTGCAGACAAGCTGATTCGCGGCCTCATCTACTATCACGAGTTCACAGTCCCTGAGGGATATTCCTTCTTTGAGATTGGAGCTTTGTTGGAGCAGAAGGGATTTGCCCGTGCCGCCGATCTCCTGGCTGCAGCGCGTCGCGCCGATCTGGTAGCCGACCTGAGTCGAAATGCCAAGAACCTTGAAGGATTTCTCTTTCCTGACACCTACCGGCTGGCGCGGGGAACGACCGCTGACGAGATTGCGCAGATCATGGTGCGACGATTTCGCGAGGTTCACGCAGAGCTCGAGCCGCGGTTTCACGGCTCCTTGCTGAACTTGCACCAAGCCGTCACATTGGCTTCTTTGATTGAAAAAGAAACGAGTGTCGACGCAGAGAGAGAACTAATTTCAGCGGTGTTCCAGAACCGGCTGAAGAAAAGAATGCTGCTCCAGTGCGACCCAACGGTCATCTATGCGGCCCAATTGAAAGGGAACTATCGCGGAACGATTTTTCAGTCTGACCTCGAGTCGAACTCACCCTACAACACCTACCGACATTCCGGCTTGCCACCGGGCCCAATCGCCAATCCGGGCAAACGCTCGCTTGAAGCGGCTCTCAGTCCTGCACAGTCCGACTATCTTTACTTTGTGGCGGACAATCAGGGAGGCCATGTGTTCTCCAGGACCCTGGCGGAGCATCAGCGTGCCGTGTCGGCTTACCGCAAGGGTTTGGCTACGATTGAAAAGTCTCGGACGAAATCCGTGTCTCACAGTGGGAAGCCTAGTCGATGAACAGAGTCTACTGGAAACAAATCACAGGGATGCCTCTAGGAGGCTTGTGCGATACAGCTTCACTCGCGAGAAGTCGATTGAGGCGTTCGGGCGACGAAGCGCATCGAAACCGTATTCCCCGATTCTTGATGGTTTGCTCTTCTCTGCTAGCGCTGTGCTTACATCCAGGCTCGGATCTGTGTGCTCAGAAACGACCCGCGGGCCCCAAGGCTCAGAGAAAACCTGTCGCGCCAGTTCCCGTTACCAAGCCAAGGGTCCAGGTCCCAGAGCACCCGCCAGTTGCGACGACGCCACAAGCGCCGCTGGCTAGCCTGCAATCTCCCGTCACTGAAGTCAGGCTGCAGAACGGATTGAAGGTCTTGTTACAGGAGAGCCACAGCACGCCCCTTGTATCTGTGGGCTGTTGGTATCGGATGGGATCGAAGGACGACCCCTCAGGCGCCGCGGGACTTTCGAATCTGGCAAGAATGCTGCGTCTACGAGAAATGGAAAGCTATTCGAGAGATCAGACGGGTCGACTCATGCGTGAAACAGGTGGCGACTGGCATTCGATGACCTTGCCTGACCAAACGGGATTTTTCGAGACGGTTCCGGTTGGCGCTTTGGAGGAGGTCTTGAAACTGGAGGCAGCCCGAATGTCGGGGGGTGTTGTCGAAGACATGCAGTTTAAAGGGCAGAGGAGGAGAGCCACTGCAGCGGTTCATGCACGTGAGGATAGCTGGAGGAACTTACTGGACGACGAGGTCGCGGCCACAGCATTCCAGCGCCATCCTTATCGTTGGCCTTCTCACGGCTGGTTGCCCGACGTCGAGCTGATTGGCCGCGAAGATGTGGTGCGGCACTCCCGGCTGCATTTCGTCCCGAACAACGCGGTTCTTGCCCTGGTTGGCGACTTCGAGACCCGGAGGGTCTTGGGTCTGGTGGAAAAGCATTTCGGGGTGATTGCACGCCGGCCAGATCCAAGGCGAGCTGAGGTCCGCGAACCTGAGCGCCGAGGCGAGCGCCGGGTGCAAGTCGCGAGCGAAGGCACGACATCCCATGTTCAGTTTGCCTTTCAAGTACCGGAGCTGTTCAACGACGATTTCTATGCGATGCTGCTTGTTGATGCAGTGCTCACGGGCGCACAAGGCATGAGACATTGGTCAAGCTCGGAGCCGGCCGTGGCAAAGGGCTCGTCACGGCTATTTCGGGCTCTGGTTGAAACAGGGCTCGCCTTCGAAGTCCGCTCCAAAATGACTCCCAGGCAAGCCCCCAGCCTGTATCAGCTGACACTCACGCTTGCCGACGCGTTCCAGTTTCAGGCAGCGGAGGAAGCGATCCTGGAACAACTCGAACTGTTGAAGAGTCAGGAGGTGAGTGACGTCGAGCTCGCGAAGGCGAAGAACCTCCTCGTGACGGGTGAGTTTTTAGCGCAGGACTCGGTGGCTAAACGCGCCTTTCAACTTGGCTATTTTGAATCCATCGCGAGTCATCAAGTGCTAAACGAGATCGAGTCTAAGATTGCGCACGTCAGCAAGGATGATATTCGCCGTGTCGCGATTCGCTATTTTGCAGGGATTGAGCGAACAGTGGGCTCGGTGGTGCCCGCCCTGAAGCAGAGGACCATCGAAGTCGAAACGCTATCCGCTTCGGGCTCTGGCAGCCCTGCTCCTGCACAGTCTGCTCCGCAACCTGCTGTGATGCCCAAGGAGCTAAATGGCCGAGCGCCGTCGTTGCGACCGATCTTGATGCCCGAGTCAATCTTTGATTCTAAGGTCTCGGCCGGACCGTCGCTTCAAGAGGAATTTAAGTCTGAACCGCGAACGTTTGCTGAGATTCCTGCGGCGCATCTTCCGATTCCCAAGGTTCACCGAAAAGTGTTGCCAAATGGTGTCACGCTGATTGCGGCTGGGAATCAAAGTGGTTCGACGGTAACGATCCGGGCATCCATCAGATCCGTTACAGACGGTGGGACAGGCTTGGCAGCACTCGTGAGTGGCATGCTACGGCGCGGGATGTCGGCTAAGAGCCAGACTCCGCTGGCTTCAGTGTTCGATTTTCTGGGCGCTGAGGTTTCGAGCGAAATCGATGGTTCGGTCTCGACCATGATTGTTCGCGGTCTCAGCAAAGACTGTGCGGCTTTTCTCCAGCTCCTGGCTGAAATGCTGCAATCGCCTTCGTTTGCACAGCTGCAGTTTGATAAGGTGCGCGACGAATTGCTCGGCAGGCTGCGCGAGCTGGAGGAAGGGGCAGACTGGACGGCTGAGCAGGCCCTGCGGCGGCGCTTCTACTCCGCGGGACATCTTTTGCGAAGCATGGCGCTGGGCACTGTTGCAAGCGTCGGGAACCTGGGATTGGCAGACGCCCGCGAGTTCTATCAGCGCCATTACCGGCCGCAGCACCTGATTGTCAGCATCGCGGGTGACATGCCACCAGAGGAGACGCTGGCCGCCGGTGAAAACGCCTTCCGCAGTTGGAAGGGTGAAGCCGGAGCTGCGCTTTCTTTGCCGACTCGGACGATGCCCAGCCAGAAAGAGACAGCGGCTTTCGAGTTGAAAACAAAGCGGAGTGCGCTGGTGCTGGCTGGTCTTGCAAGCCTTTCACCGGTTCAGCCGGACTACTATCCCTTTCTGATTCTTAACCAGATTCTAGTGGGAGCCCCGGGCGGCGGACGGTTGGGCGATCGCGTTCTGGCGGGGGATGCCGCCATCTATGACATTCAGGAAGAGACCGTAGGCGGAATGGCTGAGCGATTGTTCTCGGTACGGGTGATGGCCGATCCATCCGAGATTGATAGAGCGATTGCGCTGATACGAGATGAATTTGGACGCATCAAGGATCTGGGCGTCACGGAAGAGGAAATCAAGCGTGCCAAGCGGAGTCTGATCCATGCATGGACCGTCCGGATGGGAAATCATGGCCAAGTAGCACGAACACTGCAGCTCATGGAGGTTCAAGGGCTAGGTCCCGACTATCTGGAGAAATACCCTAGCTTGATTGAGGGAGTGAGCCGCGACAGCCTGCTGGACTGTGCAAGGACGCGGTTTGACTTTGGCCAAGCGGCCCTCGTTGTGGTGAAGCCTCGAGTTGCCAACTGACCAATCTGGATCTCCGCCACGGCTGGCGATCCGCCGCGGTGACTTTTTTGCGCGGGCTGCCAAAATGCCACAGGTTTGTCATTGGGTATTGTTAAGAGTGTGTGTATGCCGGGACCTGACTTCGTCCTTGATGAGCTAAAGCGCCTTGAGAGTTTGGACCAGCGCCGATTTCTGAAGTCGTTGGAGCAAGCGAATGCGCGCGAGGTCAGTTACCAAGGCCGGCGGCTGGTCAACTTCTCCAGCAACGACTATCTCGGACTCGCTTCCCATCCGCGAGTCAAGGCGGCGGCGCATGCAGCAATTGAGGAATTTCATGCGTCGGCGGGCAGCTCCCGGCTGATCTGTGGCAACCTGGCGATCCACGAACGGCTGGAGTCCCGGCTGGCGAATTTCAAGCAGAAGGAAGCGGCATTGGTGTTCTCTTCCGGATATGTCGCAAATCTGGGAATCATTACGGCACTCGTGAGTGAAGGCGATCAGATCTTTAGCGATGCACTCAATCATGCCTCAATCATCGACGGATGCCGCCTCAGCCGCGGACAGGTCTTTGTCTATCGACACCAGGACCTCAATCACCTGGAGGACCTGCTGCGCAACGCGCCGGCTGGACGACGGCGCCTGCTTGTCAGCGATGCGGTCTTCAGCATGGATGGAGATGTGGCAGACCTGCCTGGGCTGGCTGCACTGGCTGCGGCCCATGACTGCCTGCTGATGTTCGATGAAGCCCATGCAACTGGTGTGCTGGGTTCCACTGGCCGCGGTATCGTGGAGCACTTCGTGGAGCGAGGCAGGCTCGCAGCAGGCAAGGATTGTGTGGATGTGGCGATGGGAACACTCAGTAAGGCACTGGGGTCTTTTGGAGGCTTTGTCGCCTGCAGCGCTAACCTGCGTGAGTTCCTTGTTAACAAGGCCCGGTCATTCATTTTTGCGACGGCTTTGCCGCCTTCAGCCGCCGGCGCGGCCTTGGAGAGTTTGCAACTACTCAGTGAGGAACCGTTTCGCAGGGAGTCGCTTTGGAAGAATTTTGTCGCACTGAAACGCCGGCTGGGCGAGAGCGGCCTAGATGTAACGGCGTCGGAGACACCCATCCTGCCCATAACATTCGGGGCAGAAGCGGCAGCTCTCCGAATGAGTGAGCGGCTGGCCCGGCGAGGCTACTTTGTTCCCGCCATACGTCCGCCGTCGGTGCCTAAGGGCACAAGCCGGCTCCGTATCACCCTATGTGCCAACCACTCTGGTGATGAGGTTGAGGGCCTTGCCAAAGAGCTTTCAGAGCTGGCATAGGGCAGGGGATAATAGCGAGAGAGTTGGCAGGGAACAGGTGCTGCTCTTTTGATCGCAGCTGTCGCGGCAGATATCCACAGCGCGGCGAGGCTGACGCAACACAGACCTTGGTTTTTGGAAAGTCCGCAAAGAATGAGCCTGAACTTCAAGTACAAAGGCGTATTCATCACTGCCACCGACACGAGCGTGGGCAAGACGACTGTCGCTGCCGGACTGGTCGGATTTCTGAAGAAGCAGGGAGTTGATGTTGGGGTGATGAAACCAGTGGCGAGTGGAGCGATCGAATGCGATTCCGGAAAACTGATCTCACAGGATGCTGAAATGCTGGTGAAGTTTTCGGGCTCAACCGATCCCTGGGAATGGATCAACCCCTATTGCCTGGCTACCTCCGTGACGCCATCCCTCGCTGCCCGGATTGAAGGAGTCTCCATCCACTTTGAAAAGATCAAATCGGCCTACGACGAGATCGCCAGAAAACACGATTTCGTCGTTGTCGAAGGCGCAGGCGGAGCCATGTCGCCGGTTTTCGAAAACCTCGTCGTTGTCGACATGATTCGAGCACTAAACCTGCCGGCACTCATCGTTTCGCGCTCGGCGCTCGGAACGATTAACCACACCCTGATGACGGATGAATGTCTGCGCACCAGGCAGGTCCCGGTGCTGGGCTTTTTTCTGAATCGGTTTCCAAAGAACCCCAATCTGGCCGAGAGCACAAACGCCGAAATCATTGCTTCCGTTGGTGGGCTGGCCCACTTGGGCTCCATTCCGGAAATGGGTGACCTCTTCAGTCAGCAGCAAGTCGTCGAGACCTTCATGCAGGCCGTGCATCGAGACCAGCTGTTGGAACTGCTGTGTGACCCCCCGCCTGCTTGAAAACAATTTGGCGCGAGAAAGAACGGCTCCCGGCGGATGGTAAGCCGGGGCTGGACCCAGTGTGGGCTCGACGACAAGAGTCAATAGGTTCTGGCTTCTCGAAGGAAGGATCTTCATCCGAGTTTCGCCGTCCGTTAGAATGGTCTCATGCAGAACCTCCCGACCATCACCGGCGTGCAGCCCTTGCTCTGGGTCTTTCTATTGCTGTCTTGGAGCGGAGAGATCGCGCTTTCACAGACAGTGAAGGAATACCAGCAACAGGCATCAGAACTTGCACGGAACTACTGCTTCCCTGAAGCCGTCGAGCTGCTCCAGACAGGGCTGCGCCAGCATCCTGGAAACCTGGAACTGGTGAGGCAACTTGGGGTGCTCCTTGTCCGGACCGGCAATGCAACCGAAGGCGAACGGCTGCTCCGCAAAGCCTTGGGGAGGCAGCCGCATCGGCTTGAGCTGCTTGATGCCTTGGCAGAGGCGGAGCTTCGTCAGGGACGCCCTGGTGCGGTTGTTTCTTTGCTTGAGGATGTCTCGTGGCATCTGCCCGAGGATGCCCAGGTCCAGTATCGTCTCGCCCATGCTCTTTTCCTCAACGGTGAGTTTCAGCGCGCTCTTGAGCCCGCTCGCCGCTCCGTGGAGCTGACCCCAAGGGATTCGGCACTCCGGCGATTCTATTCGTTGCTGCTGGACATCCAAGGGAAGCGGGAAGAGTCTTACCAACAGCTGAAGGCAGCCCACCAACTCGATCCGCAAAACGATTCGATTGTGTTCCAACTGGCCGAAAGGGAGCGCCAGGGCGGAAGGCTTCAGGACGCTGTCGGTTTGCTCCGAAAAGCAAGCCAGCTCGACCCAGAGAACCCGCTCTATCACTCCGCGCTGTCGCAGGTGTACGACAAGTTGGGGCAAAGGGACTTCGCGGCCCAAGAAGGAGAGAAAGCACGCGAGCTGACAGAAGCCTTTGAAGGTTACACCAGGGCCCTCGGCTTGGCGACGAACGGTGAAAAGCGTGCCGCTGCAGAGGTTCTCGAGCCGTTGGTTCAAAAGCATCCAGAGTTTGTTACTGGCGCGTTGTTTCTAGCGGGGCTTTACTCCAGGACGGGGCATGAGCAGCAGGCGCTGGATCTCTACCTGGCTGTGGTGACGAGGTCTCCCTCCCAGGCTACTACCAGGCAGGAAGCTGCCTACATCCTCGCGCAAAAGGGCCAACATCAGGAGGCCGTAAAAACGCTGGGACAACTTCCACAAGAAGATTCAACGCGCTTACTGCTCGAAGCCTACAGTCAGGAACAGGCGACGGACTACGCGGGCGCACTCACAACCTTGCGACGTGTCCAATCTGAAAATCCTCTCAATCCCGACCTCCTCATCTGGATTGCCCACTGCCTGCGCGCCGGGGGTAAAAATCAAGAGGCGCTCGAGGTCCTCGGTAAGGCTGACAAGGTCCGTCCCGGAAATGCCGCTATTCAGGAACAGGCGCGCCAGGTCCAAGTAGGACATCGGCGAGAAATCGCTTCTCAGCTCTTCCAGGCCAGGCAATGGAGAGCGGCCCTTCGGGAGCTGACAGCCCTAGCTGAAACGGCTCAAGAAAAAGCTGGCGACGCAACTACCCTCTTCCAGATCGCCTATTGTCAGCAACAATTGGGCAACCTCAAGGAAGCGCTGCGACATTACCGCTCCGGTCTGCAGAAAGAACCTGAGGCCAGCTGGGCGCGTCAGAATCTGGCTGTGATTCTCTACCAATTCGGCCGCTATCAGGAGGCTGCCAATGAATGGGAGCGAGTTCCAGAAAAACTGAGATCTCCCGAGATCTGGCAGCAACTAGGGTTCTCTTATGCCTATCTGGGACGTTACGAAGCAGCAGAAACCTCTCTCCAAACCGCGCTGAACTCCGGTCTAGCCACGCCACCACTGCTTTACCATTTGGGCGTCACGCGCCTGCGTAGAATGCAGTCAGAAGAAGCGTGGCGCCTCATTCGCCGCGCCGCTGCCGCGAATTATTTGCCGGCCAAAAACCTGCTAAGACAACAAGCGCGATTGTCACGTTGAAATTGATGTCGTGCCTGTGCGGCAAGGCACAGTGGCCCGGTGTCTGCCGCTTCCGCCAAGAGGACCAGCAACTCCGCTATTGCTTGGTCTCTCCAGTGTGACACACTGTCGCCCAGCTAACGCCTATACTCAGACTCCGTTGAGTCACGGCCTTTCGTGTTTGGCTCTTGGTTTCTGAGGGTGCAGGTCAATCTTGGTCTTCAATTTCGCGAGTGTTTGTCGCCGGCTTGTTTGCTTGCCCAGCTTTTGATTGTGGAATTGTTTTTTGACCATCGCTGTTCCCCGAAGGCGATCTGTGCCATGCATGGGGCCATGGCAGGTGGAGGTTCCAAACCCTTCAGGCACTGATCAGCTCGGCAAGGTTTCTAACGTTTCTCGTCCAGGTGCAGCCGGATGACCTCCATGGTTTCGGGGCGGTCGAAGATCTTGCCGGGGAAGAACCGCTTGATCACAATGCGGGCGATGCCGAAAGTGAACCCAGCCAGGAATGTGATACCCAACATGACTCCGCAAAAAATGAAGATGTTGATCATCACCTGGCCAATGCTGGGTGGCTCCACCTTCGGATCCCAACTCACCATGGAGACATACGAGACTTTCTCAAGCAACGTTGTGGCGAGTTCGGGCGAGTTTGAAGCCAGGACCAAGACGACCATGGGCCCGTCGCGTTTGTAGAAGGCGGTCTGGCTGGGATACCGAGAGGAATACTGCCGGTAACCTGCTTCAAGCATACGGCGGGCAAGCTGCTGTGTTGGGTAATGGATCAACAGCAGCGTGGCATTTTCGCCTCCGGCTTGCTCATATTTGGCCATGGCCGCTTCGGCGCCTGTAGAAAGGCCAAATGGGTCCTTGTCGCCCAAAGGCAGAAGGTGTGATAGCGCCTCCGCCCCCATCAGGAATTTTTCACTCCGTGGAACGCGGTTCTCGGTTGGAAGCTTGCTCGCGACCATGGGAATCGAAAAATCGTTCGCCAACGATTTGGAAATAGTGCGAGCGACTTGAAGCATGTCTGACTGCGCTGGAGTGCCTGCAGTTTCCGAACTCAGGACGACATAGTACTTGCTCTGATGAAAGCTGATTTCCCGGGCTGTTGCGGCGCCGGTGCTGCCGATTCCGGTGAGCGATTCGGCGGTCGGGGGCCTCAGGTAGGTGAACAATCCGTAAGCCGCCGCCGAATCCAACATTTCATAAATCGCAATGGTTAGAGGGTTCTGTTCGGGATGGATGAGCTGCGCCTTGGTAAGTTTGACGAAGCCGTACTCGATGATGATTGCAGAATCGTGAGGCCTATAATTCCGCAATGTGTTGTTGTGGAAGACCTCTTCCTTAGTTCCGCTCAGAGTTTTCCAAGAGGTCTGTTCTTTGATGGACGCGAGGGTTCCTGCGACGTCGCCAAGAGCAGTTTGCGAGATTGCTCCAAAGAAGAAGATGACCAGAACGAGACGGCGGATCATAGAGTATTTGGCGAATGGCAATGCGGAAACGGACTCTCCGCAACGGCAACTCAAGAAGTCTGCGGAATCGATTGTATCCTTGAATGGACGAATTGCTTAAGGAAGATTCCTGGCGGTTTTGATGCCACCCAAGGCCTCAGCATAGGCCTCGATCCCACGGCATAACGCTTCGGCCAGTTTCTGGCGGTAGCTGGACGATTTCAAAAGCTTCTCGTCTGAGGGATTGCTCATAAAGGATACTTCCGAAAGGATCGATGGCATGTTTGCGCCGATCAGGACGATGAAGGGCGCCTGCTTCACCCCACGGTCGCGGGTTTGGCTGTGAGCCTTCTGGAGCTGGCTGGTGACGGACTTCTGCACGATCTGCGCAAGTTCGCGCGACTCGTCAATCTTTTCTTTCAAGGCGATCTTCTGCACGAGGTCCTGC
>Ga0187893_10010075_pt1 | contig 14273 bp, 22 predicted proteins | sample MA1701074metaG_FD_139574 | JGI IMG/M metagenome (GOLD analysis project Ga0187893, IMG submission 139574) | White microbial mat communities from a basaltic lava cave in the Kipuka Kanohina Cave System on the Island of Hawaii, USA - MA170107-4 metaG ...
CCCAAATACGGCAACCTGGAAGCCGTAATCAAGACCTTCCAAGATCAAGATATAAAGTTCCTCGTCTTCCACCGTGCCGCCAACGGCAAAGTTTCCACCGACGAGGCGACGGATGGCTTCCCGTGGCAAATCTTGAAAATGGCGCAGATCATCCCACCGGACGTGCTACCGCCCGTGGATATATCCAGCAGCGAAATCCGCAAGAAACACTAGCATATCCCTGCCCATTATGGGTAAATATGCTTGATGATTCTCAGCGTAATCGAATACTGCTGTGGCTGCAAACTGTGCTTCTATTACCCGATCATGTTTGTTGACGATGACGACGTGCTAAGGTTATCGGCGAGCCAATGGACCGCTGCGAATGCTGCGGCCTCTGTTCTTCTTGCTGCCTATGTAAAGAAAGAGAGCAACCGACTTCATGAAAATCGGCTGCTCTCTCTCTAAAAGTCCGCTACAGGGTTAGAACAAACGCTGGGTGCAGACTGTGATGGCCGGGACATATGCGCCTGCCTTAGCAGAGCAAATGCCGAGGGCCTGCAAAATTCTACCGCACTGAGGGTAGTAAAACAACCAAGTGGTTGTTGTGAACGTGCCGTCTGGCTTTTTGCATCTCATGAGTATATCCTCCATAATGGGTGAAGTCACTTCACCTGTATCTACTCTGCCAACGGTTCTTTTTTCGGACCTGGATCAAATTCTTCCTTGACCTTTCGCAAGATTCCTTGAACCCTGGTATTCTTGGCAAACCCAGCCAATGTTACGCCGCCCTCGTGATTAACCCAGCTAGTACCGCATACAGCTTGCTTGTAACCCATCAGCCGCATCCGTACCGCATATTCTTCCGCCTCCGTCCCAGCATAAGGAAACTCTCGAATTGGTCCCACACGATTGAACAACTCCCGATGAGCCAATACGCAGTACATTGGCAAAAATCCTTCTGTCAGGACATGATCCTCTCGGCGTTCGCCACGATTGCCGGTCAGAACAGTCGATTCCACCATCGGATTGTTGGTCATGGGAGACACCATTTTCACGCCTTGCCCCTTTAATTTGTTCAAGGTTTCGCCCATGCTCGACAACCAGTTATTCTCTTCGGCAAATACGTCAGACTGCATAATGGCAACCCAAATAATCGGAGGGTTGGGCGGTTTAGTCCAGGGGTTCTTCAAGGCGAGGTTGATGGCGGCTCCGAATCCCTTGTGTTCATCCTGACGGAAACACCGGACGCCGGGAATCTTCGCACGGTCTATTTCTTTGATGAAAACCTTGTTGGGAGAGCAGTCGTCCACAAGAGAAATCAAATAACGGTTGGTGTGAACAGTCTTGAATATGCTTTCGATTAGTCTGGTTACGCTGGCTTGCTCGCCATGAAACGGCACTATGATCTCCAGCGGAGCCATAAAGAACGGATTGTTCTCCATCTTCCGGTTCACAAATATCTTTGGATTTTCCATTATGCTCCTACCACAAAGAGTTCGGCAAGTTTTTCGGACATCGCATCGGCGGCTGGCAAGTGTACGAAGTAAACGCCATACTCATCGGCGATGGATTTGAGGGTTAGCCTATCATAGTTATCGCCTATGCCAAATACGCATATTTTCGTGTCGTACCCTCTGATATTGTTTGACAAAAAGCCCTTGCGATACTGGAAGTTATGCGGAGCCTGGAAGCGGTCGGTAATCAAGAACACATACTTGTCACAATCCTCCACGCACTCCCCGATAACCGTGATGGCGTTCTTGAACATGACATCAATAGCAAACTTTGGTGGTTCCGTATAAGAAGCGATATAGTAAGTGCTTTCGCCTTGATCCTTGGGTACGGTTTGCCAGCTTGGGTGCGAGACAAATACCCTGGACAAAGCCTTCTCTTCCAACACCTTTTTCAACAGCAAGTCTTTTACAATATCAATGTTGCGTGTGCCGCCTTCGTAGGAGGTAGATAGGTCAAACACGGCTCCGACCAAAATGAAACGATCAAAATCCTTCATGTAGGCTCCGATTCTTGCAGGGATAACTCAACTAATAGAGTCATAAGCGAGTAAAAGAACATGGACCAAAAAACGATAAAAGAATACATTCGGGCGCTTGAGCATATCACGGGCTTCATGCGGACCCTGCTGGAAGAGGAATTGAAGGCCCCAACTGCGCCTAGCAGCGAGCGTGACAGAATCTCGGAACTCACCGACCTCCGGCTCGTGGCAAAATCCGACCAGTGGCCACAGGCTGTCCCTGATGACCTGATCTGCGGCGAAGACGAAGACAATAAGCTGAATCGAGCCGCAGGCATCGTCCACGAATTCATTCGCACCAACCTGACCGACAAAAAATTCCTCGACTTTGGCTGTGGCGAAGGCCACGTTCCGTTCGTCGCCGCCAACCTAATCGGCGTCAAGCTGGCTGTCGGGTACGATCCAGTCGGGCAAGATTGGAATCATTTTGACGCCGTTTCCAACCTCACGCTGACAAGCGATTTTGGAATGGTGAAGGAAAACGCCCCATACGACGTGATATTGGTCAACGACGTTCTGGATCATTGTGTAAATCAAAAAGCAATGTTGGAACAGATCAGAGAAATCAAGTCGCCAACAGGCCGTATTTACATGCGCTGCCATCCCTGGACAAGCCGTCACGGTACGCACCTATACAAACAACTCAACAAAGCATATTTGCACTTGGTATTTAGCGAGGATGAACTATATGCTATGGGGTTGAAGGAAACTAAGACTACGAAATTCCTGGACCCGATGCCCGCCTATCGTGATCTTATCAAAGACGCAGGCTTTACGGCTGTTCAAGAAGAAGTCATTACCCATCCTGTTGAGCTATTCTTCACACATAAGCCAGCAATCCTGCGGCGAATTAAAGAGAAGTGGGCTAAAAGTGAAAATAAAGCCTTGGCCACGGGCATCGAATTTCCACGGGAGATCATGGAGATTCAGTTTGCCGATTTCGTGCTAGTCTAATGGGAATTTCTTGATCCATTCGGCCCGGTCTTCGGGCGGTAGAGAATCCATCCATACACGCTGTAGCCGATCATTCAGGGCAAAGTCCATTTCGTCCTCCAAACACATCTGGAAGGACCATAGAGGCTGGGCGTCTTTGTCTCTTTGCGAGATGATATGGTTCTCACCCGGCCATTGAATCTTGAGGTTTGGCTCGTTGTACATGATAGTCAACTCACCTTGTTTGGCGTATCTCCCGCTCTGCATATAGACAACATTGGTATTGTCTTCCAGGGCAACGAAACCGTGACCACACCCAGGAGGGACGTAGACTTGCTTGGCATCACCCAGACAGAGTTCGACGCCTATCCATTTGAGAAATGTCGGAGACTTGGAGCGAAGGTCCACCACTAAATCCCATATCTTGCCAGCAATACAAGTGACTAATTTGGCGTATTGCGCAACGTGGATGCCACGCAATACGTTCTTGTTGCTCAAAGACCAGTTGACTTGCTGCCAGCGTTGCTCGACATGATCGAGGCCGTGCTGGTATTTGTCTTCTTCGTATAGCTCTTGGAAAAAGCCACGGTCGTCGTGATAGCGTTCCGTCACGACAACCATGCAATCTTGGACTTCGGTTGGAATGAACTTCATAACAATCTTCTGTACTTGGCGAGAACGTCGCTGACTTCCCGGAGGGCTAACACTGCGGCGTCTGGATTGACAACGCACTTTTCCAAACTTCCGTAATGTTCTTCAAGGCACTGAAAGAGGAGTTCTTTCACCTTTTCTTGCAGTCCCTCGTGTTTCGGTCCCCAGGGCAAACCGGGTTTATTCTCATTATACAGCGTTTCGAGTTCAAGTTCCTTCTTCTCGAAGTATTGCTCGATCTGATCCAGAGTCCACTCACCATTGCGAATGGTCTTCAACTGTTCTCGGTTGCGCTGAAGGTCCAGATCGCCTTCGGTGAGAATCTGTTCGATCTGATTCAACAACCGAACAATATGGTAAGCGAATTTCGGGTCGTAACCCATTTGATCGACGGTTGCCTTCCGCTTACCAGTCTTTCTGTTGATCTTCCTCTTGACGGTTTTATCACCGCAAACCTCACAGTAGAAAGAACCGTAATCTCGTTCGATGACCTCCCTGGGTGCATCGCACGTCTCGCAAAAATGTTCCTCACTCGGACGGCACTTCTTGAGTTGCTTATAGGCATAACCCTTGAAAGTATGCCAGCTTCCCAGGTGCAGGAACATCTTCCGCTTTTCACGCACCATCTGCGCAACCCTAGTGCCATGCAATACGCACCATTGCGGGGTGAACAGAGAGTCGATCATATTCGGGTTGTTTTCCATCACCAACTGGAAGAAGTCAACGATATTGTAGACGTTAATATCGTATTGTTTCTCAGCACCCACATCCTTGATGTGATGCTCTTGGTAGTTCTGGAACCTGTTGTTAGCGTGCTTGGCATCACCGAAGCCAACAATCTCACCTTTCAGGTGCGGAAACAGGTCTTCCTTCGGCGGAATGCAGAAGGAATAGATGTCGGTGTCGGAGCTATCGCTGCTGACACCATAGGCTACACTGCCCATCATGGTGATGTAGTGCATGTTGTCGGGTATCCAGCGATGCCCGCCGAGGTTGGTAAGACCTTTATCGTATAGCTCTTTGATGACGTTGCTCATTTTTTGCGACCTTTCAGGGATACATACGGCAGTTAATGAAAAAGGAGTTTCCTATGACGATACGTTTCTACGGATGGAAGAAAGGCCCGGCACTTCCTACGCCTTTCAGATACAAGGCTCCGCATCGCTTGCTCGCCCTTCCAGAAAAAATCGACCTGGAACCCCAATGCCCGGCAATTTATGACCAAGCCGATCTCGGTAGTTGCACCGCCCAGGCTGCCGCTGCTCTCGCCCAATTTATCATGAAAAAAGCAGGATTGCCAGATTGGTTTCCTTCTCGCTTGGCCCTCTACTGGTGGAACCGCCTGCAAGAAGGCAACCTCGAAAAAGACAGTGGCGCTTCTCTACACTCGGCTACCAACTCTCTAGTTCGTTTTGGCGTCCCTCACGAATCTCTGTGGCAGTACGACGTTCAAAATTTCAAGACAAAACCCATTAAGCCCGTGTGGTCTGATGGATATTGGCACTCGATCCGTCAAGGTCTGGCCGTTGAACAAGACCTGCACTCGATCAAAAGTTGCCTAGCAGAAGGCTATCCGATTATTTTTGGGTTTGCAGTATTCGAGAGCTTCGAGGCCCCATCTGTTGTCGAAACTGGCATCATGCCCCTCCCCACGGTTGTAGAAAAACTCAAGGGCGGTCACGCTGTTATGGCTGTTGGTTATGATGACACAACCCGAATGGTAAAGGTTCGCAATTCTTGGGGTGCAAAATGGGGTCAAAACGGTTACTTCTGGATGCCGTACAGCTATATCACGCACCCAGGTCTATGTGCCGACTTCTGGACGGCCCGTGGATATATCCGGTTCAGAGTCTAACCCCCAGGTCTTCGATAGTCATCATAGAGTGGAATCGGGGGCCTAGTAGCTCCCTAGCACCGCTCAGACGGTCTAGGACGGCTATTATGGCTCTCACAACACCGCCTTTAGATTCTACGACCTCTACGGCACGCTTAACCTGTGTGCCGGTTGTAACTACATCCTCGAAAATGACGACGTTATCACCGGGCATAAAATTGCCCTCGATGATCTCGCCGTCCTTTTCTTCTTTGCGTATCAAGAAACCACGCATCATGCCAACGCCGTAGTGTTGTCGCTGAAAGGCCATGATGAATCCGCCAACTAGCGGTGCGACCCCAAGGACCGGCCCGCCAACGGACTGGACGGAATAATCAGCGTGTTCGAGATGATTAAGGATGGACTGTGTGATAATATCCAAACAATCAGAGCGGTTCGTGACCTTACTCATATCCACGAAATAGTGAGACATCTGCCCGCTGGATAGTTTGAAGTTACCATACTTGAGTGCATGTTCTTCAACCATCGCAATCAACTTCGCATTCCTGAGCCAGTCCATTTCGGACCCCCGTTCGTTACTTCTTACCCTTCTTTGTTGTGGGCTTATTCAATGCTTCCTGCTGGGCTTTTAACTCGGCCTCTGCCACTGCTTTTTCTGCAAATACCTTGAGTTCGTAATCAAGATACGGCTGCCAGCCCGGAGTGAGGGCAAAAGGACCAGCATTTCCTTGACGTTCTGCATCCAGGGCCATGCGCAATCTTTCGGCATCATCCCCTTGGAACACAGTACGATCTGAGCCGCCCGGCTTGGTCGAAACAACTGTAACGGTTAGTTTATCGCCTTCGGAAAGAAATTCAGCCCTCACAATATGGTCCGTATTGACCCAAATGCGAGAAGATGACGCTACCGGGATTGTCCCCGGTCTTGGTATGCCTAGTTCGATCCACATAATATTGCTCCCTTGTAAGTGTCTGCGTTCAGCATGTCGTAGTGGAAACAGTGGGCGTTGCCCAACACGTCCCAATACTTTGGCTTATCGTACCGGAGATACGCTTCATACATTTGAACAGCGCAAACATCGGAAGCCATCTGACCGATAGCAGTTCCTAAGCCCGGACACAACAGCGACTTGATCGAGTGCTTTTTCGCCACTCTTAATGCCGCCACGAAAGCCAAATAAGCGTTCACCGTCTGCGATACGTTCATCGGAACCCGCATGGTGGGCGCTGAGATTAAATAAGGAATACTGTTCACCCGCTTGATCTGATCCGGGTGTTTGGGGCTGGTGAGTCGCATATCAACCATGAGGGCCTGACCGACTAGGAGTTCACCGTCATGCTGCTGCCAGATTTCACTCCTGATAAGGTCGCCAATACCCCAGCCGAAGTAGGAACTGTAAAGAAAATCAATACCGCCGTCCATGAAGCCAAACGAATTGGCCGGACTGATGATGGCCTCTACATCCAGGTGCGCACCTTCGGCAAATATATCCCCACAGGATATATCGAAATTGTCAAAACCCTTGAATATACCCTTCCAGGCATCAACAAGGGATTGCTTTTTGTCTCTTAGGAATATCTTCATATAACTCCCGTTGCGTTACTCGCCTTCTTCGGGGTCGAGTTCTAGCACGGCGTTCGGGTATGGAATTACCGGCTGGTTGTTATATGCTTCAACACATCCGGCGCACAAATTGAACATTTGATTCTGGTTGGTCTTGATATAGACGCTGCCTACGCCAACAACAGTGAAGGCGTCCCCTGCTTTCAGTTCGGCAAAGCTGTGACATTTAACTTCTTTGCCATTGAGAACTACTTTCATATTTCAACTCGCTTTCCGACTCTTTCGAGTCTGTTTTCAGTTTTGTTTATTATAGTTATTGACGTTGAAACATGAGGACAATTTTCATGGATTTGCCCAACAAAAAGGCCAACGTCGGGCGAGGACGTTGGCCTTTGTTGCTGCGAGGGGTTACTCGTCGCTGCCACTACTGATTTCACCATCTTTGAAGAGGACGGCAAAATTGCCCTTCATGACCTCTTTGACGTTGGAGGTCTTGCGGCCCATGCGGTGATCCACCACACGGGATTGGATGAAGTTATACGTCCTGACCTTATCACCCCGACCACCGATGCGGTCGCCGCCGCTCAACATCTGGTTCATCCTGGTGGAGTTGTAGGTCGCCTCATCCTTGGCTCGCTTCTGCTCATTCACCCGGAAAGTCAGAATACGCAGGGCTTCCTTGTAGTTTTGGCCCTGGTCCCGACCGTTGATGAATACCGCCATGCCGGAAGGCTTGTGCTTCATACGCACGGCAGACGCCACTTTATTGACGTTTTGCCCGCCCGCCTTCTGCTTGCCGGTCTGGTAGATCACGTCCAGGTCTTTCTCCCTGAGCGGTTCCTGGGTGCTTTCTGGGGGCAGAGGCATGACGGCGACTGTCACAATGGACGTTTGCCGACGCCCGCTGCGCTCCGTGGGCGGAACACGCTGAACGACGTGCTTGCCGGGTTCGTTTTGGAACGCCTTCCAGACGCCCTTGCCAGTGATCTTGGCGATGGCGTGGCCATGTTCTTCGGTCAAGATTTCATGACCGAGGCCGCTGATTGTGGCGTATCTGAGATAGGCCGAGAGTAGATCGGTGACGAAGAGTTTTGAGTCCTCACCACCCTCGCCGAAGACTAGCTCTAAGATGAGAGTTGTTGACGAATCCTCAAAGACAGACCCGGCTCTCGGTCGGGGCCACGAAACCATGCTTACGCTTGAACTTCTTCATCTGACTGCTCCTTGTGTTCACGAAAAAACCAAAAATCCAACATCTCTTGGTTGCTGTATTTGTTTTTGCCAAAGTTGATCCCTTGGCAAACCAGTTGCACATTATCCTTCAAGTACGCCCTCGATGGATCAATGCGATCAACCGATACAGTAAACAAGCTACACTCCGGGAACCGCATTGGGTATCCCGAAATGGCACACCTTCCCTTCTGATTATTCCAGAGGCCAACCAGAAAGTCAACATCAATTTCTACTTCGAGGCTCCTCGCTCGTTTCGTTTTCTTCAAATGAGTCAATTTTCTTGCAAGAAAGCCTTCGATGGTTGCAAGCCGTTCTTTGTCTTTTGCGTTGATGCTGTTCTTGTTCTTCTCTCTCCAAAGCCGCTGCATCTCATTAACTTTGGCCCTGTTCTTCTGCTTCCAAGAATAATGCCGCCTTTTGAGAACGTCCTTATTCTTGGCATAGTAGTCACGGGCGTAGTTGCTGTTGTATGCCATCAGTGCATTATATATGCAACTGGATTTGAAATCTACGGAGCCAGCTACCGTAGATTTCTCTTTGCCTTTCTTTTCAGAAGTCCCGGCTTGAATCCACTCTCCGTCTCGTACTTACAGCCGGGGCAGAGAAATGGAGTTACCGCCTCTTCGGGAGGCAAATACCTTCCACACTTTTCACAGTTGTAGTGTGTTTTCTTGCCCTCGTCGTTGTATAGCTCGTCGGCGTATTTCTCGTAATAGGTGCAGCCCATTTTAGTATGCACCCCCTCAAACCATTCCACAACCTGAGCGGGCGTCATATCGTTGACCGAGCAACTGATGTTGAATGTCCTCGGCCCGTTCATGTCAAACTGCGCTTCGGCATCGAAGGAATCATGAACTATTCCACGTTCCGGTGAGGAATACTTGCTGAATGCCCATAGCCGCACCTGGACATATAGCTTTTTGCCCAACTCGGTTCTGAGGCAGTATTGCCAGTGTCGATCTTCCTTATCGTGCTGGCCGATGGACCATTCTTTGAAACCGAATGCAACAAGAGCCTCAATAGTCATTATGGGCGCAGGAGGACCATTCGGTTCGGCCAAGCCGCCCACACTAATCTCAGGCTGTTTACCGCTGTATTCGTATTCCAATTATGGTTCCCAGCCTTTTTCCTCGAAAACCGTATGCGGGTCTTTGCCCGCTGCCGTAGCTTCCTGCCACAGCTTGAAGAATTTCGACTCGTGCCAGCGGCGCTCGGCTTCCTTCGACCACTTAGCGATCACGTCCACGGTTTCGCCTGCCTTGACCATATCACGGGCGACTTCCGCCATCACAAACTGGTGATGGCACATGCCGCACGTCCCGTCAGGCTCGTGGTCGATAAGGCTGTCCATGTTGGACATCCTGGCCAGGAATTCCGCATCGGTCATCTTTCGGGACTCGGCGATGACCTTCTGATCTTTTTCCATTTGCTCGGCGTTCATACCTTCTCCAAGTCAAACATGCCGAGATGCCACATGCAACGACGCAACGTGGATACGGCTTCGTAAATAGCGTGTTTGAACCCGTAACGCCCACCCTGAATCTTCTCGCTATGATACGCCACGCCCAGCTTGGCAGCAAGGGCATATGCGTAGTTTGCGATCTGCGCTGGGTCCAGCGACTCGATGCAACGGCACAAAACGTAGTGATTTTGTTTGGAAAACCCGATAAGGTCGGCGTCACCTTGAGTCAAGTCGTATTCCGGGTCGGGATTCTCGTCGCTCCATTTCTTGCAAGCCGCCTCATAATCAAACTCCCTGTCTTCGGCGGGCTGAGGCTGGAACTTCTTCTTGACCCCTTTGATTTGCCAGGGCGGGAACCAGAGGCCGTCCAAGCCCTTCAACGCAGACTTGATGCGAGCGTAAGTGTAGGTAATGTACATACCGGGGGCTTCCGGCTTGGTCCATTCCTCCGGCGTATACTTCACGTTTTTCGGACGAGCAACGTGCAAGAGATTCCAGGCCAACACGTTCCAAGCCAGCTTCTTCGGCTCCGGCGTCGGATCGAAGCGAGCGATGATTTGTTCCATAATCTCGGCGGCAGTGACGCTATCGCCGGTACGGGATTTCATCTTCTTGTTGTCAGCGCCCAATACGAGGCCCATAGGCAGATGCTTTTCACCCAAGCCGAGGCTGGCGAAATGGTCCTGTTGTTCTGCTCCAGTGATGTAGTGTGTCGGGCCTACAGTCTTAGCGAAGGCAATATCGGCGAAGGCATAGGTCGGGCGACCGTCCCAACGCTCCACGATGACGGGGCCTTTTGGCCCGTCCCATACAGTGCATTCCTGTTCTTTCTCGGTCGGCACGGCAACTTTGAGATCGCCCCAATTCGCCGTACCACGAGCAAGCGGATCGACGTAGGGCATCATTTTCTTGTAACGGACAACAATATCCTGGTCCTTGGGCATCAGCACGTCGTAGTAGAGTTGCGGCTCATAGGCGACAAATTTGAACCAATCGTTGAGTTGTTCAAAGGCGTACTTGTAGACGCCCTGGGATGCGCCAAGGATGGCGACGAACTTCGCTCCGGTCTGCGGAAGTATGGCCGACAAAGACTTCGCCAAGGCCAACTGTCGCAAGTGACCAACATGAAGGCTCTTGTTAAGGTTCGGCGAAAACCCATCAATGACATACGGACGCTTATCGACGGCGTTCAGCATGTCCATCAATTTTTCTGGCCACTCTTGGCATTGTGGGGTGACGTAGTAGTTCCAATAGCGACCGACGTTCTCTTCACGATACACGCCAGCATGTTGCGGCAGGCGTTCCATCGAGAAGAAACCAACGCCATGAGAATCGGGAATTGGACGGATCATTTCTTCATGCTCACTTTGGCCCACTTAGGCAGCTTGCTCAGGACATATTCCTGCATCTCTTTGTATTCGTTGGGGATCGCCCAGGTGTTGTGACCCCATTCATTGAAGCAATAGATGCCCGCACCAAGCAACCGGAGACTGGAATCGAGAAACGGGTCTTCGTCGTTCCACAGCTTGTACTTGTCGGACAAGTCGTGGGCAATCTTGGTATATTCCTCAATCCTTGGGTAGATAATCTTGTACTTCGTCCTTGATGTTTTCCACCGGATCACGATGCAATTCTTGAAGTTTTGCGCACGGGTGTATGCGAAGCCGTGCTTTTGAGCGAAGGCCCATCGCTCGTTCTCCAACCTCTTGCGGAGTTCAACCAGTTGCCGAACTCTCGGCGACATCTTAGCTGCTTTGTCCATTTTGCACCACGAGTTTGATCGCCTTGTCGGCGCATTCCTTGCAGCAATTCACGGTGAATTTGGGGAAGTGGTCTTCGTAGCCCTGGCTCTGGCCAACTGCCATGCGCTGAAGGTGGAGATATTCATCGCCATGCTCGAAAGGCTTGTGGCAAACATCGCACTTAACCATTTATGATCTCCACAATGGCCCTGCTAGGAACCACTTCGCATTTGGCGGTAATCTCGGTGATGCGCCGCTTGGGAATATCGTAATGATCCTTGTGAAACCAACACCGTTTGATGCCCAGGTCTGCCGCCATTTTGTGAAGGTTTTCCAGGGAGTAGGGCAAGCACACAAGATGCCGGGCGTTGTCGCAGATGTATTTCATATTTTCCAGATATTTAAGCGTCTGGACACGCTTATGAAAAGGCCCCTGGCGTATGTCGCCACACGCCAGGGGCCTATTGGTTATTCCGCTCGATGCAGCTAGTCACCGTCATGATCTAGCTCGGTGAGCCAGTAGGCTTCGCCCAGGAAGTGTTCCCAATCCCTGATGCGAATATCGCCGGGGAAGAAGTTGTAGGACGGCTTCTTCGGCTGACGAAGCAACTTCATGCCTGCTTCCCGTGGGGTACGGCCAGCCTTCTTAGCGTTGCAGTCCGTGCAAGCTACGACGATGTTCTCCCAGGTCGTTAGACCACCCTGACACCGTGGGATAACGTGGTCGAGCGAGAGTTCCCCGCCCGGCTTCTTCCTCCCACAGTATTGGCAGGTGTTGTTGTCACGGCGGTAGATCGTCCTACGGTTGTAGTGGACCTTCTGCTGCGGCAACTTGTCGAAACGACCCTCAAGGATGATGGTCGGGATACGGAAGATAGCGTTCACAGAACGCATACCTGCCTCGCCCAGCTTCGTGCTGCACTTGCTGCACTTGTGACCATCAGCCACTTCCTCCGGCTTGCGCTCCACACGGCATTCCGTGCAGTAGTGCGTCGAAGGGCGTGTACGGCTCCAATCGTCCCAGGTCATCGTCTGGAAGTCATGCACACAGTCGATGATCCTGGCCTTGGGCGTACCATCCTTGTACGTTGAGAGCAGCTTTTTCATAGCCTTCTCAATCGTGACAATCTTGATGGGAGTCCAAGACTTGTTCAGGACCAAAACCTTGCGCTGTGCGAATGAAACTGACATAAATTCCTCCGATTGACCAGGGTTCCTCTCTTGCATCTACGGACCCATGATTAACCTCTTACGTTCTAGGGGACACTTCCCGCCCGAACGGGGTTCACAATAACCCCGCCTTTAAGCAGGATTTTCTCTTTTTTCGGCTTCCCGAATGCGCTCCAGAACCTCCTGGGCATTGGGAACGGAGTCGGTGTTCTTGTAGAACCTTCCTAACCGAGTAAGCATGAATCGGGCCGAGGCAAAACCTCCGGCCAACTCGATCAGCTTCACCGCCGCCTCAACAATTTCAGGGCTGAGGGGTGTTTCGTGTGTTTCTTGAATGAGCCTGGAAATCTGGCATCGCACGCTCGTTGTAACGGCCACTCGTCGCTGCACCAGTATTTCGATCACCCTCGCAACCGATAACTTATCCGTTGGGATAGTCTCGATGGCGCTGCGTATTTGGTCAGCGATACTGGTCGTTTTACGCACGACTACTCCTCATCTATGTATCGCCAGACCCGCTGAGGTTTGGCATTTTTCGCATTCTTTCTGCTGTATTCTTTCCGCTTCTTGGTGATGGTCCGCTTGTACTCGATCTCGTTGAACTTGATCTGCTCACAAGCCTTCTCGAACTCGGACTTCAACTTGGCATCGAAGTCGGCTCGACTCTTTTTCACCAATTCGCTGGTTTCAACACGGGCTTCTTTCAGGTCGTTCTTCATGTTGTCCTGTATTTGTTGGAACAGGACAGCATACTGCGCTTGCAGCCCATCTCGGTAGTCGATCTGATCTTGCGTCAACTGTTCCCGTTGCTGACACTCTACCTGATTAAGCCGGTCCACGCACTGAGCCAACAGCGGACCCTGTACTTCCAGGGTGGATTCTACCACAGAAAGTTTCTGTTGTAAAGCATTCCTGGAGGCCCGTAGCCGGTAACACCAGATACCCAGCCCCAGGGAAGCTATCAGGGCGAGTATCGCAATGAGAGCGGTCATGGTATCTTATTTATACCACGCTGACGGCTTTCAGGGAAGCGATACGGGATTACATCAGCTTCAACCGGCCCAGCGGCCCGTTCTCGCCCGTCACTTGGTCGATCTTGGCATCTTCTTCCGGCCCGATGGATATACAGGTCTTTGTCGGTTCCTTCCATTCCGTCAAACCGCTGTCGATGATGAGTTCGGTCGGCAGGCCCAATTCCTTCGCCCGCTCGTATATCACCATCAACTCGGCCTCGCTATCCACCCGCAACACGATCTTGCGGAAGTTCGTACCGTACCACTCGAATTGAGCCGGTGTCAGCTTGAAAGATACATTGCCTTCCGCATCAACGTGGTCACGAATAGCGTTGGACAGATCGGCGAGGGCAGCGTGTCCCGCCTGGGACATTTTCTTGCCGACCCGACAACCCAGGTCGTGTCGCCACACGATGACTTGTTTTACTGGCATGATGGTTTCTCCTGCGGAGATAGAGAGTCGAGATGGCAGTTTGGTTCGCTTTCTTTCCAAATGGCGTCCTAACTATCCTGAGTAACTTCCCAATCGTCGGTGATCGACCGCACAACTTTCTTTTTAGCTTTAGGCGGCTTGGGATGCGGACCAGGGATTTTCTCCGGTCCCGTGGTAATCTGCCCAGGCATAGGAGCGAACGTGGCAGCGGAGAAACTCGTAGC
>Ga0187893_10010076_pt1 | contig 14273 bp, 15 predicted proteins | sample MA1701074metaG_FD_139574 | JGI IMG/M metagenome (GOLD analysis project Ga0187893, IMG submission 139574) | White microbial mat communities from a basaltic lava cave in the Kipuka Kanohina Cave System on the Island of Hawaii, USA - MA170107-4 metaG ...
ACCACATCGAAGACGAGCCGACGACTTTCGATGGCGGTCGGCCCCACGTCTACCGTGACTGTCCGACCCGGCGGGGTGGGGGCAAGGTGGCTGACGTCTCCGTGGGTGCCGACGGTCACTTCTGCTGGCCAGTCGAGGCATGGTTTCAACCCTTCGAGACAGGCTCTTTCGATGATGCCTACCAAGAAGGCGGTGGCGAGCACGCGAGGCATCGCGGCAAAGTCCTCGGAGTCGGTGAAGACGAAGGGGACGGTCTTGGATTCGGGTACCTCGTAGATGAGCCGATGTCTCAACCCTGGTTTCAAGTCCGATGCCATCAGAGGACCAGCTCCCAGTTCTGGCCGACGAGGTCGTGGCCGAAGCTGTGATGCTTCTCCTCCTCGACCAAGACGAACCCCACTGTTTCGTAGATGCGCCGCGCCGAGACCAAGACGTCATTGGTCCAGAGCATCAAAGTGGAGTATCCGGCTCTCCGGGCGAACTCGACACACTCTTCGACGAGTCGGATTCCCAAACCCAATCCTCGTGCCCACGGCTCAACCAGCAGAATCCGGAGCTGGGCGGTGGTGGAGTCATTCTCACAGCAGAAGACACATCCCGCCCGTGCCCCATCGACTTCGGCGACCCAGGCGCTCTCCCGATCCGGTTTCAGGTCTTGGTGGTAGTCGGCCACTATCCGAGCCACCAGAGCCTCGAAGTCGAGATCCCAACCGTATTCGTCCCAAGAGATCGCGCCGTGGCGCTGGATCACCCAGCCCAAGTCACCAGAGCGAAGACCGCGCAGAGCGACTTCCCGCTCCTTTCTCGCCCTACCCACAATGCTCTCGATCACCGTCATCGACTCCACAAGCGTCGACCGCTGCTCCTCGCTCAAAGGGGAGATCAACTCGGCAATTTGAGCCGCCGACCGACTGTTTAGAACCCGATAGGCCTCCCGCCCGGAATCCGTGAGACTCAGATTCAAGGCCCGACCGTCGGTAGCAGATCGTGTCGAGACCACCAGCCCTGTCTCTTCGAGCCGACCCAGAACCCGAGTCAGAAAACTGGCATCCATTCCGAGACGATGCTTGAGCTCGAGACGCTCCCACCAGTCACGCTGAGCCAACTCAAAGATCACCCGGGCCTCGGCCAACGTGTACTCGGTTTCCAAGAGCCCCTGATCCAAGAGGCCCAGGACCTCGGTCCAACCACGGTTGAACAACCGGATCCGATCCCCAACAGGGCGGACTTGCCCGCGCAGGGGACTCGAGATCGTGCTTCATCTATCTCGCGTCGCTCCGCCACGCTAGCGATGATCCCGAGAGCCTTGGTGTCGGCCTCCCTTAGATCCGAGGACTCGACGCGCTCAGCCCACTCCTCCGACGCTTCGACCCGCTCAGCCCTCGACTCTCTCAATTGGTCGCCACCTGAGAGAGCATCGCCTGACGTTTTGTCACAAGCGCTCGATACGTTCCCCAGCGACATAGGAAAGGAGTGTCATGAAAGTCTTCGTAGCCGCCGAGGCCGCCGACGATGGCGACTTCTCATTTACCGTCCCTGGCGAACTGGTGCATCTGGCACCGCTCGTTTGCGAATGTCCCGATTGCGGATGCAACAGGGCGATGGCAGGGTTTACGAGCCACAAGGCGACGACGAGTTTCGTTGTGCGCGATCTCGATCTCGACTTCACGATCTACGCCGAATTGCTCTTTGCAACCCTCCAAGCCGGAGGATGGGTCCATGAGCGATCTGGCGCCGACGCCTCCTGGGTTCGCGCATGGGCTGGTGACCACATTCGGCTTGCCGCGGATCTGCCCGCCGAAGTCCCGTTGGTCGTCGAGAATGACGTGGTGACCGTGCGTGGTCGGCGCGCAGAGTGACCCTGGTCGGATGCCCGCTGCAACCCGTGAAGTGCCGTCCGGTCGCCTGTCCCTTGTAGTTCCGCCTCGAATCGGCTCTTCATCCGAGAAAGCGAAATGGAGCTAGCCTTTTGTGCTATCACATTCTGATATCATTCTCACGTGGCAACACGCACCACGTTCACTCTTGATGAGTCCCTCGCAAAGCAAGCTCGGGAGCTAGGCGTGAACATCTCGGCGGCTGCTCGTCAGGGAGTGGCATTTGCTGTTCGTGCCGCTCTCGCCGAGAACGATCGGGCTGCCTATGAGCGACAGCCCGAAGAGCTTGACTCGTTCTGGGCCGAAGCGGAGTCCTGGGGCGCTGGGTGAAACGTGGTGAGATCTGGCTCGCCCAAGTCGGACGCAAACGCCGGCCTGTGTTGATCCTCACTCGCGACGAAGTGCTCGAAGTCCGCTCGCTGGTGACTGTGGCCGAAGTCACCGCCACCAAGCGCGGACTGGCAGCCGAAGTCAATATCGACCAAGAGCTCGCAGGGCTCGACCATGAGTCAGCGATCAATTGCGATGGTCTCCACACCGTTCCTCAGTCAATGCTCACACGACATGTGGGCGCAATCGACAAGAAAGCACTTGAGCTGGTCTGCGCCGCCGTCAACTACGCGCTTGGCTGCTGAGGTTTCTGAACCACCCCGCAGACTGCTTGGGCCAGTCATCTGGCCTTTCGACGTGCCCGGGGTGGGATTCGAACCCACACGCCCTCTCGGGCACTGGATTTTAAGTCCAGCTCGGCTGCCGTTTCGACACCCGGGCTCGGGACTCAGGCTAACGACTCCTCTCGAGCGCGATCGGACGCCCTTCGTCAACGGCTCTGTGCTTTCAGAGGAGTTGGGTGACGATGCCGTCGAGGAGGTCGCGACGCGAAACCTCGACGGACCCGGCCGAGGTGGCGATCATCGCGCCCTCGGCGACGATCGCCCCGGCCAGGATCACTCGAGCCCGGGCCGGGTCAAGGCCGGGGACGGAGGCAGTCTCCTCGAAGGACATCCCGGAGAGCCGGGCAACCCAGGCCGAGACCGTTGCCAGCGTCAGTACGTCGACACCCTCCATGGCCGCCAGGCTGGTCCAGGTGCCAGCCACGCCGAGCACGACGCCCGCGAACGATGTCACCTCGGCGAAGGACTCGACCACCATCCGGCGCGCTTCGGTGACCTGCGTCGATCCCGCGGGACGCTCGTTCAACAGCCGATCGGTCAGGCGCACCGATCCGATGTCGTAGGAAGTGCCGCCCGAGGCAGTGACGAACTCGGTGGAGCCGCCGCCAATGTCGATGACGAGCAGCGGTCCGGCCCTGCCGGCAGAGGCGCCGGCGAAGGCGAGTTGGGCCTCTGCCTCCCCGCTGATCAATTCGGGCCGAACCCCCAAAGCGATCTCGGCCCGGTCGAAGAACTGGTCTCGGTTGGCCGCGTCGCGCGCCGCCGAGGTCGCCACTGCCCGACGCCGCCTTACTTCGGCCTTGTTCATCCGCCCTCCGAACTCGGCTAGGGCCAGCAGCGTCCGATCCATGGCCTCCTCCGAGAAGGTGCCGCCTTGGTCGACCCCGGTGCCGAGGCCCGTCACCCTTTCCCAGCGACCGAGCTCGACCGTCTCATCGCCTATCTGGCGGACGATGAGCAAGCGCATCGAGTTGGTGCCAATGTCCACGGCGGCCATCGTGGGCAGAGTCACGACGCCTCTCGAGGCTCGCGCCAAGCTGCGCTGCGAGTGCCGTCGACGACGCAGGGCGTGGCACAGTTAAGGGGCTGAATCATCGCGGCGACGTCTTCGCCGACTGGGTTGTCGTTGCCTGCGGCGACATCGGCATAGTGCGCGTGCAGGCACTTGACTCCGCCGGCCGCGCCGGCCACGCCTCCGGCTGGACGCCGGCTGGCGCCTACCGGCACAAGCTCCTCACGGTCGCGTTCGTAACGATCATGAGCGAGCCTCAGCGCGGCGTCGAACTCCGGGTCGTCCTGCCGCCGCGCCTCGAAACGCTGAATCTCTCCGGCCGACTCGAGGCGGGAGATCCGCAGAACCGCCAAGGGACACGTCAGCCAGAACCGCGTCGGAAAAGGGGTGCCGTCGTCGAGGATGGGCGGCACCTCGATGACGACCGGCAGGCCCAGGTGACAAGTCATGGACACCCGGGAATCCGCCCGTGGGGCCCGCCCCAATTGGGCGGCGATGATCGCGCTCACTCGCCGAGATCGGCGCCGGTGAGAAAGTCCCAGATCCGTTGCCACCACGGCGACTCCGCAGGAGCGGCATCGACCACTACCGGAACCTCATCGGACGTCGCCGGGTCCAGCACGACGAAGGCGACCTCTCCGGGCAGCACGTAGCCCAACATCTCGCGAGCCATCCGTTCGATCTCGCCGGGCGTATTCAGCGCCTCGACCTCGAGGGTCAGCCGCTCATTCTCGGCTTCCAGCGCGACGAGTTCCGTTTTGGCCGTCTCGAGCCTCTGGCGCTGGTCGAGGATCTGACGAAAGGGAACGGCCGAGACCAAGAACGCCACCATGACCAAGGCGAGGGCCAAGGTGCCGACTCTCATCGCTACCCGGGTCGCTCGGGTCATCTCGTCAGCTTTCGGAAGGTGTCCCAGCCGGCGTAGCGGGCCTCGCTCCCCAGCGCTTCCTCGATCCGCAACAACTCGTTGTATTTGGCCGTCCGCTCACCTCGGGCGGGTGCTCCGGACTTGATCTGTCCGGCATTGGTCGCCACGGCCAGGTGAGCGATGAAGGAGTCCTCGGTCTCGCCGGATCGATGGCTCACCATCCGTCCGTAGCCGGCGCGAGCCGCTGTGTCCATCGTGTGAAGGGTCTCCGACAGAGTGCCGATCTGATTCACCTTGATCAGGATGGCATTGGCGACGCCGTTGGCGATGCCTTTCCGCAGAATCTCCTCGTTGGTGACGAAGAGGTCGTCGCCGACGAGCTGGAGGCGATCGGAGAGCCGCTCGGTAAGCAGCCTCCACCCGTCCCAATCGTCTTCCGCCATCCCGTCTTCGATCGAGACGAGCGGAAACCCGTCGACTAGCTCGACGAGGTAATCGACCATCGCCTCCGAAGGAATCTCGCGTCCGTCGAGGAAGTACTGACCGCTTTTCTGCAGCTCGGTGGCGGCCACGTCGAGCGCGAGGCCCACTTCGTCTCCCAGCTTGTACCCCGCCGCTTCGACCCCTTCGGCCAGCAAGTCCAAGGCCGCGCGATTGGTGGCCAGGTTGGGGGCAAATCCCCCTTCGTCGCCGACGTTGGTGGCGAGACCCCGGCCAGCCAGGACCTTGCGCAGCGCGTGATAGCACTCCACCCCGGCCGCCAGGGCCTCGGCGAACGTCGGCAAGCCTCCCGGGACGATCATGAACTCCTGGATGTCGACCGAGTTGGAGGCATGGGCGCCGCCATTGAGCACGTTGAGGCAGGGGACGGGTAGCAGCCGGGCGGTGGGACCCCCCAGATAGCGGAACAGGGGCAAGCCACTGTGTCCCGCCGCGGCCCGCGCCACCGCCAGCGACACCGCCAACATCGAGTTGGCTCCGAGGCGGGACTTGTCGGCCGAGCCGTCCAGGTCGAGCATGATCTGGTCGATCGTCTCCTGGCGATCGGCCTCGATTCCGTGCAGTTGCGGAGCGATGTCGGTGCGGATGTGGTCGATGGCCCGCTCGACTCCCTTGCCCATGTAACGCGGCCCGCCATCACGCAGCTCGAGCGCCTCCCGAGCTCCCGTCGAGGCGCCCGACGGGACCGCCGCGCGTCCGATCTGGCCACCGTGCAAGGCCACCTCGGCCTCCACCGTTGGGTTGCCCCGGGAGTCGAGGATCTCGCGCGCTCGCACCTCGGCAATCTGATTGGCTTTCGGCATGGGGCCGGTCACGATACCGGTCGAGGCCCGGCTTGCCGTTTTGCCCGCTCCCAGCGGGCATCGAGGTCGGCGAGCGAAAGTCCCTCGAACGGCCCTTCCGCCTCCATGCGCCCGAAGCGGTCGACGAAGCGGCCGATGCTTCCCGTCAGGGCCAACTCGGGGTCGACCTCCAGGTGCCGAGCAAGGTTGACGACGGCAAACAGCAGATCGCCCAGCTCGGCGGCCGCCGCCTGTGGATCCTCCAACGCCGCCCTCACCTCGGCGAGCTCCTCGGCGACCTTGCCGAGCACGGGTATCGCCTCTGGCCAGTCGAAGCCGACGGTGGCCGCCTTGCGCTGGATCTTGGCCGCGCGCTCTAGGGCGGGCATGCCCGTTGGAACCCCATCGAGGATCGAGGTCGCGTCGTCCACAGGGCGCTCGTTCGCCTTGATCTCGTCCCAATTGGCCTTGACTTCCGCCGCCGACTCGGCCACGACGTCGGCGAAGACGTGAGGATGTCGTCTGACGAGCTTCTGACGCAGGTTCTCGGCGACGTCCTCTATTCCGAACCCACCGGCCTCGGCCGAGATCTCGCTGTGGAAGAGGACCTGGAGCAGGACATCGCCCAACTCATCCTCGATGGCGCCCTCGTTGCCCGAAGAGATCGCCTCCACAAGCTCGAAGGTCTCCTCGATCAGGTTCTTGACCAGGGTCTGGTGGGTCTGGCGTCGATCCCAAGGGCACTCGCGACGAAGCCGGGCCATGGTTTGCACCACTCCTGCCAACCCGCCGGGGGCCGGATCCAGGTAGAGCGTGGTGCGCAGGCCGGCAAGCTTTGGGTCAAGCGTGTGGAGGTCGGTCTCGACCACTGTTTCCTCAGCACCTCCGGCGTCGATCACAATTTTGGCTGTGCTGGCCGGGTCGACCACCCGGGCGAGGGCTGCGGCCACCTCGGCGAACACCACCGGCGTGTCAAGGTGGGCCACCACTGTGGGGCCGTCGATCAGCAAGGGTTCGGGCAGCCGGTGTCCGTCGAGCACGCGCAACCCGCGGTCCAACGGGTCGTATCCGATGGCGGCCAGGCTCGCGTCGAGAAACGACTCGCCCGAAATGATCATCACCGGTGCCCGCTGTCGGATCAAGCCGACCGCAAACTCCCCGATGAGCGGGCTGCCCGGCACCGCATAGACCACTGGGCGCCGAGTGGCGGCGTCGATCACCCGACGGGCGATCGAGTCGTACACCTCTTCGAAGTCGGTGGCCGTTTCGTAGAGATCGTCGCAGGACTCGACTTCACGCCTCTCCGCCAACTCGGCCGCGGCCGGGTGGGCAACGGTGCGAACGATGACGTGTGTCTCAGGATCGAGGAGGAGGTCCCTCACCTCGGCCGAAAGGCGTAGAAGACCTGCCTGACCGAGCCCGACGATCCCGATTTGCGCCACCGGTTCTTAACCGGCGGGGGCCTGCACCTGGGGCGTCGGATCGAGGACCCAAGTGCCGTACTGCGACTCGACGGTGATCTCGGCCGTCTGGATCGACTCGAGAATCCACGCCGTCACCTGCTCGTTGACCCGCTGCAGATCGATGTCGGCCCGCACGTCGGCCAACGACGGTTCCTCGCGAGAGGTGACGGTCAGCAGATGGAACCCGAACTGGGTCTCGACCGGTCCCACGACCTCGTTGAGCTCGGCTCCGTAGGCTGCGCTGGCGAACTCGGGCACGTAGAGGCCGAGCGATTGGCAACCCAGTTCGCCACCGCTTGCAGCAGTGGCATCAGTCCCGATCTCGCGGGCAACGTCCGCAAACGCCTGGCCGGCGTTGATCCTGTCGAGCGCCGCAGAGGCTTCCTCCTCGGTCGGGACGAGGATGTGGCTCACGCAGGCAGTCGTTCGTCCAATGCCGTCGGCAGTGAGCAGCAACTCGGCATCGGCGTCGGACGCCGGGACGATCTCATCCAGAAACTCTTGGTCGAGCGCTTCCTTGATCACCTGTTGGCGGGCGATCACGTCCAACCTTTCAGGCGGTAGACCCTGTTGGGCGAAGAACTCGACCGCGCTCATGCCCTGCGCCTCCTGAATCTGGCTCTCGAGCTCGGTGATCTTGGCCGCGACCTCCTCGGCGGAAGGGTCGATGCCGAACTCGGTCTTGGCGGCCTCGAGTATCGCGACATTGATGATCGCGTCGGTGAGATCGGTTGCGAATCGGGCTTTGTCGATCACGGTCGCGTCGGCATCGGCGTCGAGCCGCATCATCTGGACCTCGGAAACCGAGATGTTGACGCCGTTCACAGTGGCGGCCGTGCCGCCGGCACTCTGGCAGGCGCCGAGGACGAGCGCGACGGCAACGAGGCATCGAGAGAGGGATTTCGGCACGGCCAACAGGTTAACCGTCAAGCCGCTCTATCCCGCAGGGTCGGCCGGCGGCCACATCGTGACGAGGAAGTCGATCATCGCGCCGACCGGCTCCCCGGCCGGAGTGGGGATGAAGAGAACCTCGTTGCGAACTACCGCTCCAGGAGCGAGCCGCTCCAAGCGAACCTCCTGGCTAGCGGTGAGGGCAACCGGGGCCAGGCGGACCTCTCGCCGCAGGTTGACGATCTCGCTCAACCCGATCCGAAGCGCTTCGACCCTTAGTCGGGCAATCCGGAGGAGGGCCTCCGCTGCCTCCGGTAACGGACCGAACCGGTCGATCCATTCTGCCCCGGCCTCGCTGACCTCGGCCGGGCTGTCGGCTCCGGCCAGCCGCCGATAGGCCTCGAGGCGGAGCGTCTGATCGGCCACGTAGGCCTCGGGCAGGTGGGCGTCGACGGGCAACTCGATGCGCACTTCTTTCGTCTCGACCGGGTCGGGAGTCTGTCCTTCGAGCTTCTGCACCGCCTCGGCTACCAATTCGGCGTAAAGGTCGAATCCGACCGCAGCGATATGCCCCGATTGCACTTCGCCGAGGATCGAGCCGGCCCCGCGAATCTCGAGGTCTTTCAAAGCAAGATGGAAACCGGAGCCGAGGTCGGTCGCCTCGCCAACGGCCTCCAGCCGTCGATGCGCCTCTTCGGTCAGGGTCTGATTGGCGGGGTGCAGGAGATACGCATAGGCGCGTTGACTCGAGCGACCCACTCTCCCGCGTAGTTGATAGAGCTGCGCCAGCCCCAACAGATCGGCGCGTTCGACGATCAAGGTGTTGACCTGGGGCAGGTCGAGACCGGACTCGATGATCGTGGTCGCCACCATGACGTCGTGCTCGCGGTTCCAAAAGTCGAGCATCACCTGCTCGAGTTGTCCTTCCGACATCTGGCCGTGAGCGACTACGTAGCGCGCATCGGGCACCAGGGCACGCAACTGGTTGAGAGCCGCTTCGATCGACCGCACCCGATTGTGCACATAGAACACCTGGCCCTCGCGCAACAACTCACGACGTATCGCCGCCCCGACGGTTTGGGAGTCGTACGGTCCGACGTAGGTCAGGATCGGGTGCCGGTCCTCGGGGGGAGTCCGGATGTGGCTCACGTCGCGAATACCGGTCAGTGCCATCTCCAAGGTGCGCGGGATCGGAGTGGCGGTCAGGGTGAGCACATCGACGCCGATCTTGAGCGTGCGCAGGGCATCCTTGGCCGCCACCCCAAAGCGCTGCTCCTCGTCGATCACGACCAGCCCCAGGCTCTTCCAACGCACATCTTCGGAGAGCAGCCGGTGGGTGCCGATCACGACATCGACCTCGCCGCTCGCCAGCCCGGCGACCACCTGCTCCTGCTGGCGATTGGTCAAAAAGCGCGAGAGCACCTCGACCCGGACCGGATAAGGGGCGAAACGATCTGAGAAGGTTTGGTGATGCTGCTGGGCCAGGAGTGTCGTCGGGCAGAGCACGGCCACTTGCTTGCCCCCGCTCACCGCCTTGAAGGCCGCCCGGATAGCCACCTCGGTCTTGCCGAACCCGACGTCGCCGAACACGAGCCGGTCCATCGGGCCCGCTCCTTCCATGTCGACTTTGACGTCGTCGATTGCGACCAGCTGATCGGGGGTCTCCTCGTAGGGGAAGGCCGCCTCCATCTCCCGTTGCCAAGGGGTGTCGGGTGCGAAGGCGTAACCCTTGGCCCGAGCACGGGCGCGATGAAGCCGGACAACTTGCTCGGCCACCGCCGCCACGGCCTTGCGGACCTTGTCCTTGGTCTCGCTCCAATCGCGACCCCCCATGCGGGAAACCCTTGGCTGCTCTCCCCCGGTGTACTTGCGAACTGCGGCGAGTTGGTCAATCGGCACGTAAAGCCGGTCCTCGCCGGCGTAGGCAATGACGAGGTAATCGCGCTCGATCCCGGCCATGGTGCGAGACACCAGGCCTTCGAAGCGTCCGATCCCGTGGCGTGCGTGCACGACGAAGTCGCCGTCCGCCAGATCGGCATAGTTGACGCCCGCCTCGCTTCGACGCCGACCGGAGGCACGGTGAGCGCGCCGTCGCCCTGCGATCTCCTGCTCACCGAGGACCGCCACCCCCAGGCCAGGGATGAGGAAGCCGCGGTGGACACCGGCGGAGATCACCGGCACCGTCACCCCTTCGCCGGCCAATACCTCGGACACTCGGTCGGCGGCCGGCTGCCCGTCCATGGCGATAGTCACCGCGACCTTCTCGCGTTGCAGGCGGGAGATCGCCAGCGCGACCGAAGCGGGATCGCCGGGGGTCGCCTCGAGTCCCCTGGTCTCCAGGACCGGGTCGTCGGGGTTCTGGGGTATCGCCGGCATCTCCAGATAGTGACCGTCGAGAGGGAGGAACAACGGGGGATGACCGCCCTCGGCGACCCCCCACGACGAGGACAGCGCGGCCGCCAGATCGTCCTCTTCTTTGACGAGCTCGCCGGCCCGCTCGCGGCTTCGCACCGGCTCGACGAGCACGAGCTGTGACTTGTCGGCCGTATCGAGAAGGGACTGCGGCTCCGCCACCCACGGCATCCAGGACTCCATGCCGGGAAACAGCTGCCCCTCGGCAAGCCGATCCCAAGTAGCCGCCACAGCCGGCATGGTGCGTACCAGCTCGCGCGCTTGCGCGCGGACGAACTCGACCGGCCTGAACTCGCGGGCCGGATAGGCGCGCAACTCCTCGACCTGATCGGTCGATCTCTGGGTCGTGATCGAGAAGCGGCGCAGATCCTCGACCGTGTCGCCGAAGAGATCGATCCGGAGAGCCTCGTCCCCCTGGGCCGGAAATACATCGACGATCCCCCCGCGCATGGCGAACTCGCCGCGGGCTTCGACTCGGTCCGTCCGCTCGTAGCCGAGGTTGGCGAGCTCCTGCGCCAGCTCGGGAACCGACACTTCCTCGCCGCGCCGAATGACTATCGGCCACGGATTCGACGGGCTCAGCCTTTGCACCGCCGCTCGGACCGAGGCGACCACCACGCCCGGCGTTCCCTGACGGACCCTCGCAAGGCCCTCGCTGCGTCGGGCCATCGTCGCCAGGTTCGGAGAGACGTGCTCGAAGGGGAGGGTCTCCCAGGCCGGGATGAGATAGGAGTCGGCAAACAACGCCAGGTCGTCGGCCAGGTCTTCGGCATCGCGCTCGGAAGGCACGACGGCGAGTACCGGGCTTTGGCGCGCCAGCGCTGCCAGGGCGAAGGCCCGGGCACCGGGCGGCACCGCCCACCGTTGGGTGGGGAGAGATTGGCCGCGCCAATGAGTCAGCAGATGAGAGAGGGGTGCCACCGCCAAGAGCGCGATGCTATTCGTCGCTGGTTACGCTCCCCCCGTGTCCGTTGGCCTGGTGGAGCAGCTGCATTTCGCCCGCTCGGAGTTCCGACGAGGTCTCATCGATGTGAGCGATGAAGACGGCGCCGTACGCATAGGGCCGTGCAACTCGATTTCATGGATGGTCGGTCATCTCGCCTGGCAGGAGGAGCGCTATTGGCTACGCCGGGCGCGTGGCGTCACACTGCTGCCGCGGCTTAGCGAGGAGTTCGCCTATGGCAAACCGCCTTCGATGCCGGTATTGAGCAAGGTGTGGCAGTTATGGGATCAGGTGATCGTGGCTGCCGACGAATGGCTGACCGACCTCGATCCGGCGCGCCTTGACAAACCGCTAGCCGAGGACTTCGCCAACGTCGGCACGTTTCTCTACCGAAACATCTACCACTACTGGTACCACCTCGGCGAAGCGCTCGCCGTCCGCCAGGCGCTAGGCCACACCGGGCTCCCGGACTTCGTCGGCGACATCGACCGCGAGGCTCCGTGGCGTCCCGACCTCTAGGAGGCCGCGGACTCTTAGACGGTGTGGTCCCGGCTGTCTACGCCGAACAGGGCCCCGGCCACGGCCAGGACCGAGGCCAGGATGAGGAGGATCAAGAGCTGTTCCATGCGGCCATTATCACGCTGTCGATCGTTCGTGTCTATTAACAAATCGCTGATGGTTCTGGTAGAGTTGCTTAACGATGATTGACCCCAAGAGACTCCGTTTCCTGCGCGAGGTGGCAGAGCGCGGCACCATCACCGCCGCAGCCGATGCCCTCGCCTACACCCCCTCTGCGATCTCCCAGCAACTATCGGTCCTCGAGCAGGAGGTGGGAGCGAAACTGCTCGAGAAGCAGGGACGCAACGTCGTTCTCACACCGGCAGGCGAGGTGTTGTTGGCCCACACCCCCGCGATCTTTGATGCCCTGGAGAAGGCGACGACGGCGGTGGCCGCCGCGAGCGGCGAAGTAGCGGGCCGGGTGATGGTCGGGGCGCTCCAGAGCGTCATGGCCGTGTTGATCCCGGATGCCTTCCGCCGCATCTCCGAGGAGTACCCGCTGATCGATCTGGGTCTGCTCGAGCTCGGCGACAACGAGGGCGCCAGAGAGCTGCGGCTTGGCAACCTCGACATCGCCATCGATCAACGCTATCGCAACGTGCCCCATCGACGCGACGAGGGGTTGAAACGCACCGTCCTGCTCGAGGAGCCGATGTATCTGGTGGTGTCTCGCGACTCGCCGATCAGGAAGCTTGCGCAGACGAGTTCGGCCCTATGGGTAGGTCCGACGCCAGAAAGCGACTGCGGCAAGGCCACTACGGCCCTCTGCCGCGCCGCCGGCTTCGAACCGACGATGAAGTTCGAGTCCGACGATTTCGGAGTGGGGCTGCAACTCGTGGAAGCGATGGGGGCAGTGACGATCTTGCCGGAGCTGGCGCTTCATCGGGCCGGAGACAACTTCCGCCTGATCAAGGTTGACGGCACCCGCCAGATCGTCTCTTTGACCCGCAAGGAAGGCCAACAGCGGGCAGCCGTCGCCGCGGTGTCGCGCCATCTCCAGCTTGCGGCGAATCGGTATCTCGAGACAGTCGCAGAACGGATGGCCGTCCCCGCTTGACCCTCCAAGAGTATCGAGCATGACGTCGATGCCGGCGACCCGCTACGCCTACAGCGGCGACGTCAGGATCGCCTATCAGGTGACCGGAGACGGGCCTCGCGACCTCGTCTATGTGCCTGGCTGGATCTCGAACGTGGAGGTGATGTGGGAAGACCCGGGCCTCGCCCAGGCAAAACCACCGGGGACGGTTTTCTCGCCACCTTCGACGGACCCGCTCGGCTCTCAACTGCGCCCGTGCCATCGCTTCTGCCGTAGGCCGGCTGGGGATACAGGTGCGGTGTGGTCTCCACACCGGTGAGGTGGAGGTGATGGGCAGCGACGTCACCGGCGTCGCCGTCAATCTCGCTGCTCGCATCGCCGCTCTGGCCGGACCCGGTGAGGTGATCGTCTCCCGCACGGTGAGGGACCTGGTAGCCGGTGGTCACTTCGATTTCGCCACGCATGGGATCCACACGTTGAAGGGATTGCCAGACGATTGGGAGCTTTACGCCTTGGCTTCGAACGCTTGACTTATCGACCTGGGGCGGGGAGTACGTAGTTGCCGTGGGCTTTCGCGACCAGCCTGCCGGGCGCACCCTCCACCCAGAGATCGACCTCCGCGTAGATGCGGGACCGCCCAGCCTTCAGGATCTCGGCTCGGGCCAGCGCATCTCCGCCCACCGCCGGCCGGAGGAAGGCGATCGACAAGTCAGACGTCACCGCCATGGGCTCGAGGCCGACGACCGTGAAGACGGCGAACCAGAACGCCAAATCGGCCAGGCCGAAGAGCGTGGGGCCCGGTATGTAGCCACCTGGCCGCAGTTCGGACTCGCGAAAACCCCAGCGAGCGAGCGACCAGCGCTCTCCGAGCTCCTCGCAGCGGAAACCATTGGCGAAAGCCGACGGGAATCCTTCCGCCAACAGCGCGTTGACCTCGTCTGTGGTGAACGTCACAGCTTGCCGGTTTCTCGCGCCCAATCGAAGAGCCCCCTGAACGTGGCGTCGGCAGAGGTATACGTCAAGCCGAGCTCGCGGGTGGCGCGCGAGCCGTCGTAGATGTGCCCGTGAAGAAACGTCCGCGCCGATTCCAGGCAGAGCGGAGCATCACGCCCAAGCACGCGAAAGAGCCCCCCTGCGGTCGCGCCTCCGATCTTCGCCACCATCGGCGGAAGGTAGCGGACGCCGAGGTCTCGGCCGACGATCTCGGCAATGAGCGCGACCACCTCGGAGAGGGTCATCGAGAACGAGTTGAGCAC
>Ga0187893_10010077_pt1 | contig 14270 bp, 11 predicted proteins | sample MA1701074metaG_FD_139574 | JGI IMG/M metagenome (GOLD analysis project Ga0187893, IMG submission 139574) | White microbial mat communities from a basaltic lava cave in the Kipuka Kanohina Cave System on the Island of Hawaii, USA - MA170107-4 metaG ...
ACAAGTTCTTTCATAAGAGCAACCATCTTCAGTTCATTCTTATCATCGAGCAAATCCCAAAATAGTTCAATGTACTTGTTGATTTCGAGATAAGAAACTTCGGGCGTTCTTGCCTTCATTATTTTTTGATGGTGGGTAGCGAGTGTATTCTCTTTATCGTTTAATAATTCTTCATATAACTTCTCTCCTTCCCTTAGCCCCGTAAATACGATTTCAATATCCTTGTCAGGCTCTAATCCGGAAAGTTGGATCATCTTCTTTGCTAAATCCAGAATTAAAATAGAACGTCCCATATCGAAAATAAAAATCTCCCCTCCCTTTCCCATAGCGCCTGCTTCCAACACTAATTGGCAAGCTTCATGAATAGTCATGAAGAATCTTGTAATCTCAGGGTGTGTAACGGTTACGGGGCCTCCTTCCTGAATTTGCCTTTTAAACAACGGAATTACTGAGCCATTTGAACCTAATACATTTCCAAAACGGGTAGTGACAAAAAGCGTATGATTTGAGTTGATCGTTTCATGATAATTATTCAATGACTGCACATAGATCTCAGCGATGCGCTTAGAGCAGCCCATCACATTTGTTGGGTTCACAGCTTTATCGGTTGAGATCATCACAAACTTTTCAACGTGACTGGCTACTGCAATATCGGCAAGGTTCTTTGTTCCTAAAATATTACACAATACGGCTTCATAGGGGTTACTCTCCATCATGGGAACATGCTTATAAGCAGCCGCATGAAACACGATTTGAGGTTTATGCTCATCAAAAATCGAATTAATCCTGAATTTATTGGTAATATCAGCCAGGTAAGGGAAAAAAGATACGGAGGTTTTCATTCTGTCAAGCTCCCTCTCTAACTCGTAAAGTGCTGATTCATCTTGATCGATGAGTATAACTTTTTGAGGTCGGTAACTCAGGATTTGAATAACGATTTCACTTCCTATAGAACCAGCCGCTCCGGTTACACAGATTACCTTTCCGGAAAATTCACGGTTCACGTTTTCAACTGAAAGTCGAATAGCCTCTCGTCCTAAAAGATCCTCAATTCTAACATCCTTTATTTGATTCAGGCTCAACTCTCCTTTAACCCATTTTTCAATGGGTGGAATTGTCCTGATCTTAATTTGGTTTTTTAAGCAAGCCTCTACAATCTCATTTTTTCTATCATAAGGCAAATCCTTAACGGTTATAACGAGTTCATCTACATTTAGATCCTGTAATAACTGATCAATAGCATTCTGTGAGGTACCGTAGATCATTGTTCCTGATAATACCTTACCTGTTTTATGGGTATCATTCTCCAAAAATCCTACCACCCGCATATTGGCCGAGGAGTCAATCACTTGCTTGGTGATAATACCCGATTGCCCCGCTCCATAGATTATGATGTTCGTCTTTTTAACAATTTTATTCCTGTAGTAAGCAAAGAAGTACTTAACCAGAAGTCGGTAGTTAAATAAGAATAGAAAAGAAGAAAGGAAAGCAATAAAGATTACTGAATACGGTATTAAATTATGTTGTGTATTATAGAAGTAAAGCAAATTTAAAAAGGCAATCAGCCCAAGATTTAAGCCGACCATGAAAAAAATACGGGCACTATCCTGTATACCAGTATAGCGTATTATACCCCGGTAACTGCCCGTTATGATAATTGCTATTAATCCACAACTGGAGTAAAGCAAAACTCCCTGATCTACATTGTTGAGTTGTAAATCGCTGATTGAAAAATTAAAACGCAGGAGGTAGGCCAGCAGGGCCGAGAAGGAAATGAAAAAAAGGTCAATCAAGATGATGACCCAACGTGGAAGAATTTTAAGATTTCTAATTAATCCGGTTATCACCGCACTTTATTTTTCAGGAATCCTTTTCTCTTATCACTAATTAATTTCCGTATTCCCAAGGCACCACCCAGTGCCATGAGTAACTCTATTCCTGTTATGGGAATATCCGGATCAGCATTCGGATCACTCGGCTGTGCGAAAAGCCGCACGGCTGTAAAAAGTAAAACGATAAATAAGAGGGTAATTTTTATTCTCACAGTTACTGCTTAATTATTTTTACAAACATTGGACGGCCAGACTTTGTCGCCTTAATATAATAGAATCCCTGCGGCAAGTTTCGGGCATCAAAGCTACTGGTTCTATTTTCATCAGATGCTGATAATTCTATCCTGGATAAATTCCGCCCATAGCTATCAATCAGAACTACTGTATCGTCAAATTCGGATGAAAGAGTTATTTGCAAATTATCTTTTACCGGATTGGGGTAAACTGAAAATCCGTTGGATACGATTTCTTCACCTCCTGTGATCACCAAAGGCAATTCCAAAGGCAATTCAGCGCCTGTCTTACATAAACCGGACACCGTAACTTCCAGCCTGTACACTCCCGATTTATCAACCACAAGTTCCATCCCCGTTGCGTCAGGAATTACTTCATTATTAAAATACCACTGATTTCCGGAAGCGTAGTTGGACTGTAATACATTTCCGCCAATCTGAGATATAGCTGCTTGCTCATAAGCGGCTGTTGTAAGCACAAGCTCAAATCGGCCAGAGCCATAGCTGTTTACATCGGAGGTGACCTGAAAACTATAAACCGGATTACTTACCAAATTCGTTGTTTGACTTAGAAAGTTATCGATTAAACTAATGGAGACAGTGCCAGTAAATGAATTAACACCCGTGAATTCCAAGGTATAGCTCCCTGGGGTCACTGTTGAAATATCAAGCGGAATAGATGAATCACAACTATATTGACTAAGAGAATTGATCGCCAATTTATTACCTCCACTAACGGTGGACAGATTAAGTGATGTACTAGGAAGTTTCCATGCATCGGCCTGGGAATCAAAACCGCTTGTGGCATCCTCCCTGAAATGAACAACGGCCTCATCCGATTTGCTTCCTTGTTTTAAGGTAATGCGCAATAAGTTATCCGTTGAACTCACCCTAAAAAAGGAAGTTTGAGTTCCAGCAACTTTAACTGACTCATTAGCGGATAATGTAACAGGAGATGGAGTTGAATTCAATTTTACAAAAAAAGCTTGTCCGGTTGCGATGAAGGGTGATCCGCCATTTGTGCCGGTTACTCCATTCCATGTAGCATATTGTTGCGGATCGTTCCCATTGTCTCTGTAATAGATCGTAGCGTCTAACGCTGCAGGCTTAACCCATCCACTGGCTGCATTCCAGTCAATTGTGCTCGGAAAAGGATTTCCTACCAGGTTCCAACCGTCATCCGCAACAACGCCTGAGGAGGTGAATGTAATCCCGGTGGGATTACCAAGTGAAATTGTTCCAAAATTAATAGGTCCGCGTACATCCCATAATCCGGAAGACAGGATGTTACCGCGCTCAAATAAAGCATAGCCTCTTCCAGGAACCAATGTTTCAGTATTAACAGCATCGGGAAAATCAACATAACCACCATTTGCACCTCCTGTTATTACGGATTCATTGTATGAGAACATGGATTGATTAGTACCACAGCCTGAACATGAACTTGTTCCGGTAAATGAACCGGTAATCGGAATTTCATTTTGAATATCAGCGACTTGTGCATTTTGTACAGGTGACGAAATATTCCGGTATATCCTGGTATTATTAGGCCCTTCAATAGACATGAAGCGCTGTACTGTTACATTGCCTGTAACCTGAGCAGATCCTGGCAATGTGGCAATGGATGCATCTGCTGTTACGTCATCTGCTGTTGAAAGTAACGTAAATACAGCAGCTCCTGCACCATCGGCATCAAAAATTGCGGTAGCAGCTAGTGTTAAAACTCCCGTTAAGTTTTGACTAGAATTAAGACTAACATCCGGGTTAGCTGTTGTATTTGTTACTGTTATGTTATTAAAATCAGTAATTGCTGTACCACTTACCACCTGTGTAACTGCGGCTGTTCCTAAAAAGGCAACAGTTCCAGAACCCGCATTGTTAAAAGTTCCGTTATTTGTAAAAGCACCATTAAGGTTTAGGGTAGTGGGTGGTGTTAGTGTTCCGTTAATAATGATATTTTGAAAAGAAGGATTTGTAGACCCCAATATTGATGAAGTACCATCAAATGACACTGTTCCGTTGTTTCTATTATACGTTCCGCTATTTGTTAAATTCCCTGTCAGCGTTAAAGTAGAACTTGGTGCTGTAAAGGTTCCCACATTAACAAATGCGGATGCAGAAACTGCATTTACTCCGCACGTAAATGCTCCTGAATTAATCTGAAAATTTCCAGAAGCTGCCATAGGGAAAGCAAGTGTTACCGTACCAGTGGAGTTACTGGTAACATCCGATAGATTTCCCTGAGCTTCAACACCAGTTGTCATACCAGCTCCGTTAAGAATCAAGTCATAAGGTCCTCCGGTTGGTATGGCACTTGGAGCAACAAATGAAGCAGCGGAGTTGCGTGTTAATAGCGCACCAGAGCCCAAATCAAGCCCGGATGTGTTTAAAAAACCTCCGTCCGTTAAACTAAATGCGTTGTCAACTGTCAAGCTACTATTCAAGGTAACAAGGGTGCCCCCTGTTGGCCTGTTCAGGCTAAAACTACCCAGTGTATTTCCACTGGCATCAAAAATTAATGTACCAAGGGTCCCGGTGTTTGTAATATTCAAAGTTGATGCACCATCGGCAAAGAAAACTCCCCCTGTAAGGTTGTTATTAAATTGACTTCTCAGTTCAACAGTTTGCCCTTCAAAAAACAAAGTTGTTCCGGTTGCCATGTTCAGGTCGTCTGTAAGCAATAGAGTACCAAACATTAAAATATCTCCGGAGGTAGCACTTATGTCGGTCGCGGTAAGGTCTCCATTCATAGTAAGGTCTCCACCATTCATGTTTAACGTATTAACAGTCATGTTACCATCAACTGTTAAGTCACCGCTTGTTAACGTAAACAAGGTTGTCACATTTAAACCTGCGGGGAAAACAACAGCGCCACCACCTGTGCGGTTGATGGTGATATTCTCAAATGTAGTAGCCGTACTGATGGGGAAATCAACACTTAAAGCTCCCGTTCCATTGATGGTTAGGTTACTGTTGGCTCCGGTGAAACTCATGAGATTGCCTCCCGTCACATCATCGTTAATTACCAGAGAAGCATTAGCTGTTCCGCTCGTTGAAATAAGGTCACCTCCGCTCAGGATAAAATCACCATTGGACGTTACGGTTCTGGCGGTTGTAGTAGTTGTGAAAATGAGATCGCCTCCCTGAAGATCAATATTTCCGTTTACGGTAAGGTTATCATTTACAACGGTCAGATTACCGGCTAAAACAATAAGGTCTCCTCCAATTGTAACTGTAGCACTTGATGTGTTATTCAGGGAAACACCGGCTGTATTATCTATTGTTGTGGTAACCCCGGCTGTAGCGGGTTGGCCGTTTCCTATTACCTGGGCGGAAGTTCCACCATAAATTACTTCTGAACCAGAATTGTAAACCCGGGTGCTGGTTCGAACGTTTCCTGTGCCTGCTGCATTTGTATTACCCGTTTGTATCGCCCCGTTCGCTGCAGTAGACTCAACACGTAAAATACCATTAACGGTAAGCGTTCCACCCACTCCTCTCATTCTTGATTCTCCTGAAACAATAACCGTATTGGTGGCTGCTATAGAATAATTGATTAAATTGTTTATTGTTCCGCTATTCGTAAAAGTGTGAGTAGCATCTGTTCCTACAAAATTTATATTTCCCTGAGCCGTTCCTCCGCCTGTCTCTTGTAAGGTTCCGGCAAGCAGTTCAAAATTTCCACTAATATTAAGAATACCCGATCCATTGGCATTATCTGAACAATCTAAATCACCATTAGTGCCATTCATACTAAAATCTCCGGCAATATCTATTGTGCAACTTCCAGTGTTATCCGCTAACTCTGAACCAGTTGTATTTGTTGATGTAAAAACAAAGCTACCTCCGAGGTCAAGGGTAACTACTCCTGTAACGGTAAAATGAACTCGGGACGTTCCTGCTATGAAAAGGCTGTTAGCAATCTCCATGGAAACACTTTGGCCATTTGATAGCTGAATTACGCCCGTTCCTGTGCTGTTCACCCGGAAGTCACCCTCAAGCCCGCCATTTGCGGAGAGTGCAAAAAGCCCGTTCAGATTCAACGATGAAGTTTGAGCCGTGCAATTCCATGTTACATTGCCGAAGTTCTGGTCCCAGTTGCCACCTGCTGTTGCAGCATTAAAAGTTGTATAACCAAGTATCTGAACCGTTGAGGCCGGATCCCAGGTGGCATCAGGAATCACTCCTTCCGCTGTTGTAAAAAGATGTTGGTAGATTGAATTTGCTTCAAATGACGCTGTGGATGCTGTCATTCCTGCATGAGTTGAACCGTTGGAAAGTACTAAAGTGCCCGTAACAACAATAGAACCATTCATTGTAATATCGGTACCAGCACCATTAGCAATGGTGAGAACCACGGCATCATTCACTAATATGCTACCATTAACCGTGGTTTGATCAATCGTCAAGTTATTTGTAACCGTTACAGTATGATTAACAGTTATTTGTGATGAATTGCTACTAGTAGGAAATGATGCAACTCCCCATGTATTTGGATCATCCCAATCGCCATCCTGAACAGACGTAAAGGTTTGGCCCCACGCTCCAAAAACCATTAAACAAAAACCAACGGTAGCCAAATACTTAATCATGGTATTTTTTTCTATGTGAGAAATACAAAAATAGGCAATAAAATAACAAGAATTAGCATTTTTATCCCTCCCAAGGGGGGTTTCGTAACCTCCTGTTTAGTATAAACTTTTAACCACTAGGTCTATTACTTTTTGTTGTTGTTCCGGCACTAAATCAGAACTGGACGGAAGGCACAAGCCTGTTCTGAAAAGCTTGTCTGATACGGTATTTAAATAGCTACTAAACTGCTGATAAACAGGCTGTTGGTGTATTGGATTCCATAACGGCCTGGTTTCAATTCCATTGGCCATCAGGACGGATGAAATGCTTAATTTAGTTGCTTCATCTTTAAAAAGAATTCCTGAAAACCAACGATTTGAATATCTCCCATCTTTTTCAGGTTGAAATTGAACCTCCTTGGAAAGTCCCTCCCGATAAATTTCAAAAACCCTGCGTCTTAAAACTATATTTCTTCTCAAATCTGGCAACTGACTTAATCCATAAGCAGCGCTCAACGGACTTATTGCATAGTTATATCCAACCTCCCTGTGCTCATAGTATGGCAGGTCTTCACGCGCCTGAGAAGCCAAAAATCTTACTCTTTTAGCATGCTGGATATCTTTTGCCACAAGCATACCGCCCCCATACGAGGTTACGATCTTATTATTATTAAAGGAGAATACTCCCAAATCTCCTGTCAAACCAACACTTTTACCATGATGAGTCGATCCTAACGATTCCGCTGCGTCTTCCACTATCGGTATACCGTGCTCTCTTCCTATTCGAGCAATATCTTCCATGTTGGCCGGCATCCCATACGTGTGAACTACAATTATGGCTTTAGGCTTCTTTCCCTCGCGCATGAGGTCATCAAGGGCTTTTTCTAACAGGGAAGGATCCATGTTCCATGATTCCGATTCAGAATCAATGAAAACCGGTTGAGCGCCCAGGTACAACACCGGATTAACGGTAGCCACATAGGTGAACGTTGGAACAACTACAACATCGCCCGGACCAACACCCAAGACTTTTAGTGCAAGATGAATTGCAGAAGTTCCAGAGTTTAAAGCCACTGCATGTGCTGCTCCTGTTATTTTTTTGAACGCTTCCTCAAAGTCAGTGACAATTTGATTGTGATGCTTACCTGCATACCCCGAGAGTACCTCTGTAAGTTTAAAGATATCAATAGGGTTGTAAGAAAGGGGAATGGTATAAAGCATGACAGCTAATAAAAACTGAAGTTACGATTTTTCATGCTTCAATTTCTGATAAATAAAACCCAACATTAATAAAAACATGAGCAATGGATTTACAATGAGGCGATGAATTTGCGAAAGCATGGGAGAAGAAAGCTCGGAGTCACCCTCCAAATTTAATTTGAGTAACAGGTAAAATGGCAACATGATTAACAACTCAGCCAGAAAAAGATAAAATGACGCCCGTAAGTAAATCCTGCTTTGAAACAACGCGTAGATTAACAGCATACACGCTAAATCATTTAATATAAGCCTGACTACCTTGTTCGTAATAAAAATTGCATGCGCGTTCTGGATATTTAATGATTCGGGTAAAATTGTATTGATGGCTTCTGCAAAACTAACTCGCTGGAACAGATAGATTATCAATAATGCAAACAGTGACAACGTAATCAGGAAATACTTTTTCATTACTCTTTGTTTGTCATTACTTTCCGTAAGGAAATGCCGCTTATTTTTTCGATCCACAACCACCACAGTACAAAAACCAACAAGTACAAAAAAGCGGTCAATACGTACTTATGTACATAATAAAAGTATTCCTTCCACGATGTTGCAACAAAGTACAGCACAATAACCCTTGCAAGGTTGGACAGGTAAATAAGAATAAGACCAACCGGTACGAACCAGGCTATTTTTCTCCTTTCCCCTCCAAAGGCAAATATGAAAGAGACAAATACGATCATTACATTGATACCATTACACCCTTCAAATACGCTAACCACCACACCCGAAGAATTTAAAATAGAGATAGAAGGAGAAGACTCTTTTGGTTTGGTATGCGTGTTCTCCCCTAAGAAATTTAAAATGATAGCAGACTGCCTGGTTACTATCGTTGTGGCTGGGTCTACCTGAAGGTCATACACTGATATCCAGAGTCCATAGAGGATATTCAGGCCGAGGTAAAGACCAACAAAGATTGCCAGAAAACGAAATGCCGGTTTTAGTTCTTTCATTTTTTAAAGATCGATCGTGCCGGAACTCCGGCAACGGTAATTCCTTCTTTCACCGATCTATTTACAACTGCACCTGCACCTATCACAGCTTGATCGGCAATATAAACATGTTGCAATACAGAAGCTCCTGTTCCAATCAGCACCGATTCTCCAGCCTTCACATTGCCGGAAAGATGAACACCGGGCATCACGGAAGAAAAATCACCAACTAGTACATCATGCCCGATAGTTGTATTAAGATTAAGCAATACGTGTTTTCCAATTTCAATATCAACCGTAAGCTTACAGCCTGCTGCTACCATGGTACCCTCCCCCAGTTGTACAGATAACCCGACAATTGACGATGGATGGATGAGGGTTGGAAAATGAAGCAGGCGATTCAGTAAATGCTGAACAACTTTCTTTTTCACTGTGGGGTTGCCAATCGCTACAACAACATGAAGCGGGTAACCAATGCGATTCAGTTCATCCACCTTCCCTAGTACCAAATGACCTGCTACCTTCTGCCCTGCAGGCATGGCATCATCGTAGAAGCCAACAACATTCCAGGTCAATGACTGCTGATTAATTTGATGAATCAATACGGCAGTTTCTTTTCCGAGCCCCCCTGCCCCTACTATGGCTATATCTTTAATTACTTCCTTCATCCTTCAAATTTCTCCTCACTTAAAGAAACATCTCGTTTCATAGAGAGAACTAAAGTAATGGTTTTCAGTAAGATGATAAGATCAGTACGGAACGAGATTTGCGTAATGTACTGTAAGTCTAATTTAAATTTCTGTTCCCACGAAATACTATTCTTGCCATATACCTGCGCATATCCTGTAATTCCGGGCCTCACCCGATGTCTGTCATGCTGGGTTCCGGAAAAAAATTGTCCGTATTCAGCAGGAAGAGGGCGTGGGCCTACGATGGACATCTCTCCCGTCAGTACATTCCAGAATTGCGGCAACTCATCCAGGTTTGTAACACGTAAAAAATCTCCCAGCCTAAAACGTCTTTCCTGCAACGGCATATCCTCATGTTCGGAAAGTGTACGGAACTTCCACATGGTAAAGGGAACTCGGTCCTTTCCGATACGGAGTTGCTTAAATAATATTGGAAACTCAATGCTGGCACAATAACACAGCAGAATCAGTAAGATTAACCAGGAAAGGAGAATCAACACGCTAAAAACGAGAATCAAATCCAGCACGCGCTTACCGTATCGTTGATAAATTTGGTTCATCTATTCGGGATTTCTGCTACTGTAACTTTTCTACAGGGCATTACTACTTAAAAATCAGGAAAATAGTTTTAACAATAACTTTCAGGTCTACCCAAAAGGATTGTTCCCGAATGTATGCCAGATTCAATTTCAGTTTTACAGGCATAATTTCGCGAATATAAAAATCAATCGGGTCTGCTTTACCTTCCAGCAACTGATTCTCATTCCTAAATTGAATAGAGGCATAATCCGTAATACCGGGTTTCACACTGATCACCTTTCGTTGTTCCTGATCATAGAGTGTGACAAATTTCTCCACCTCCGGCCGGGGACCAACCAGGCTCATCTCCCCTTTTAGCACATTAATTAACTGTGGCAGTTCATCCAGTTTATATTTTCGAAGAATATACCCCACCCGCGTAATTCTCGGATCGCGCTGACCCACCGTAATGGCAGTAGCTTGATCAGCCTCCATTCGCATTGTTCGGAATTTGAATAACTTAAAAAGCCTGCCACCTTTTCCCACTCTATCTTGTATGTAAAATACTGGCCCGGATGAATCTGCCTTTACCCTAATGCCGATGAGTAGAAAAAAAGGAAACAACAACACAAGGCCGATAACAGAAATCAACACATCGGTCAATCGTTTAATCATATTGCACTGCCTGATAGGCTTTCACTACTGCGCTCACGATATAGTTGATTTTTTCCTCATCCAACTCAGGGTAAATAGGAAGTGAAATTTCACGAGCATAGCTATCATACGCCTGTGGATATTCTGAAATTTGGTAACCCCTTTCTTTAAACACGGTTAACAACGGCAATGGCTGAAAATGAACATTGACCGAAACACCTGTTTCAGAGATAAGTTCAATCATGTGATCGCGCTGCGATTCCGATACGGCTTTAATACGCAATGCATACAAATGATAAGAAGATTTTTTCTCCTCTGTATCAGCGGGAGGTAGTTCTGCCCATGCAAAAGCAGTAAAGAATTTTGTGTATAAATCAAAAACCCGTTTGCGCTCGTGGAGTATAACAGTCTTGTATTTCCTCAATTGAGCCAGTCCAATGGCTGCGCAGATGTCCGGCATATTCATTTTAAAACCCGGATAAACAATATCATACTTCCATCCCGCACCATTCGTTTTGGCTAATGCGTCCTTCGTTTGGCCATTCAACGACCAAAGCTTGAGTTGATTATATACTTCTTTTTGATCAAAGGGTGCAGGCAAGTTAATACACATAGCACCTCCCTCGGCCGTTGTCACATTTTTAACAGCATGGAAAGAGAATACCGCGAAGTCTCCCCAATTACCTATGTGCTTACCTTTATACACTGCACCTGTAGAGTGAGCGGCATCCGACAACACCAGTATGCGTCTCAACTTTTGCTGATTCTCTGAAGAGGCGATAAACACACTTTTAATTTTCGGCTCGTTCACAAGCTGATTAATGGGTGTATAATCGCACGGCCAACCTGCTATATCCACCGGTATAATTACTTTCGTCTTTGACGTAATTTTATCTCGAATTTTTTTCACATTTAAATTAAAGTCCGGGCCGCTGTCTACCATTACCGGATTAGCGCCTACGTGCATGACTACCAACGCGGTGGCTGCATACGTGTATGCCGGAATAATTACTTCATCTCCGCGCGTTACACCATACCAATGCAGTAAGAGCATTAAACCGGAGGTTGCTGAATTGCAACACGCTACTTCTTCAACACCTGTGTATTCAGCGACAGACTTCTCTAACGCCAATACTCTCGGCCCGCTCGTGATCCATCCACTGTTCAGTGTATTGAGCACTTCCTGCTTTACGTCATCATCTATATAGGGTGGAGAAAATGGGATTTTCATTTATTTATCGGGAACAAGAATAACAATTATACTTCCGGCCGTGAGCTCTTCTTCTGAAAATTTATGAAAATCAGAATGAATTTTAACAGGAAGTTTTTGACCCTCACGAGCACCTTTCGATTTAATCATACTAATTTTGAAGCCGCATTGTTGGAATAAATTTACGTATTCCGGCTGTCTTAATCGATTGTGGTAATCAAACCTGGTTTGAATTTTATCCCAATCCGACTGTGAGTACTGTAGAAAATCCCACAAGGAAAGTGAGTGATCCGTATATGCCCGGTGATCACTGGGTGAAATTTGATGAATTACAAAGGAATCTTTTCTCAGGTATTGGTAGGCTTGTTTGTGAATTAATTCTAAATCGCCCGGGTGGATATGCTCCAAAACATTTCTCGAAGTCATGGCATCTATAGTTTCAGGCTCGATTGAAACATTTAAAATATTTTTTTTTGGAAAATATTGAACAAATGGTGGCAGATGGGGATTTGACAATCCGACTTGAAAACGTTTTTCGTAGAAATTATTGAATTCCCGAATTGTTGCTGCCTGGTAATGCTCATTAATATCAAACGTTAGAACCTCTTTCGCTCTATACCGAAAAAGCAAGTCATACGGTAGAACGGGAAGCCAGCCCGATCCGATTTCAACGACCCTATTCTTATCAAAATTCAAATGAAGCTTATCCAACTCATCTACGAATTGGCGGATGGTTGCTTGTTGAAACTCATATTCATTGTGTACAGATTTCGCAGTTATCCTCTGCAACCGATGATAGACCTGATCGCCTAAAGGCCTCGGTAATTTCTCCAACGCCTGGAAGATAAATGACTTTATGCGGTGGTTCATGGAATTCCTGATCTTTTAAACAAGCCCTTTAAAAAACCAAATCCATAGGAAATATGCAATGTCGGATAAATGAGCAAGCAACTGAGTTTTGAAATCAAATCGTGCCGGTTAAAAAAAGAAAAGAGAATCATGCAAACACCATACATCATCATCGGAATTCCGTACAGTACGGTAATCATCAAACCAATGGGGAGAGAGAAAAGATATAAAACGAACAACGAAGGAATAATATGCCTGCCTTTTATTTCCGATTTGATTTTAGAAAGTACCAGTGGCTTGTAAAGTCCATACTCAAAATACTGCCACGCTAATTTTTGTAGTGAATCTCGCGGATAATAGTACGAGGTAATAGCCGGGTCCTGATAAATTTTAAGACCCACGCTCTTGGCACGGTAATGAAATTCATCGTCCTGATTACGAATCATGCGTTCATCGAAAAGACCAAGTGTGTTAAAAATATCTCTTCTCCACGCCCCTAAATAAACACTGTCCGTAAACCCCTTATAATTTTCAAAGTGAAATTGACTATTCCCGACTCCAAACCCGGTGGCTGTTGCATAGGCCACCGCTTGTTGAAAGTGGGACTCACCAATGGCCCGCATCGGCCCTCCTACAATGGAGGCATTACTCTCCTGAAAAGCATTTAGAATTTTTTCGAAGTAATCATACTTATACTTCGTGTGAGCATCCAGCCTGACAATGTATTCTCCTTTGCAAAAAGGGATGGCGATGTTCAACGCAAAAGGGACAAATTTTTTCGGATTCTCCAATAACACAATGCTGGAACCCTGAACGATATGCTTGTTGATGATCTCTCTTGTTTGATCGGTTGAGCCTCCATCAACTAAAAACAACTCTTTCAACACAGGTTTTGAACTTGAATAAAAATTCAAAAGTGCTTCTATGTGCTTTTCTTCATTGTATACCGGACAAACAACACTGATTGTCATAAAAGGCTTTTGTAAACTTCCACGTATTTCTTTGTAATCAGATTCTCATCAAGCTCCATTACATAACTCCTCGATTCAAAATTAGCCTGGTCTTTCTGCAACGCCAGGAGCAAACCGGACGCTATATCGCTGACATTATCTGAATTGCAGACTACACATCCAGCTATTTTTTCAATACGTTCTCTTACATCTCCTACATCAACCGATACCACAGGTACATTACAGGCCAGTGATTCCTTAATTACATTTGGTGAGCCTTCATGCTTGGAAGTAAGTAAAAGGACGTCTGCTGCATTGATGTAGGTTGGCATTTCACTCACCGCTACGTTGTCAGCATAAAAGAGTTCAACGTCAATTTCTTTTTTAACCTCTTCCATAACTTTCACAGCTAATGGATAGCGTTTATCCTCCCGTGACGGGTGGCCAGCAAACAATACCAGTTTTTTATTCATCGGTAAGGTGAGCTTCTTCCTGCATACTTCCTTACTCATTGGTATAAATAGATTCAAATTAATACCAGAAGGAATAACCTCCACAAATTTTCTTTTAG
>Ga0187893_10010078_pt1 | contig 14268 bp, 12 predicted proteins | sample MA1701074metaG_FD_139574 | JGI IMG/M metagenome (GOLD analysis project Ga0187893, IMG submission 139574) | White microbial mat communities from a basaltic lava cave in the Kipuka Kanohina Cave System on the Island of Hawaii, USA - MA170107-4 metaG ...
CGCGATCCGCGACCCAGAGGCGGCCCTGCGCATCGAACGCGAGGGCGTGCGGCGTTCGAAACTCGCCGTGCCGGACGCCGATCTGGCCCCACTCCTTGATGAACTTGCCGTCGGCGGAGAACTTCAGGATGCGGGCGGTCGCTCCCGCGGCGCGGCCCTGCTCCATCGCCTCCGTGCTCGTCATGCCCTGACCGTCGTGTCCGTCGGAGACGAAGATGCTTCCGTCCGGCCCGGTGATGACGTCGTTCGGCTGGTTGAACTGGTTCGGTCCCTTGCCCGGCTTTCCCGCGGTGCCAAGGCTCATCAGAAGCTCACCGGTCGGGCTGAACTTGTGCACCTGGTGCCCCTTCGTCCCCGCTTCGTTGCCGGCGAAGTCCGTCACCCAGACGTTGCCCGCGGAATCGACGTGGATGCCGTGAGGCGTGACCATGACGCCGCCGCCGAAGTTGGCGAGTATCTCGCCGGTGTTCCGGTCGAACTTGAAGATCGGGTCCACGGGGTTGTTGTCACAGTTGACGGGGACTCCCGCGCCGAAATTGCCCGCGCCGCAGCGCTCGTATGCCCAGATGTTTCCGTCCTTGGGATCGATGTCGACGCCGGCGGTCGAGCCCCACTGTCGTCCCTCCGGGATCGTGCCCCAGTTCTTCGTCACGTTCGGAGCCGGATTGGGCAACCCTTCTCCAGAGATGGGATTTCCGGTGGCTACCACCGACGCCGGCGGAGCTTCGGTCTGAGTGGCGCAGCCGGCCAGGAAGAGCCAGGCGCCGAAGAACAGGACGGATTTCAAGGCTCGCATCGATGTCATGACGTGTCCCCTCAAAACGGCGACGCGCCCTCTGTCGATCCGGATCGATTCCCGGAGGCGGTCGCACCCGATGATTCACGCGGGCCACATCTTAGGCGCTTTGCCTCCTCGGGACAACGCTGTTCTCGCAGGGGGCGCGAGGGTAGCAGAGCCGTCGCGACGACGGTACACAGTCGAGCTTCTCGCCCGCGTCCTCACCCAGATCCCCGAGCGCGCCAGAAGAAGTACGAGAGCCCCCAGAGCACGCTGGTGGCCGCCGCAAAGCCCCATGCCTCCGGGCCATCGCCAACCGAGAGGTGGGCGATGAGCGCGGAGCCGAGGGTGATGGCGAAGCCGGCGTAGGCCCACTCCTTGAGCCGCGCGGGCACGGGCAGAAGCAGCAGCAGCACGCCGAGGAGCTTGGCCCACGAGAGCTCCACCCGGAAGTACGCGGGAAAGCCGAGGTGGGTGAACGCCTCCGCTACCTGCGGCAGGCGCAGCTGCGCGTAGGCGGTGAAGCCTATCTGCAGGCAGAAGAGCGCGGTTGCGATCCAGAATCCGACGACGATTCCTTTGGACCGCGGCATCGTGGTCGGTCGCAGTGCGGCGATCGTCTGCCCAGTGGCCTCAGTGTTCATGGGACTTGCCTCCTTGAGAGCTCCGCCCGAAGCCGTTTCGATCGAGCCAGCTCGATTCGGCCCTCGCTAGGATGACGGAACGACCGGAACAAATGTGACTGCCGCCAATGGTTCAGCCCTCGATGGCCGACAGATCGAGCCGACTGAGCCGGTCTGGGTCCGCCAGGATGTCCATCTCGACGACCTTGCCGCCGGCAATGGTGAAGCCGACCACGGAAAACAGGCGCCCGTCCGGCCGGCGCGACACGACGCCAACGTTGCCATTCACCAGGACCACCTGACTGGACAACCCGAGCTTCGAGAACGTCGCGGCTTGTGCCGCGACCGCCTGAGCCCCTCGCACGAGACGCGACACGCCCTCGACCGCTCCGCCATCAGCCCGCAGCACGATCTCCGGATCCAGGACGGCGACCAGCGATTCAAAGTCGCCATCCCGGACGGCTGCGAGAAACGCGTCGACGACCGGGCGCTGCTTCCGCAGGTCCGCGTCTGAGGCCGGCGCCTGGCCCTGGACCCGTCGCCGCGCGCGGCTCGCGAGCTGACGCGTGGCGACGACCGAGCGATCCACGATGGGCGCGATCTCCTCGAAGGTCATCGCAAACACGTCGTGGAGCACGAAGGCCAGTCGTTCCGCCGGCTCCAGCTTCTCGAGGAGGACGAGCAGCGCCAGACCGACCGAGTCGGCGAGCATGGCTTCCCCCTCGGGCCCTTCGCCCCCACGGCTGACCGCCCGAGCGATGATCGGGTCGGGCACGTGCACGTCCAAGGGATCCTCCCGGCGCGACGCTCGCGTTCGCAGCATGTCCAGGCACACGCGCGCCACGACCGTCGTCAGCCATCCCCGCAGGTTTTCGACACCACTGACATCGGTGCGGCTCAATCGGATCCAGGCTTCCTGGACAGCGTCCTCCGCCTCGCTGACCGAGCCGAGCATGCGATACGCGACCGCCCGCACGTGGCGTCGGTGCTCTTCGAATTGCTCGGCGAGCCGCCCAGGTGTGGGCATCCGTCTCATTCCTCCGTCGCGGGCCTTCATAGTAGTGACGGACGAGACGTCGCTGATGTGACCGGAGAGCAGGCCAATTCTTCCCGCTAACCGGTTCTACTCGGATCGCAGCGCGCGGATCACGTCCACCCGTGACGCCCTTGCCGCCGGCGTCAGCGAGGCGACGATCGCCGAGAGCACCAGCACCGTCGCCGCCCCTACGATCGGGAGCGCATCCGGAATCTGCACATCGGAGACGAAGCTTCCCGCGATGCGGGCGAGCAGAAAACCGCCGATGGCTCCCGCTGCGATTCCACTGATGCCGATCACTGCGCCTTCGCTCAAAACCCCGAGGAGCAGGTGCCGAGGCGAGGAGCCAACCGCCAGGCGGATGCCGAGCTCGCGGGTGCGCGCGCTCACGGAGAACGCGAGAACCCCGGCCACGCCGACGACGGCGATGAGGAGCGCGACACCCGCGAATCCGCCGAACACGAGCGCGTTCACCCGGTTGGGTGCGAGCACTTCCGCGCGGATGTCGTCGAGCGTCGCCGCTTGCTCCACTGGCTGATCGCTCGCGAGATCCCGAATCACTTTGGTGACGGCGGGAACGAGCGAGTACGGATCCCCCTTCGCGTGGATGAAGAGGCGGCCGCCGCTGAACTCCTGCTCCATCGGGTGATAAACCGTCATCACCGGCTCCGGGACCAGGCTCTCGTCGTCCACGTCCGGGACGACGCCGACGATGCGCCGGGGCTCGGTCGAGACGTCGATGAACTTCATCACCGGGTCGGTCCACAGAAGGCGGCGGTTCAGTGCCTCCATGCTGGGGAACATGCGCGCGGCGAGGCTCTCGCTGATGATGATCACCCTGTCGGAATCGCGGCGGTCCGCCTCGTTGAAATCGCGTCCCGCGATCATGGGAACGCCGAGGGCCTCGAAGAATCCCGGCGATATCGTCCGGAATCGAGCACGCGGGTCCTCTTCGCCGCTCGCCTTCTGGTAGCCTTCGGCGGTGAACTGGGCGGCGAAGAAGCCGGGATCGCGCCAGGGTACGACGGTGCCGAGCGCCACGCGCTCCACGCCCGGAAGCTCCGAGATGCGGCGCAGGGCCTCCCGGTAGAAGCCGGTGATCTCCTCGTGCTTTCGCGCGTAGGAGACCACGGGAACGTTCACTGCGAGAACGTTGTCCTTGAATCCGGTCTCCTGGCGCTGCAGCGCGAAGAGGGTGGTGATGAGCATTCCCGCGCCCGCGACCAGCACGAACGACGCCCCGATCTGCGTGACCGCGAAGACCCGCAGCCGCCGGTTCGTGCCTGGTGTGAGCCGAAGGCTTCCGTTCGAGAGGCCCATGCCGCTCCCGGAGTCCGCGGAAGGGAGACGAGGAACGTAGGCGAGGAGAACGGAAGCCGCGAGTGCGAGCCCCGCTCCCACCCAGAGAAGGGTTGCGTCCACGCTCACCTCGTGCGCCCGAACGGAGAAGCGGGCGGCGTAGCTCGCGAGGACCGAGACCATGGGCCGCGCTATCAACACGGCGAGCACGGCGCCCGCGCCGCAGAGAAGAAGGCTCTCCGCGAGGAGGGTGCGCCGGAGCGCGCCCGTGCCGGCCCCGAGCGCGGCGCGGACCGCGAGCTCCCCCTCTCGCCGCACCGAGCGGGCGAGGATGAGGTTCGCGACGTTCGAGCAGGCGACGACGAAGACCAGGCCAGAGGCCGCGAGCAGAACCAGAAGAATGGTCCTCGCGGGCGAGATGATCTGGTCTCGCAGATTCTTGGCATCGATTCGGTAGTCGGCGTCCCTCGGGTACGCCTCGGGGTGCTCCTTGACGATGGCCCCGTGAACGGCGCGAAGCTCCGCGCGCGCGGCTTCGAGGCCGGCGCCGGGCGCGAGCCGGCCGAAGAGCTCCGTCATGCGGTGCACCCGGCCGTCGACCATCGTCGCATCCAGGTGGTGGGGGCTGGTCACGACGTTCGCGATGATCTCCGTCTCCTGCGGGTACGGCACCGAGGGCTCGAGAACGCCGATGACCGTGGCGTTGCGATCGCTCAGGCGGATCGTCTTTCCGATCACACCCGGATCGCTCTTGAAGGCACTGGTCCAGAAGCGATGGGTGAGCACCGCCGCGCCGTCGGCGTTCGGTCCGTCGTCTTTCGGCCCGAGGAGGCGCCCCATCACCGGGCGCAGGCCCATCACCTCGAAGTAGGAGCCTCCGACGACCCCTGCGCGCACGGTGCGCGGCTCGCCGAGGCCAACCATGGTGAATTCGATGGTCGAGAAGTCTCCGAAGGCGCTGAGAGTCTTCACCCTCGACTGCAGATCGCGAAGCTCGGGGACGGAGAAGTGCGTATTCGGCATTGCGATACCCGGAGCGCTCTGATGGATGTAGATGAGGCGATCCGGGTCCCGGTTCACCAGCGGGCGGAGCAGCACTCCCCGCACGACGCTGAAGATGGCGGTGTTCGCCCCGATACCGAGGGCCAGGGTCAGGACCACCGTGAGGGTCAGCCCCTTCGTTCGCACGAGAGAGCGAAGAGCGAATTTCAGGTCAGTGAGAACGTTCATTGGATCTATGCTGATGTCTTGAGGCGAGCCGCTGCAGAGTGGCAACCGGAACCCCAAACGCCTTGTCCGATCATCCCCATGTCGGGTCCGTCCGGGCCGCGCCAGACGTAGCGATAGGCGCCGCCCACCCTCAAGTCTATCTCGCAGACGCGTCGAATCACTGCGGTCGCGTTCTTGTCGCCTCCCCTGACGCCTGATACCATCGCCGTCCTGGCGGAGCATGGAGTTTCGTCAGAATGCAGGAGGGAAGACCATGTCCTCGATGACCGAAATCGCCAGCCTGTTTTTCGAGGCCTGTGAAGCGGGCAAGGGTTGGGAAGTCTGCAAGGAGTACTGCAAGCCGAACGCCACGTTCTCCGCGCAAGCGGAGCCACTCGCCGACATCAAGAGCCTTGACCAATACGCGGACTGGATGAAAGCCGTGACGGGGATCCTGCCGGACGCGCGGTACGAGCTCAAGTCGATGGCGACGGACGAGAAACGCCGGAACGTCTGCGCGTACGGGGTGTTCATGGGGACCCACACCGGGCCGGGCGGCCCCTGCCCTCCCACCGGCAAGAGCACGAAGACCGACTACGTGTACGTCATGGAGTTCGAGGGCGACAAGATCCGGCACATGACGAAGATCTGGCACTCGGGGCTGGCCCTGAAAGAGCTCGGCTGGATGTAGCCCCAGGGATCTACTCCCGATTCAAATCTCGCCGCGCGGCCCGTATAATCGAAGAACAACTCCCGATTCCCTCGATTCGACCGTTCGACGATGCACCGGACTCGCTCGGCCTTCCTCGGCCTCTTTCTCCTGGGGTCGTCTGCCCGCGTGCTGGCTCTCGACCCCGCGAAGGCCATCACCCAGTACATGCATGACGTCTGGCAGACGGGCGACGGGCATCCGCAGAACACCGTCACCGCCATCGCCCAGACCCCCGATGGATACCTCTGGCTCGGCACGCGCGAGGGCCTCGTCCGCTTCGACGGGATGCGCTTCACCGTGTTCGACACGAGCACGACGCCCGAGCTCGGCCACGACTGGGTGCGGTGTCTCCTCGCGGACCGCGCGGGAACGCTCTGGATCGGAACGTCGGGAGGGGGTCTGGTGAAAATGGAGGCGGGCCGCTTCCTCCGCTTCTCCGCATCCGACGGCCTTCCAAGCGAACAGGTGGCGGCCCTCGTCGAAGACCGGAAGGGGCGGCTCTGGGTGGGGACCGACGGCGGAGGGCTCGCGCGGCTCCAGGCGGGGCGTTTCGTGCGCGAATCTTCGCGGGATGCGCTTGGCCCGAACGTCCGCGCTCTCGTCCACGACGGGGAGAGCTTGTGGATTGGAACCGACGAGGGCCTCGCTCGCCTCGCCGAAGATGGGACGCTCTCGTCGTTCACACCCGAGAACGGTCTCTCGCGCCGGAGCGTCCGCGGTCGATGCACGCTGGGATCTAACCGAGGCGCCTCAGGTCGGCGACGAGGCGCCGCCGCGAGATGAAGAGGCGGAAGATCTCCGAAAGGCTCGCGTCGAGCCGCACGAGCCGGAGGTGGGACGCGGGATGTGGCTGATCGCGGAGCCCTGCCCGCATCGTCAAGTAGCGCCGGTTCGCCGCGTGCGCCAGCGCGGCTCGTGAAACGCGCCGGCCCTTTCCGGACCAGCGGTACACGGAGAAGATTCTTCGCCTTCGGGCATTCGCGCGCGGATGCGCCGTCACCCAGCTTCCGGTCAGGGCCGTTGCGATGAGCCCCGCGGCGGACTGCACGAAGAGGCGGCGCGCTCTCTGCATGTTCTTGGTCTCCATAGGGGCAGGGGGAGGACCCGCATCTCCCCGCCGGTTCGACCACTCGGGTCGGCCCAGGCTTTGCGGAACGACTTTCTCAGGCGGCGCCGGCGGCACGTTCTGCTCTCTACTTCGGTCTTCTACAGATGAGCCAGCCCACACGCGGCGCGAGGACCGAAAGCCCCGACACAACGGCGACTGCCCTCCATTTTCCCCACCGGCCGAACTCGTCCCTTTCTGCGAGAACGGTAGTTATCAGAACCCCCGGGGGCTGTCAACGGCCTGCCGCCCAGGCGATGGCGGCCGCCAGGTGTTTCTGGAAATCGGTGTCGGAGTACGACTCCTTCGTGTGGCCGAGCGCGGTGTAGAACGACCGGCCTCTACCCTCGAGCTCCCAGCACCAGACGATCGGGTGATCGCCCATCGCGTGCTCTCCCGGTGCGTAGCTCGCCTCGTCGAGGGAGAGGAGCACGTGAACCTTGCCGCGCGGGTTCTCGCGGAACGTGTAGTGCTCGTCCGTGCGCGTCCACGGGGAGGGGAGGTGCCGTGTCGCCGGGTGCTCGCGGTCCTCGATTCGGTACGTCGCTGTCTGGATCTCGGGATGGGACTTGAAGTACGCCCCGACAAGCGCTCCGTAGAAGGGCCACTCGTACTCGGTGTCGGAGGCGGAATGGACTCCCACGTAGCCCCTTCCTTTATTAATGTAGCGCTCGAACGCGACCTGCTGCGAGGCGTCGAGAACGTCTCCCGTCGTCATCAGGAACACGACGGCGTCGAAACCCGTGAGGCCCTCGTCGGAGAAGACGGAGGCATCCTCGGTCGCGGTCACCTTCCACCCGAGCTCTTTTCCGATCTCTTCGAGGGCCCGGACGCCTTCGGGAATGGACTCGTGGCGGTAGGCGGCGGTCTTGCTGAAGACGAGGACGGCGAGAGTGAGCTTGGCTGCGATCATGGCGTGTAATATACGCCCATTGAGAGCCAGCCGAGTCTTGATCCTCGCTCTCCTCGCCGGCTGCAGCGGGGAGCCGTCCCGGTCGAAGGACGCGAAGCTCGATACGCACCAGTTCCTCGTCGATGATCTGAAGGCGAAGCGGCATCCCGCGGATGGAGGCGGAAGGGCCTTTCTCGATCCGGGAAGCCCGACCACCGTCCGGGTCAGCGAGCCGATTCGCATTGCCCTGACCTATGAGGCTGGTCCCCTCGGAATCGCCGAAGGGGGCGCCCTGTACCTTCAGCCGTCTCCCTTCTGGGGCTGGGACGACCCTCAGACCGAGAGCGGAGAGGTACCGGGAGCAACGGAGGTTGCGACGGACGCCGCGGGAGTCCGTCTCGAGACGACCGCGCTCCCCGGGATTCTCGCCATTCACGTACGGGGAAGAGCGCTCGCGTCCGGCGAGCGCGTCCGGATTTCTTACCACACGCGCAGCGACACCTATGCGGAGCGAGGCGAGCGCGTCTGGATCGCCGTCGACGGTGACGGCGATGGTGTTCGGGCGATCGTGCTCGATTCGCCCACGATCGACGTCCTCGCGGGCGAGCCGGCGCGGCTCGTCCTCACGCTTCCCACGACCGCTCGCCCCGGTGAGAGAGTTCGCTTTTCGATTGCCGCCCTCGATTCCCGGGGCAACCGAGGGGTCGCGTTGAAAGAGGAGATCGAGCTTCATTCCTCGGGAGAGCTCGGCCTCCCCGAGAAGCTGACTCTCCCCGAAGGAGGCGTGCTCTCGCTCGAAGTCTCCCCGGCGTCCGATGGTGTTCATCGGGTTTTGGCGTCGACCGCGAGTGGGCTCACCGCCGAGAGCAACCCCCTCATCGTGCGCGACGGAATTCCGCGCGTTCTCTGGGGAGACCTCCACGGACACACGCAGCTCTCGGACGGAACGGGAACTCCCGAGGACTACTTCGCCTACGCGCGCGACGTCGCCGCTCTCGACGTCATCGCTCTCACCGACCACGACCACTGGGGAATGCGTTTTCTGGACAGTAACCCCGGTCTCTGGAAAACCATCGAGGATGCGGCCCTTCGGTTCGACGAGCCGGGCCGCTTCGTCGCCCTCGTCGGTTTCGAGTGGACGAGCTGGGTTCATGGCCACCGCCACGTTCTCCCCTTCGACGGCGAGGCGATGATCCTAAGCTCTCTCGACCCCCGCTACGAGAACCCCGCCCTCCTCTGGAAGGCGCTCGAGGGGCGGGAGGTCGTGACCATCGCTCACCACTCCGCGGGAGGACCGGTCTCGACCAACTGGGACTTCGTCCCTCCCCCGGAGCTCGAGCCCGTGACCGAGGTGGTCTCGGTTCACGGGTCGAGCGAGGCTTCCGACACTCCGGGAAAGATCTACAGCGCGGTCCCCGGGAACTTCGTTCGCGACGTTCTCGACCGCGGGATGCAGTTCGGCTTCATCGGAAGCGGGGACAGCCACGACGGCCATCCCGGCCTCGCCCAACTCGCGTCTCCGAGCGGAGGGCTCGCGGCGATCTTCTCGGAGGCGAGAACCAAGGGGAGCGTTCTTGAAGCTCTACGAGCGCGAAGGACGTATGCGACCAACGGACCCCGCATCTGGCTTCGCACATGGCTCGACGAAACCGAGATGGGAACGACGATCGCGCCTTCGGGAGGGGCGGCCCACGAGCTTCGATTCGTAGTCGCCGCCCCGGGGCCGGTGGAGCGCGTCGATGTCATCCGGAGCGGTGAGGTCGTGAGCGTCCTCCCCGGCGCGGGCCGGCGGGAGCTCTCCGACACGCTCGCCCTGCCCCCGCTGCGTACCGGAGAGTACGTCTACGTCCGGGTCGTTCAGGAGGACGGGGGTGCCGCCTGGTCGAGTCCGGTCTATGTCGGCTCGAGCTCCCCTGCTCGTTGACAGCGAACGGGGCCATCCACTATTCTCGGTCCCGCCGTCGAGCTCTCGTCCCTTCGTCGAAAGGCCCAAATCTGAATGTCGGTCCACCTCGTCAACCCTAACGACAACTCTTTTGGAATCGGGATCATCGTTCCCCGGTGGCTGTACGTGCTCGCGTCGGCGACTCCGGAGCGTTTCGGGGTCCCGTCGATCGTGGACGAGACGCTCGATGCGCTCGATCCCCAGACGGTGGCGCCGGGCGACGTGGTCGGGATCGGAATCCATACGCTGAACGCGCTTCGGGGGTACGAAGTGGGACAGATGGCAAAAGAGCGGGGAGCGCACGTGATCTACGGCGGCGTTCACGCCTCGCTCTATCCCGAGGAGCCGTTCGAGCGGGGCGGCGCCTCCGCCGTGGTGAAGGGAGATGGAGACGTTCTCTGGGCGCAGGTCCTCGAGGACGTCGCCTGCGGATCGCTCCAGCGGATCTACGAGGGAGGGAGGCTCGACGCCGACCGGTTCTTCCCGGCTCGCTGGGACCTTCTTCCGAGCGATCGCTACATGATGGCTTCGGTGCAGACGGTCCGGGGCTGTCCCAAGCACTGCTCGTTCTGCTCGGTCTGGCGCACCGACGGCCAGAAGCCCCGCCAGCGCGCGTCCGACGCCATCGTGGAAGAAGTGGTCCAGCTCCGCCGGATGGGGTTCCGGTTCGTCCTTCTCGCCGACGACAATTTCTATCCCGTGACGAAGCACGACCTCGAGCTCGCGGCGAAGCGCAACGATACCGCGAAGCTCGAGGAGCTCACCTCGATCCGCGACGAGCGTTTCGAGCTGATGGATCGCCTGTCGAAGCTTCCCCACGACATGGTGTTCTTCACCCAGATCACCATGGAAGCGGCGGACGACCCCGAGTACCTCCAGGCGATGAAGCGGGCGCGGGTGAAGGGCGCTCTCGTGGGAGTCGAATCCGTCACCGCGGAGGGACTGAAAGCGATCTACAAGGACTTCAACAGCTCCGGGGAGAACCTTGTCGAGAAACTCCGCACGTTCGTCAAGCACGACGTGCGCATCCTGGGCTCGTTCATCTTCGGCCTCCCGACGGATCGCGCCAACACCTTCGCCGCCACCGCGAAGCTCGCTCAGGAAGCGGGCGTCGACTTCGCGCAGTTCGTCACGCTGACTCCGTTTCCGGGAACGGTGGACTTTATCGGCTGGGAGAAATCGATCGAAAAGCAGGGGCTCGCGATCGACGGTATCCCCCTGAGCCGCTTCTGGCTGATTCCCCGGAATCAGCGGCCGAAGCTCTATCTTCCGCATCCGACGATGTCCCCGGAAGAGATTCGGGCTCGAACCCAGGAAGTGTGGACTCTGTTCTACCGCCTGCCGGCGGTGTGGAGGCGGTCGCGGTGCACGACGAAGCTCCGCGATCGGCTCGCCTACGTCCTCGTCGCGAAGCTCTTTCGCCAGATGTACGCGAATACGGGGCTAGCGACCGACAGCGCGCGCGCCGGTCGCGCCCGGCAGTGGGCGCGGTGGATCGCGAAGCCCTGCCGGCGGGTGTTCACCGCCCGGCCGATGCCGGAGCTCGAGGTGCCCGCCTGAGGGGTGGGCCTTGTCTCCTCGAAAGGACCCGGTCGAGGAGAAGCGCTCGCGGCTGAACGACGCCAGGGTGTCGCCCGGCTCCGAAAGCTCCCTCGCGATTCTCCGAAAAGGCCTCTCCGATCGCGTCTCCATTGTGGTCGCGAAAGCGGCCGAGATCGCGGGAGAGCTGGGATACGCTGTCCTCAACTCCGAAATGACCGCGGCCTTTCAGCGGTTTCTCGCCGAGCCCCTGAAAGACAAGGGATGCCTGGCGAAGAACGCCATCCTCGAATCCCTCATCCGGCTCGAGCACCAGGATCCGGCCGTTTTTCTCGATGCGGTCCGACACGTGCAGATGGAGCCGGTGTGGGGCGGATCGGAGGACACCGCCGCCTGGCTTCGTGGGCTCGCCGCCATCGGTCTCGCTGGCTGCGATCATCCGCGAGCGCTCTCCCACTTAGTCGACGTGCTTGCCGACAAGGAGAAGCCCGCACGGATCGGCGCCGCCCGCGCTCTCGGAGCGCTCGGACGGCCGGAGGGCGCGCTCCTTCTCCGACTGAAGCTCCTCCTGGGCGACTCCGAATCCGAGGTCCTCGCGGAGTCGTTCCGCGCTCTTCTCGCGCTCGAGCGTCCGGACGAGGGAACGTCCTTCGTCGCGCGGTTTCTCGAATTGGGCGACGAGGTGACGGCCGAAGCGGCGGCGCTTGCGCTCGGAGAGTCTCGAAAGCCGCAGGCGCTCACGATCCTGAAGCGAAGCTGGGAGAAGGCTCGCGGAAGATCGCTCCGCCGGGTGCACCTCGTCGCGATGGCGCTTCTCCGGACGGAAGAAGCGACGGACTTCCTCGTCTCCCTTCTCGCGTCCGAAAACGCCGAGACCGCTAGGGGAGCGCTCTCCGCGCTCGGACCCTTCCTCTACGGAGACGAGCTCCGTGCCCGCGTCGGGAAAGCGGTCTCGGAGCGGGACGACGCGGCGCTTCTGGAGCTCTATGAGGGGGAGCTGCGGAAGAATAGAATCTCCCCGGAATGAAGCGGCGAGCGGTTCTGACGGCCCTCCTCCTGGCCTCCGCCTGCGGCGGGTCTTCGCCGACGTCGCCGCCCGCGAGCTCCTCGGCATCACCTCCGGCCGGGGTCTCTGCCGTGAGCGGCCGGGTCGTCGAAACTCTGAGCCGAAGGCCCGTGTCGGGAGCTCTCATCGAGTCCTCGGCCGGAAACGTTCGAACGGACGCCTCGGGAACCTTCCAGCTTCCGGCGACCGCGGCCGTCATTCCCGTGACGGTCACCGCGAGCGGGCACGTGACGAGGAGGAGCTTTCTCGGGACGAGCGCTTCGAGCCCGACCCTCGACGTCATCGAGACGGCCTCCCTCTGGAACCTCGAGTTCTATCGGGAGCTCGCGCGCGACGGGGCCGGCGGTGGAAGCCTCAAGCCTCTCAACCCGTGGACGGTCGAGCCGCGCTTCTACATCGATCGGAGACCGGAGACCGGAAGCGGACGCGCGATCCCGGAGGGCTCGGTCGGGGCGGTCGCCGCGGCGTTAACCGTCGTCCTGCCCCTGCTCACGAACAACCGCTGGTCCGGAAGCCAGCTCGAGAGCGGCATCGCGCCCCCTCCGGACCTGACGCCGGGAACGGTCGTCGTCCGCTGGGATCCCGTGGAGATCGCCCGCACGGCGGGAGCCGCTTCGGGAATCACGCGCGGTGTGGGAGGAAACGCGAGCGTCGTCGTCCTTCGCTCGATCGAGGAGACGGGGGTCATCTATCACGAGCTCGGGCACGTCCTCGGCCTCTATCACCCTCTCGGAGGGCACCGTCCTTCGCACATGCTGGGCTCGGGGACCGCGGCGCCCCCGTTCTTCACGGAGTGGGACGTGTTCCACGCGCGAGTTCTGTACGCACGGCCTCCGGGGAACACGGACGTCGACAACGACCCCTCCGGGTTTCTCATCGGGGCCTCGGCCCTCGAAGGGGATCGCGTCTCGAACGCCGTTGCGATTTGCATCCTTTCGCGATGAGGAGCGAAGATGGCCAAACCCGAGCTGATTCCGCTCTCCGAGTATCACGAGCTGCCCCTCGAGGAAATGGAGAAGCGCGCGGCTGATTTCTACCGGCAGCTCCGGACGCGGCGAACGGTCCGCGAGTTCTCGGAGAGACCCGTGCCTCGCGAGATCCTCGAACACTGTCTTCTCGCCGCGGGAACCGCTCCGAGCGGGGCGAACCAGCAGCCCTGGCACTTCGTCGTCGTGTCCGACCCCGCGATCAAGAAGAGGATCCGCGAGGCCGCCGAGGCCGAGGAGAGGGAGTTCTACGGAGGCCGCGCCCCCGACGAGTGGCTCGAGGCGCTCTCCCATCTCGGAACCGACGAGCACAAGCCATTCCTCGAAGAAGCGCCCTACCTCGTCGTCATCTTCGCCCAGAACTACGGAGTCCGGCCCGACGGCAGCAAAGCCAAACATTATTACGTCACCGAATCCGTGGGCATCGCGACCGGGATGCTGATCGCGGCCGTCCACAACGCGGGGCTCGCCTCCCTCACTCACACCCCGAGCCCGATGGGCTTTCTGAACGAGATCCTTGGCCGGCCGAGCCACGAGAGGCCGTTTCTGATCCTGGTGGTCGGCTATCCAAAAGAAGGCACCCGGGTGCCGAGGATTACCAAGAAGACGCTTACGGAAATTGCGACGTTTGTTTAGCCAGTTCTCTTTCGAATTGACATCGGCGGACTTGCGGATCTAGACTCCTCAGCCTCCCCAACCCAGGGGCCGCCTCGGTCCCTGAAGCCGATTTCCTTTTCTTCAAGTCGCGAGAGAGTGCGAATGTCTTTCCTCTCGAGGGGCGTACCGGGTCTGGCGGTGGCCCTCGTCCTTGCCGGCGCAGCACCGCGCGAAACCCGCGCCGGGGAGAAGCTCACGGACTTCGACTTCCTCCTCCTGGGGGCGACCGTCCGTCCGGAGCCCGAGCTCCAGACCGTTCCTCGGAACACGGCCTCGGGCCTGTTCGTCCGGATCGATTTCGCGAGCTCGAGCGCGGCGCCCGAGCTTCTTCTCTCCCTCCTCCCGGGGCTCGAGGTCGCGGCCGAGATCGTGGGGCCGGGAATCGAGGACGCCATCCCCCTCCACGCCGCCGCGGGCGAGC
>Ga0187893_10010079_pt1 | contig 14267 bp, 12 predicted proteins | sample MA1701074metaG_FD_139574 | JGI IMG/M metagenome (GOLD analysis project Ga0187893, IMG submission 139574) | White microbial mat communities from a basaltic lava cave in the Kipuka Kanohina Cave System on the Island of Hawaii, USA - MA170107-4 metaG ...
CGTAGGCATCGCGCTCCGCGACGGCGTCCAGCGGCTCGACGGCGGCCTTCCGGTTCTGGAAATCCCAGAGGTGCGCGGTCTCGGTCGCGGCGTACGCCGCCAGCCCCTCCGTGAGCCAGAGCTCGTCGTAGCTCCCGGTGAAGCAGTGCGCCAGCTCGTGGTGGATGAGCACCGGCAGCGGCGTCGGAGGCACGCGGTACTTGACGTCCTTGCCGTACTCGCGCAGGCGCTCGAGTTCCTCGACCTTGCGGACGTATTCCACCACGCGGCGGATGTTGAACCGCACCTCGCCCGTGCCGTGGCGTCCCGCCCCCTTCGCGGGGCGCGGCTCGTCGCTCTCCTCGACGGCCACCTTCACCTGCGGTTTCTCCACGAACAGCCCGAGGCGGTCGTCGATCGCCTTCAGCCCGCGCGCCCAGTTCGCGCGGTCCGCGATCACGTCGACGGCCTTCGCGTGCTGCGGGCTCTTCTCGCGCCACGCCGCGAGGTCCGGGAGCTCGACCCCCTTCGCCGCCTCGACGTACCTGGCCGGGATCTCCGGTTGCAGCAGCACGAGCAGCGCCAGCGCGTGGATCATCTCCTTATCCTACGACGACGGCCCCCGCGCCGGTGCTAATGACTTATAATGGCGTTGAACTTGGACTTCGACGCCTTCGTCCGCCGCGCGCGCGCCGCGGGTCTCTCCGACGAGCTCGTCGAACGAGCCGAGGCGCTGCGCGTCTGGAACCGCGACCTCGGGCCGCTCCAGATCGTCAGCCACCTCCTGGACGAGAACGCCATCACGGGAGAGCGCGCGTCCGCCCTCCTGGCGGCCGCCCCGCCGCGTCCCGACTTCACGGGCCGCGCGTTCGGCAGGTACCGGCTGACGTCCGCGCTCTCGACGGGCGCCTTCGGCGCGACGTACCTCGCCCAGCACGCCGACCTCGGCCTGAAGGCGGCCGTGAAGGTGCTGCACGACGTGCGCGACATGGCTGCCCTGCGCCGCGAGTCCGCGGAGCTCGCCGCGATCTCCCATCCGGGCCTCGCGCGCGTGCAGGACTTCGGCGTGCAGGACGGCGCCGCGTTCCTCGTCCTGGAGCACGTCGAGGGAACGCGCCTATCCCTCAGCCCGCGCCCCGACTGGCTCACGCTCGCCGACTGGATCCGCCAGGTGGCGGCCGCGCTGCGCGCGCTCCACGACGGCGGCCTCGTTCACCGCAACGTGACCCTCGGGAGCCTCGCCCTGCAGGGCACGGCGGTCCGATTCGTCGACTTCGGCCTGGCCGCCGCGGAGGACGGACGCGCCGACGTGACCGGCCTGGCTCCGGAGATCCTGCGCGACGCGCGAGCCGACCGCCGTTCGGACTTGTACGCGCTGGGCGCGGCGCTCTACGAGCTCGTCGTCCGCCGTCCGCCGTTCGAGGCGGCGGGGTGCGGCGACGTCCTGCTCCTCAAGCTGCGCGGCGGACCGCCCCTCGAGCCGCTCGCCCGGTCCGGGGCGCCGCCGGCCGTCGTCCGCACGATCACGATGCTCCTCGAGCCGCGGCCCGACAGCCGCCTGCGCGACGCCGACGCGCTGCTGCGGGAGCTGGAGCCGGAGGCGCCGTCGCCCGCGCCCGCCCAGGCGCGGCCGCGCACCGCGCGATTCGCCGCCGCAGCGCCGATGCCGAAGCCGATTCCGCTCGTTCCGATCATGGTGGCGCTCGCCGCGCTCGTCGTGATCGTGGCGACGGGCGTCCTCGTGAGCCTCGCCAGTCGCAGGACGGCGCGCCTCCCCGATCCCGTCGCCCAGGCGCCGCCCCCCGTCGCCGACGCGGCCGCTCCGCCGCCGAACGAGGAGACGCGCGCCCGCGTGCTGGCCGAGGCGCGCGCGGCGCACGAGAGCGGACGGCTCGAGGAGGCCCTCGCGCTCTACAAGCAGGCGCATGACCTCCGCGCGGACGACGCCGTCGCGCGCGAAATCACCGGCCTCGAACACGTGCTCCGTTCGGAGGGCGACGCGCGCCTCGACTTCCTCGCGCTGGAGCAGGCGATCGTGTCGCTCGCGCCGGAGGACGCGATCGCGCAGTGCGACCGCTTCATCGCGACGCACCCCGCCTCGCGGTTCGTCGAGAAGGCGCTCGAACGGAAGATCGAGCTGCGCTCGAAGCTCACGGCGTCACGCCCTCCGTCCGATGAGCATCCGCCGCCCGAGACGCCCCCGCCCGCGCCGCCGCCGCCGGAGCGGATCACGAACGGCCGCGCCATGCAGGTCAACGTGCTGGCGGCGCTCCAGTGGCTTGCGCGCCACCAGGAACCCGACGGCTCCTGGGGCCAGGAGAAGTACGTCAAGCGCTGCAGCGGGTTCGCGTGCGGTCCCGCCATCGGCCAGGGCCACTACGACACGGGACTGACGGCGCTCGCGCTCCTCGCCTTCGTCTCCGCGGGCTACGCCCCCGGCTGCGCGGACACGTACGACGGCATCCGCTTCGGCGACGTCGCGTCGAAGGCGGCCGACCGCCTCATCGAGCTCCAGGACGCGGAGGGCTGCGTCGGCCCGCGCAATTCGAAGTACATGTACGGACACGCGATCGCGACGAGCGCGCTCCTGCGCGCGGCCGGCGGAGACGAGCCCCGGCGCAAGGCGGCGCGGCGCGCGCTCGACTTCCTCCTCGCGGCGCAGAACGCGGGCAAGGGCTGGCGATACGCGCTCAAGCCCGGCGACAACGACACGTCCGTGACCGGCTGGGCCGTCGCCGCGCTGCGCGCCGCGAAAGCCGCGGGTGTCGACGTGCCCCGGAGCGCGTGGGACGGGGCGCGCGCATGGATCCTGGAGGCGACGGAGCCGTCGGCCCACCGCGTGGGTTACACGAGCAGGAGCGCGGGCAAGGTCTTCGCGCCCGGGCTCAACGAGCACTTCAATCACCACGAGACGCTCACCGCCATCGGCGTCGTCATCCGCGTCGGCCACGACGGCGACCGCAACGCGACGCCGGTGCGCGCGGGTCTCGCCCTGCTCGCGAAGGACCCTCCCGTCTGGAGGGGTCGCGACATCGACTTCTACTACTGGCACCACGCGGCGGAGGCGATGCCGTACGACGCGTCGTGGAAGACGTGGCGCGAACGGCTGCGCGGCGTGCTCGCGGGGCACCAGTTGCCCGGCGGCTGCCGCGCCGGTTCCTGGGACACGGTGGACCGGTGGTCGCCCGAGGCGGGGCGCGTCTACGCGACGGCGCTGAACGCGCTCACGCTCGTCGCGGTCGCGACCGAGGTCGCGCCGCCGGCCGCGCCCCCCGCTTCCCCGCCCGCACCGATCCAGTGGGTCTTCCACCTGAAGAGCGGCGGCCGCCTGAAGGTCGTCTCGTACGAGGAGAAGGGCGACACCTACGTGATCAAGCTCCCCGGGGGCGGAACGACCACGATCTCGAAGGAGGCGGTCGAGGGCGTCGTGAAGTACAGCGAGTGATCCTCAGCGGATGTGGAAGACGCTGCTCTTCATCTTGCCGTCCTCGAGCTCGTTCTTCCGCCACGAGCTCTGGTCGTTCAGCCCGACCCAGCGGCGCTCCTCCTTGCGGTAGTGCATGTCCTTGTCGGTCTGGTAGTAGACCTGCACGCCGCCGCTCTCGAGGATGTTCAGGATCTCGTTGTCGTGGTAGTTCTCCTCGTCGTAGTCCGTCAGCGCGCGCTGGCCCATCTCCGAATAGAGCTCGTTCAGCTCGATCAGCAGCGCGTTGATCCTCGTCGAGAGCGGCTCCGCGGGCAGCCCCAGCCGCTTCGCCTCGCGCAGCGTGATCGGATACGAGTGCGCCGGGTAGCTCGAGTTGAGCTGCATCGCGATCTTCGACGCGAGCCGGTCGTCCTTCATGTGGTACGACAGGATCTCGCGGCAGAGCTTGATCGACAGCGAGCTCGCGCGGTCGACCGCGCCGATCACCAGCGGGTGCACGTGCTGGAACAGCGCCTGGTACGGGTTCTGCTTGTCGCCGCGGAACTCCTTCCGCCAGAGGTTGATGATGCGCGCGAGCTCGTCCTGGCTCACGCTCACGCGGTCGTTGTCCGCGTCGGTCGGCGAGAGGTCGTGCGTGATCGACGTGTCCACCGCCGTGAGGAACGCGAGCGGCCCCATCTGGATCCGGTCCGCGCCCAGCGCGATCATCGTCGCCGCCGACTCGCACTGCAGCGGGATCACCGCCGTGACCGACGCCGCGTGGTCGCGCAGGAGGTGCACGATGCGCAGCGAGGCCGTGCCCGTGCCGCCCTGCGATTTGATGAACAGCACGAGGTCGTCGACCCTGCCGACCTTGCTCAGGATCTCGTAGAGGCCGACGACGTCGTTGTGGCACACCGACCCGCGCGGCGAGTTCCAGTACGCCATGAACGGCTTGCCCGTCTCCTTCACGATCCGCTCGATGATCTTCTGCGTCTTGTCGACGAGCACCGGCGGCTTGTTGATCTTCTTATCTTTCCGCTCGGTCTTCGCTTCCATAACCTCCGCCTCCGGGCGTTTCGACGCGGACGACGTCGCCCGCGCGCACCCCGAAATTGACCTTGCCCTTCAACCGCCGGCCGTTCAAAGCGTTGGCTCCCCGCCTCCCCGCCGCGCCTCCCGCGAGCCCGTACGGACGCGTCTCGCGGCGGTCGGAGATGATCGACACGTCCGCGGGCGCCAGGAACGCGAATTCGCGCACGATGCCGTCGCCCCCGCGCCAGCGCCCCGTCCCGCCCGAGCCGCGCCGGACGCCGTACCGGGCGATCCGCACCGGGTAGCTCCGCTCGAACGCCTCGACGGGAGTGTTCATGGTGTTGGTCATGTGCGAGTGCACGGCCGACGCGCCGTCCGCGCCGCGACGCGCCCCCATCCCGCCCGCGACGGTCTCGTAGTATGCAAAACCGCCGCCGCCGAACGACACGTTATTCATCGTCCCCTGGCTCGCCGCCGGAATCCGGCCAGGAAGCGCCTTCGCCAGCGCGCCGAAGACGACGTCGACGATCCGCTGAGACGTCTCGACGTTCCCCGCCGTCACCGCCGCGGGCGGACGCGCGTTCACGACGGAGCCGGCCGGCGCGATCACGCGGATCGGCCGCGAAGCCCCCGCGTTCAGCGGAATGTCCTCGCGTACGAGGCAGCGGAAACAGTAGAGCACCGCCGACGCGGTCACGGCCTCGACCGCGTTGACGTTGCCGGCGACCTGCGCCGAGCTGCCCGTGAAGTCCACCCTGACGCGCCCACCCCGACGCTGGATGCTCACGCGAATCGGCACGCGGCGCCCGTCCACCCCGTCGTCGTCGAGCGCGTCCGCGAACGTCCACCGCCCGCGCGGAATGCCGCGGATCGCCTCCGTCATCCAGCGCTCCGCATAGTCCTGGAGCGCGCGGCCGAAACGCAGCACGTCCCCCACGCCGTATCGCCGTACGAGCTCGATCAGCCGCTTCTCGCCCGTCGCGCAGCACGCTTCCTGCGCGGCGATGTCGCCTTCCACCTCGCGCGGTGTGCGCAGGTTCGCGAGCAGCATCGCGCGCACCTCGCGCGTGAGCGGGAGCGGCGGGATGACGACGCCCTCCTGGAAGAGGTCGCGCGACACCGGCATCGAGCCCGGCGCCATGCCGCCGATGTCGCTGTAGTGCGCGCGGCACGCCGTGAAGAAGCGGAGACGCCCGCCCACGAACACCGGCCGCACCATCGTGACGTCGGGCAGATGCGTGCCGCCTCGGTACGGATCGTTGAGCACGACCAGGTCGCCCGGGCGGAAGCGATGCGCGCGGATCGCCGCCTCGACCGACATCGGCATCGAGCCGAGGTGGACCGGGATGTGCGCGGCCTGCGCGATCATGCCGCCCGACGCGTCGAAGACCGCGCACGAGTAGTCGCGCCGCTCCTTGATGTTCACCGAGGACGCCGCTCGTCCGAGCGTCGCCCCCATCTCCTCCGCGACGGACGCGAAGAGGTGCTTGAAGACTTCTAGCCGCGCGTTTCCAGCCATAGGTTCCCGTACGCGTCCACCCGGCCGTTCCAGCCGCGCTCCACGAACGTCGTCGCGTTGTCCTCCATGATCACCGCCGGTCCGTCGACGCGATCGCCCGCGCGTAGCGAGTTCCGGTCATAGCATCCGCGCCGCAGCGGCCGCGGCTTCCCTGTCCCGCGCGCCAGCTTCTCCCAGCCCGGCTTGCGCGTCCGCCGCACGCGGCGCACGATCGCGTTGACGACCTCGACCTCCTCGTCGCGCGCGTATCCGTAGCGGCGGCGATGGGCGGCGTGGAAATCCGCCCCCCACGGAATGCGCAGCTCGTACGACTGCCCGCGATAGCGCGCGTCGACGAACCGGTCGCCGGCGCCGAGCTTCGCGAACGCGCGCCGCGGGTCGCCTCCGAGGGCGCTCATCGACCGCTCCTCCACCTCATCCGCGAGCACCATGCCGAGCGCGCTGAAGAGGCCCGGCCAGCGCGGCACGATCGCGCCCTTCAGCGACAGGCGCTCCGCGAGCGCGCAGGCGTGAAGCGGACCGGCGCCCCCGAACGGGATGAGCCGGCACTCCTCCGGGTCGTGGCCGCGCTCGACGCTGACGACCCTCATCGCGCGCTCCATGCTCGCGTTGGCGACCTCGACCACCGCCTCCGCGTCGATCGACCCGAGAGCGCGCTTCGCGGTGGCGACGTCGAGCTTCATCCGCCCGCCGAAGAAGAGGTCGGGCGCGATGCGGCCCAGCGCGACGTTCGCGTCCGTGACCGTCGGGAGCCGTCCCCCGCGGCCGTAACACGCGGGCCCCGGCTCCGCGCCCGCGCTCTCCGGCCCCACGCGAAGCGCGCCTGCCGCGTCCACCCGCGCGATCGACCCACCGCCCGCGCCCACCGTGTGGATCTCGAGGATCGGCACGCGGATCGGGAAACCGCCGAGGGTCCCCTCCTTCGTGATCGACACGCCGCGGTCGTAGAGCGAAACATCCGTCGACGTCCCGCCCATGTCGAGCCCGATGGCCTTCTCGACGCCGAGATGCCGGCAGAGCGCCTCGACGGCGACGGCGCCGCCCGCCGGCCCGGAGAGGAGCGTGTGCACCGGCCGCTCCGCCGCGTGACGCACGCTCATCCGTCCGCCGCCGCTCGACATGATGCGCAGCTCGCCCGCCACCCGCGGCGCGAGCGCCTCGAGGTACCGTCGCATGATCGGCGACACGTACGCGTTGAGGACGGTCGTCGCGAGCCGCTCGTACTCGCGGTACTCCGGGACGAGCCGCGACGAGACGGAGAGCGGCCGTCCGCGCAGCGCCTTCGCCGCGCGCTCCTCGTGCGCCGCGTTCGCGTACGAGTGCAGGAAGCAGATCGCCACGGCCTCCGCGCCGCGCAGCCGGAGCCTCCCCATCCGGAGCGGCCGCACGACGCGCCCGTCCGCGCCGATCCGCTCGTCGATGCCGAACCGCATCGACCGCGCCACGAGCGGCGAGGGCTTCTCCCACTCGAGGTCGAAGAGCGCTCCGCGGGTCTGCCTTCCGATCTCGATCAGGTCCTCGAACCCGCGCGTCGTCAGCAGCGCGACCTTCGCGCCCTTGCGCTCGAGGAACGCGTTGGTCGCGATGGTCGTTCCGTGCACGATCGTCGCGCGCGGGAGGCCGAGCTCCGCCAGGCCGCCCGCCATCGCGCCGGCCGGATCGCGCCGCGACGAAAGCACCTTGTGCGTGCGCACGGTGCGGCCGTCGAACACGACGAAGTCGGTGAAGGTGCCGCCCGCGTCGACCCCGACCAACATTGGCGCGGATGATAGCAATCGGGTACGCTCCCGCCCATGACCACACTCCCCGACTGGGACGCGGCCGAAAAGGACCTGCGCTTCTCGCTCGAGAAGATTTCGCCCGCGATCCAGGAAACCGTCTTCGAGCAGGTCACGGATGTGCTGGCGCGCGTCCTCGTCCACGCGGCGGGCGACACGCACACGCCGGTCACGCGCGAGCAGCTCAAGGAGTGGCACTGCACGCTGCCGAAGGCCCTGCGCGTGGCGGGCGAGAACATGTCGAAGCTCCTCGTCGACGCGGAGATCGACCTCACGGAGGGCGTCGCGAAGATCGAGGGGCCGGGCGCCGCCTCACTCCTCCTGGCGCCGAAGTTCGGGCTCAAGCTTTCGAAGCAGCTCGGAGGATGGCCGATCCTCGCGATGGTGCCGACGGCCGACGCGGTGTGGGTGGTGCCGGAGCGCGACAAGGACGCGGCGCAGCGCGCGGGCGCGGCGGCGGTGCGCGCGCACAAGGCGGGCAAGCGGAAACTCGTCCTCGAGGTCGTGCGCATCTCGGACAAGGGCTTCCGGACCGCCGGCACGATCGGATAGGACTCAGGCCTTCGGCGGCGGCGGGGGCGGAAGCGCGCGCGCCGGGCAGTCCGACTGGAAGCCGACCTTCCCGTGCGTCCCGTCGCAGAACGGCTTGTTCGCCGACTGCCCGCACCGGCAGAGCGACACGCCCGTGCGCCCGGCGAGGTCGAACGCATTGCCGGCCATGTCGACGATCTTGAAGTCGCCCTCGATCCGCAGCGGCCCGTTCGTCTTGACCGTCACTGTCGAGCTCATTTCAGGTCTCCCAGCTTGAGTTTCTCGGGCCCCACCGTCGGGTTTTGCCCCGGGATTCGCTCCACGCGATCGCCCAGCATCCAGCCCCACAAGAAAGCGATGACCGAGCCCGTCGGGATCATGTACGGCCATGAGAACGGCAGCAACTGGCCGTCGCGGCGCACGCCGAGCTTCAGATAGATGCTCACGGCCACCGCCAACCCCATGATGAAGATCAGCGTCTTCGACAACGTCGGCCTCTGAAGAGCGAACCACAGCACGAGGAGCAGCACGCACGCACTGTAGACGACCCAGCCCGCCCACGGCTGCTTCCACTGCATGCCGAAGACCGCGACCATCGAAAGCGGCACGGACCAGAGGATTCCCCGATCGTCGACGTCGACCTTGAGGAACGCCAGCAGGAACGCCGCCAGCAGTCCGCCTCCCGTGTACCCCACCATCGACAGCGCCAGGTTGAGCACTTCCGGATAGCGGATCTTCGCGGCGAATCCCACGTACGCCATCGCGCTCAAGGCGATCCCGCTCACCACGATGAGGATCCGCGACAGCACCATGTCGAACCGCTCGTGCTCCGGCGGGTCCGGTTCGCCCGGCCGCAGCCCCGCGCGTCTCCGGCGGAACGGCTGCCAGAACGCCGTCATGAACGTCTGCGCCATCGCCGCCAGCGACGACGCCGGAATCGCCGCCGCGAAGATCGCCGCGATAATCATGCCGCGCACCCCCGCCGGCATGTGCCCGACGATGAACAGCGGGAAGATGCGGTCCCGCGACTGCGCCACCTGCGCCGCCTCGTCGGGCGTCATCGGATGGTGCTTGAAGTACGCGTAGAGCGCCACGCCGATGAACAGGCACGTCGCCGGCACGAGCTGGCTGATGCTCGACGAGATGATCGACCACCGCGCGGGCGACACGCCGCGGCAGCAGAACATGCGCTGCGCCAGCATCTGGTCCGTCCCGTACGAGTACAGACTCCCCCACACCGACAGCGTGATGCCCACCCAGAACGTGAACTCCAGCGTCGGGTCGAGCGAGAAGTTGAAGAACTGGAACTTGTTCGCCGCCGCGCCGGTGGCCACCACCTCCGAAACCCCGCCCGGCACGCCCCCCACGATGTAGACCAGCGCCACCACCGCCCCCGCCGTGAACATGAGGAACAGCATCACGTCCGTTCAGACGACGGTCGAGATGCCGCCGATGAGTGTCCACGCGATGGACACGGCGCCGATCAGCCAGATCGACTCATGCAGCGACAGCCGGTTGCCGGTCGCCACCTGCAAAACGAGCGCCGTCAGGCCGACGCGCACCCCCTGGCCCAGCAGCTGCCCGATCAGGAACAGGACCGTGACGAGCTGCTTCACCCGCGGTCCCAGCCGGCGCTCCATGTAGTCGTACGGCGAGTAAATCTCGCGCTCGTAGAACGCCGGCACGAACCAGAACCCGACGATGATCCGGGCGACGATCGTCCCGATCCCGAGCTGCAGGTACGTGAAGTTCCCGGTTGCCGCGAACGCGATCGAAGGCACTCCCACGAACGTGACCGCGCTGATCTCCGTCGAGATGATCGAGCCCGCCACCGCGTACCACGGCAGCGTCCGCCCGCCGAGGAAGAAGTCGCGGAACGTCTGCTGCTTGCCGCTCAGCAGGACGCCGAGTACCGTGGTGAGCAGCAGGTAGCCGGCGACGATGCTCCAGTCGACCCAGGTCAGCGTCGCGCCCATCTCTCAGCAACGGATCGTATGGAAATTCGTACCGTCGGTCGAGATTTCCTCGGCGACATCCACTCCATCCTCGCCGAGTCGCTCCCCCACGACCGCTTCAGCGCCGCGCTCCTCCACGAGAAGCTCTTCGACAACCCGCGGCCCGACACCGACCTCTACCACACTTTCGGCGCGTTCGACCGGAACCGCCTGACCGGCTTCATGCAGAGCGTCCGCCGCGGCGACCGCGCGTGGCTCGGCCTCTTCGCCGTCGATCCCGCGTTCCGGCGCCGGGGCGTCGCCTCCGCCCTCTTCGAACGCGTGCAGGAGACGTGGCCGGGCGCGACCGACGTCGAAGTCCTCGCGCTTCCCGGCAACTACTTCGCGCCGGGGCTCGACCCGCGCTATACCGCCGCGCTCGGCTTCCTCGAGCGGCGCGGCTTCGAGCGCTTCAAGGACTGCGTGAACATGACCGTCGACCTCACGGGCCCCTTCGTCACGCGGCTCACGACGGACGACTTCACCGTCCGTCGCGCGACCGCCGAGGACGCGCCGCGCCTCGACGAGTTCTTCACGCGACATTTCGGCGAGGACTGGCGGTTCGAGGTGCAGCGGGCGCAACGCGCGCTTCCCGTCGGACTCCACGTCGCGCTCTCGGGCGAGCGCGTCGTCGCCTTCGCCGCGCACTCGAGCCAGAACCGCGAGTGGGGCTTCTTCGGTCCGATGGGCACCGCGCCCGAGGCGGAAGGCCACGGCCTCGGCCGCGTCCTCCTCCATCGCTGCCTTGCCGACCTCTACGCGGCGGGCCACGGCAGGGCGGTCATCCCGTGGGTCGGCCCCATCTCCTTCTACGCGCGCCATTGCGGCGCGCGCGTCGACCGCGTCTTCTGGCGCTACCGCCGCGCGGCCGGCGTCCGGCTCGAGGGCGACCGCCTGCTCGAGGGCGGCGAGACGGCGGTCCTCACCGTCGCGGGCCGCTGGACCGGCGCGACGCCCTGCCCCGTCGACCGGGCGATCCAGCGTCACGTCGCCCGGGGCGTCCATCGCGTCGTCATCGACGGGTCCCGCCTCGAGGCCATCGGCGACGCCGCCCCGGGACAGGCGACCGCGTGGGGCGGAAGGCTGCGCGAGGCCGGCGGTTTCCTCTGCTTCGTCCGCGTCCCGCCGCCGCTTCACACGGCGATGGAGCTCGCGGGCGTGCTCACGACGGCCGTGATCCGCGAGACCCTCGCCGACGCGCAGACGCTCTGAGATTCGCTTGACACCACAACCCCGTCCGCTACATTGGCTCCGGAGAACCGGGGCGCGCGCCCACGGTTAACGTACACGGAGGCGGACGGGCACCTGGTGGGCCCCCCGGGCTTCAAACCCGAGGTTCCGGTCACAAGCTGGAAGGTGGGTTCGATTCCCATGCGCCTCCGCCATACCCGCCACGGGAAAGAGGAGCACGATGCCTGAAACTGCGTCCGGCCCCACGTTCAAGGAAGGACTCGAGGACATCGTCGCGACCAGTTCGGCCATCTGCTTCATCGACGGCGTCAAGGGCCGGCTCCTCTATCGCGGCTTCGACATCATGGACCTCGCCGAGCATTCCGAGTTCTGGGAGGTCGCCTACCTCCTCTGGTACGGCCGCCTCCCCGGCCCGCGCGAGTACGAGGCCTCCCGCGCCACGTTCCGGGCGTCCATCGAGCTCCCCGACGAGACCGTCCAGATCCTGCGCCTCTTCCCGAAGCAGGCCACGCCCATGGAGGTCCTGCGCACCGCCGTCTCCTCGCTCGGCCACTGGGACCCGGACAGCGGCAACACGTCGCTCGACGCGTGCCTCCGCAAGGCGACCCGGCTCACCGCCCGCATCGGGTGCATCACGACCGCGCACGAGCGCCTCCGCAAGGGGCTCGAGCCGATCAAGCCGAAGGCGGGCGAGTCGATCGCCTACAACTTCCTCTACACCCTCAACGGGAAGGACCCGAATCCCGACTTCGTCGACGGCCTCGACGTCGCGCTCATCCTTCACGCCGACCACGAGCTCAACGCGTCGACCTTCGCCGCGCGCGTCACCGCCGCCACGATGTCGGACATGTACTCGTCCGTCACGAGCGCGATCGGCGCCCTCAAGGGCCCGCTCCACGGCGGCGCCAACGAGCAGGTCATGAAGATGCTGCAGGAGATCGGCGACCCGGGCAAGGCCGAGGCGTGGGTGAAGGACGCGCTCGCGCGCAAGGTCAAGATCTCGGGCTTCGGCCACCGCGTCTACCGGACCGAGGACCCGCGCGCGACGGTGCTCCGCCGCTGGAGCGAGAAGCTCGGCAAGGCGACCGGAGACATCAAGTGGTACGAAATCTCGCGCGAGGTCGAGCGCGTCGTCCGCGCCAGCACGAAGGTCTATCCGAACGTCGACTTCTATTCCGCGTCGGCCTACTACGTCATGGGCATCCCGACGGAGCTTTTCACGCCCGTGTTCGCGATGAGCCGCATGGTCGGCTGGACGGCGCACGTCCTGGAGCAGTGGGGCCACAACCGCCTCATCCGTCCGCGCGCCGACTACACGGGTCCCACGGATCTCAAGTGGGTGCCGATCGAAGAGCGGCAGTAGCGCTCGCCGCGCTCGCGCTGGCCGCGTGCGGCGGGACGCCGTCGGTCGTGACGATCGACGTGCGCGGCCCGCGGGCCACCCTCGACGATCTCCTGGACTGGGAGTCCCGCCACGGCCGCGTGCCCGACCGCGCGACCGTCGTCTTCCGCGGAGCGCGCGAGGCCACGCCCGACCTCGCGGAGCGCGCGGCGAAGTGGCGCGTCTGGAGCGGGATGCGGTTCGAGCCGCACCGGCGCGCGCGCGTCATCGAATTCGGCTGGGACATCCCGGACACCGCGTTCCTTCGCGAGCACATCCGCGACATGGAGAGGGCCCCGTTCGACGGGGTGGTGCTCGACCCGTCGATCGGCCGCGCGACGCGCTTCAGCTGGCACGTCTTCGGACGCGAGCGGCTCGCCGAGAGCACGCTCGACGGAGCGCTCGCCGATCTCCGCGCCACGCCGTTCGAACGCTTCCGGCACAACTTTCTCCGCTTCAACGCGACGCCCGGCGACCTCACGTGGGACGCGCCCGACGCGATGCTCGCGAACGTCCGCCTCGCCGCGCGCCTCGTCCGCGAGGGCAGGCTCGCCGGGCTCTTCTTCGACACGGAGTCGTACCAGGCGAAACTGTGGGCGACGGGATCGCCGGCGGACGTCCGTCGCGCGGGCCGCGCGTTCGGTCGCGCCTACGACGCCACGGGCACGACGATCCTCCTCGCCTTCGCGATCACGCAGGCCTCCCACCCGGAGTACCGCCTGCTCGCGCCGTTCGTCGAGGGCCTGGTCGAGGGCGCGGTGGCCGTCGACATCGTGGACGCCTGCGAAAACGCCTATGGGTTCAAGGACGGACCCGCGTTCGAGCGCGCGCGGGACGCGATCCGCCGCTCGCACCCGCGACTGCAGGCCGGCTTCGGCCTCTGGATGGACTTCGAGAGCGGTCGCCGCGGCTGGCCCGCGAACCCGCACTTCACGCCCGCGGAGTTCGAGCGGGCCGTCCGGGCCGCGTCGGCGGCGGGCGACGGATGGGTCTGGATCTACACGGAACGGGTGAACTGGTGGACGGACCCGCCGGCCCCGTACGCCGACGCGATTCGAAACGCGACACCGTGAATCGCCGCCGCGTGTCCCATACTATGAACCGTGCTGCTCCTCGCGCTGCTCCTCCAGGTGCCGGAGGCGCTGGACGACGCGTTCCGCGCCTTCGAGGCGCGGCCGTGCGACGCGACCTACTCGGAGCTCCGCCACGCCGGCGAGGAGGTCATCGCCGAAATCGACGACGACCTCGTCGTCATCGAGGTCCACGTGCTCCTGGGCCGCGCGGAGCACCGCCGCGGGCGCTGGATCGACTGCTTCGCGCGCTTCGCCGCCTCGCACGCGCTTCGCGGGAAACCCGGAGGCGAGGCCCGCCGCGTCCTCCTCGCGGGCGCCGCCGCGGAGGGACGCGCACGCCTGGACTACGCGCGCGACTTCGACACCGTCGTCGCGCTGGA
>Ga0187893_10010080_pt1 | contig 14267 bp, 8 predicted proteins | sample MA1701074metaG_FD_139574 | JGI IMG/M metagenome (GOLD analysis project Ga0187893, IMG submission 139574) | White microbial mat communities from a basaltic lava cave in the Kipuka Kanohina Cave System on the Island of Hawaii, USA - MA170107-4 metaG ...
AGTCTCCAGTCTCCAGTCTCCAGTCTCCAGTCTCCAGTCTCCAGTCTCCAGTCTCCAGTCTCCAGTCTCCAGTCTCCAGTCTCCAGTCTCCAGTCTCCAGTCTCCAGTCTCCAGTCTCCAGTCTCCGAGCACCGCCGGAACGCGAGGTTCCGAGCGCAGTAGATTTTTTAACAAGCTCTGAGCTTGATTCCCGACTGGATGCGGCCGCTCTTCACATCAGCATCAGACGGTCGAAGAGCTCGCGGCGGCTGTTGATCTCTAGCTTCTCGAAGATGTGCTGAGTATGGGTAACCACCGTGCGTTCGGAGCGCTCCAGCCGCCTTGCGATCTTCGCATAGGATAAGCCCTGGGCCATCAGCAGGCAGATCTGGCGCTCGCGCGGACTGAGCGGAAATCCGCTTATCGCGCGCGTCAGCCTGAGGGCCAGCGGTTCCTGCCGCTGCACGCTGACGCCGATGAGTGTTGTGCCCTCGGTGCCCACCGCTTCCAGCCAGCAGGCGCGGAAGGTAAACCGTCCCCAGCGGTTTTGGACCCGGGCCACAGGAGGCGCAGGTGTGCCCTGGCCTCGAGCGATCGCCCCCAGGTCATGGCAGAGCCTCCGTAACAGGACCTCCACATCGCCCAGTGCTGGGCTATGTCGATACTGGCTGACGCTGATCACTGGATGAGCGGCGTGGGTAACAAGCGTTCTTGCGGCCGGGCTCATGTGCTGGATGCGGCCGAGCGAGTCCAATACGACCAGGCCGACATCCTCGCTATCGACCCAAGGGCCCGCGTAGGCGTTGTTAGTGGCCATGGCATGCCCGAGGTGAGGGAGCAGTGCCTTGAGGGCACGGATCTCTGCTGCGGAAAAATCCCCGTGCCTGGTCGTTCGCAACAGCGTCACGCTACCGCGCAGCTCGTCGCCGTCGGTGATCTTCAGCCCGAGCACGTGACGCCAATTTCCCTGACGCCAGAAGGTATTATAGAAATCGCTGCGTAGAAACTCATGCCAGCTCACTTTTAGGATCTCATGTGAGCGTTTTACCAATCCGGGAAGCCGCAAGCCTTCGTCTATAGTCACGACGACTTCTCTCTCACGGCTGTTATGGAATTCAGTGTAATACAGTGCGCTGAGCTTCGGGTCCTGTGGTTCCGAATACATATTGGTGGGCTCCAGATATTCATTACACCAAACAAGATTGCAACCGAGATTCGGCACAATCTCCCCTAGGCTCTTCACCAAGGCCGGCATAAGGATCTGGCTGTCGAGGCCGAGCGAACACGAGAGGCGAAAACGCGCCTCGGCCTCAGTGGCTCGTCTCGTTGCCCGGGGCATCGGTCACTATCCTGGATTCAATACGTCGGAAAAGCGGGGATCCACAGCTTTCCCCCTCTATCATCATCTCGTCAACTTGAATGTTGCGCACTCCGAAAAACTAGTAAGTTATTAGGATGGTTTTTCGTGTCTGTATGGCTTCCAACTCGCTGTAGGGCTTCCTGATAACTCGGGAGGGGCTGTGCTCCCCCAGGGAGTAAGTACGACCCGGATGGTTATGGTACCAAAAAGTCGCTTAGCGTCTAGGGAGGGACGCCAGGCGGCACTTACCGTGCACACTTCTTGGTCGCGTCGCAAAAGCTAGTCACGGCCGGGAACATGGGGTCAAGGGCGGGTCTTCCGGCGGACAGTATCGCAAAATGGGCAACTTTCACAACGCCGCAACTGTTGGGCGGATGCCCTCGGGCCTGAGGAGTAGAGTAGGCAAGCAGATGAGAACGATCTCGTCAGAGAAATCGCAGAGCGGGGTACCGCTCCGGATCCCTGCTCAGGCTGGGCAAACCGTGTTCATCGTCGATGACGACGAGGATGTGCGTGCCTCGCTGCTTTGGCTGTTCGAATCGGCGGGGCTCGCTGCCTGCAGCTTCGCATCCGCCGAGGTGTTTCTCGCCTCGCGTGAGTGGCAGCGCGCGGGTTGCCTGGTGCTCGATCTGCGCATGCCGGGCATGGACGGCGCGGCGCTGTTCGAGCGGCTGCAGGAGCAGGGGCGCGCCTTGCCGGTGATTTTCCTCAGCGCTCACGGGGACATCCCCACAACGGTGCGCTTGGTCCAGCGAGGTGCCTTCGATTTCGTGGAGAAACCCTTCGCGGAAGGCGAGATCGTGGCCAAGGTAAAAAAAGCGCTGAGTCGAAATCGGCTCCTGAGAGCCCGAGAGCGAGAGCGCGCCGAGCTGCGGAAGCGCCTCGCACGCCTCACCGGGCGCGAGCGGGAGGTGCTGGAACGGGTGACGCGCGGACAGGCCAACAAAGTGATCGCCATCGAGCTCGGGATCGCGCAGAAGACGGTTGAGATCCACCGTTCCCATGTCATGCGCAAGATGGGGGCCCGAACGCTTGCCGAGCTGTTCAGCGTTAACATCCTGTTACGGGAAGCTAAGGGAAATCCCCTATAGCCGCGGGGCGCCCACACGCTTAATCTACGACCTCAATTCTCCCCCCCCAGGGAGCTCATCACGACACGGATAAGTCATAGCACAAAAGGAGCCGCGTGGCGTCGACGGAACGGGATCCGCGGAGCGGGCGGCGCGCGGCAGTTTTTATTCGTACCACTTGGTCTTCGGTCGCCCACCGCAAGGAGTTCGGTGAGCAAGCGAAGCGCAATCCGGGGGGTTTATCAGCCCGGGTTACACTACGTTTCATCCCGGCTACGATCTGAGGGTGCTCGACATCTGCAGGGGCTGCGGCCTGGCGATCGCGTAGCCCTGGGCGTAATCGACGCCGATGGCCCGCAGCCGCTCCAGGATCGGCTCCGTCTCCACCGACTCAGCGATGGTCTTGATCCCGAGTACCTGCGCGACTTGCTGGATGGCCTGCACGATGGCGAGATCGAAGCGATCCTTGGTGATGTCCTGGACGAAACGGCCGTCGATCTTGAGATAGTCCACCGGCAGAGTCTTGAGATAAGCGAAGGAGGACAACCCGCTGCCGAAGTCATCGAGCGCGAAACGACAGCCGCGTTGCTTGAGGGCATGGATGAAATTGAGCGCATGCTTGAGATCGGTGATGGCCGCGGTTTCGGTGATCTCGAAGCAGACCTGGGCGGGCCCGGCTCCGCTACCCTCCAGTTGCTCGGTCACGTAGTCGAGGAAGCCTGCATCGCCTAAGGATTGCCCGGAGACATTGATGGCGAGCCGCATCGAATCGCGGTGGGCGCCTAGGTTCGCCAAGGCCGTTTGGACCACCCAGCGGTCCAGCGCCTGCATCTGCTGGTAGCGCTCGGCGGCGGGGATAAAGGCCCCCGGCAGCAGCACGCCCTGCTCATCATCGGCGAGGCGCAGCAACACCTCCTGATACTCGCCGTCGGCGCCGTGGTCTCCAAGGGCGCGAATGGGCTGAGCATACAGCCGGAAACGGTCCTGGGCGAGGGCCTGATGGAGGCGCGGGATCCATTGCATCTCCCCCTTGCGCTGCGCCAGCTCCTCGTCGCTCGCCGTATAGACGTGCACGCGGTTGCGGCCCTTGTCCTTCGCGGCATAGCAGGCGCGGTCCGCCGCGCTCAACACCTCGGGAAGGGTCTCCCCGCCCTCGGGGATCGAGACCAAGCCGATGCTGACCCCGACGGCAAAGCGCTTGGCCTCCCAGACGAAGTCGAACTCCTGCACCGCTTGCACCAGCCCCCGCGCAATCCGCAGCGCCTGCTCCGGCGCACAATGCTCGAGCAACACGCCGAATTCATCGCCACCGAGCCGCGCCAAGGTGTCGCGTTTGCGCGTCTTCGCATCGAGCACGGCGGCGAGCTGGCGCAATAGCTGATCGCCGGCCCTGTGACCGGCGGTGTCGTTGACCAGCTTGAACTGGTCCAGATCCAGATACAGTAGGGCATGCCGGTCCTCGGCACCGCTGAGCACGCGCTGGAAGCGGCGTTCGAACTCGCCGCGGTTGATGAGCCCCGTCAGGGGGTCATGGGTGGCCTGATAGCTCAGCTTCTCGGCCTCCTTGCTGCCGGTGACGTCCTCAATGGCGAGCAGGATCAACGATGGGCGGTCTGCGCGGTACAGCCCGCGGGCGTTGAGGAGCATGAATTTCTGACCGATCTGGGGGAAGTGATGCCGAACCTCGAAGCCCTCGAAGGCCTGCTCGTGGGGTAGGACCTCTTCCAGCAGTCTGCGCAGCGCGGGAATGTTCCACTGCCCCTCGCCCAGCTCATAGATCGAGTGGCCTTCCGTTTCGTCCGGTAAAACCGCGAAGGTCCGGTAGAAGGCCGCATTCGCCGTCACCACCCTCAGCTCGCCGTCGAGGATGATGAGCGGTTCGCGCACCGTCTCCACGATGGCCCGGCTGTAGTCACGCTCCTCGCGCATCTCCTCCTGGTAGCGCTTGATCTCGTCGATGTCGAGCAGCACCACCACGGCCCCGTCGATCTTGTTGCCCGCGGTGCGGTAGGGATGGACGCGCAAGGCGTACCAGCGGCCGTCGCGATCGCGGACCTCGCGTTCCCGGACCTGGGCGTGGTCGATCACCTCCCCGATCAGCGCCTCCAGATCGGGCACATCCAAGTTGGTCTTGAGATCCCCGATCGGCCGGCCGACCACCCTGGGCAGGAGGTCCATGATCTTGCGCGCCGGCGGGGTGAGGCGCCGGATGTGCAGATCCCGGCCCACCATGAGCGCGGAAATGGTGGTGCTGGTCAGGAGGTTGCTCAGGTCGTCAGTGGTCTGGTTCAGCTCCAGGTTGCGGTGCCGGAGTTGCTCGTTGACCGTGGACAGCTCCTCGTTGCTCGATTGCAGCTCTTCCTTAGCGGTCTCCAGCTCCGCGTTGGTGCTCTGGAGCTCCTCGTTGCTGGAGAGGATCTCCTCGTTGGCCGAGCGCAACTCCTCGTTGGCGGCGTCCTGTTGCTCGATGAGCGTTTGCAGGTACTCCCGGGTCGCGTCCAGCTCCTGGCGCAGGATCGCGTGTTCGCGTTCCAAGGCGGGGGCTTCCTCCCGCCCGCTCGGGGGCGCAGGCAGCGCGGCGGTCCCGCGCAGCGCGCGTAACCAGTGCCCCAGCCAGCCGGTCGCCGGCGCGGGCGGCTCCCCGGAACCCGCGGCGAGTGGGACACGCTCTTCGAACAGCACCAGATAGCAGCTCGCGGCCGCGCCCCCCGGCTGCACCGGCAAGACCTCGATCGTGACCTCGCGGGCGCCCCGCTCGTCGCGCACCCACACGCCCTCGCGCGAGGCGGCCTGGTGGCGCTCCTTGGCCTCGGTGAGGGCGCTGCGCAGCTCCAGGATCAGGCCCTGGCGTGCCAGGTTCAGCAGGTTCCAGGTCGGCTCCCCCGGTGGGACCTCGAGGTAGGGGCCGGTGCGCCCGCGAAACTGCAGGATGTCGAAGTGCTCGTTGACCAAGACGCCCGGCGGGGCGTAGCGGCCGAGCAAGAGCCGATCGACCTCCCTCTGGAAGTCGAACGGCGTGGCGCGGGGCGGGCCGGCCCGCTGGCCGGCTGCGGCGATCGCCTGGTAGTCTTCGACGCTGAAATGCAAGAGCGGGCGGTTGCCCGTGATCTTCTTGCCGTAGATCTTCTGCGCCCCGTCCACCACCTCAAACAATCCGGTGAGGTCGCCCACCGTCTCGGCCGACCCCAGCACCAGAAAGCCCGGGACGTTGAGGGCGTAGTGGAAGCTCGGCAGCACCCGCTTTTGCAGCGCCGGGGCCATGTAGATGAGCACGTTGCGGCAGCTGATGAGATCGACGTGCGAGAAGGGCGGATCGGCGGTGATGTTCTGGCGTCCAAACACGCAGGCCTCCCGGATCGACTTGTCGATGCGGTAGAGGTGGTCTTTCTTCCAGAAGAAGCGGCGCAGCCGCTCGGGGGAGACCTCGGCCTCGATGCTCTCGGGGTAGAGTCCCGTGCGGGCCCGCTCCAGTGCTTGCGCATCACTCAAGTCGGTGGCGAAAATCCGGATCGGGGGGCGCACCGGTTTGTCGTCGAAGAACTCCCAGAGCGCGATGGCCAGCGAATAGGCCTCCTGGCCGCTGGAGCAGCCCGGCACCCAGATCCGGATCGGGGTCGCTGGCGACTTGTTCCTGCAGATCTCAGGGAAGACACTCTCCTTCAAGGTCTCAAACAGATCGGGGTCGCGGAAGAAGCTGGTCACGTTGATCAGAAGATCCCGGTACAGCGCCTCGACCTCCCCGCCATCTGTCTCCAGCCGCCCGGCGTAGTCCGCGAGCACCTGCTGGCCGTGCAAGGCCATGCGGCGCATGATGCGGCGCCTTATCGTGGTGTTGCGGTAGAGGCTGAAGTCCACCCCGGTCGCAGAGCGCACCGCGGTGAGGATGCGCTTGAAGTGATCCTCGCTCTCCAGGGGTTCTTCCTCGCCGGTGGCCGGGGTGGGTGCGAGATAGGGGTGGGCACGGATCGCCCCCAGCCGCTCTGCGATCCTCTCGGGGGAAAGCACAAAATCCACCGCGCCGCTGTCGATGGCGCTCTGCGGCATGCCGCCGTGGCGCGCCGACTCCGGCGCCTGGGCGAAGCTGATCCCCCCCACGGCCTTGATCTCGGAGAGCCCCAGGGTCCCATCCGAGCCGGTGCCCGAGAGCACCACCCCGATGGCCTGGGCCTGCTGGGCTTCCGCCAGCGCGCGCAGGAAGTGATCGATGGGCAGGTGCCTGCTTCCGTCTCCGCGCGGGGTCATCTGCAACGCGCCTTGGGCGATCGCCATGTTGGTGTTGGGGGGGATAATGTAGACTGAATCGGGCCGGACCGCGAGCCCCTGGGTCGCCTCCACCACCGGCATACGTGTAGCCCGCGACAGCAGATCGGTCAGGTGGCTCTCGTGCCGGGGATCGAGGTGCTGCACCAGCACGAAAGCCATGCCGGTCTGATCGGGCAGATGGGCGAGAAACTGGGTGAAGGCCTCCAGCCCCCCGGCCGAGGCCCCGATCCCCACGATGGGGAAGGGGCTCTGCGCCCTCCGCTCGTCCGCCCCCCGATCCTCCGTAGGGGCATCGGTGGCCTGCGGGGCAGAAATCGTTACTTGAGCTTCAGAAGACTCGTCGCGTTGCATAGGTGCGTTCCACAGCGTAGGCGTTCAGCGCAGGGACATACGGACAAGTCTAGTCCATGGGATGCTGTTCATGTTCCGAGCAAGAGAGCGACGCAGGATCTTCGAAGCGTAGGAAATGCAACGCTATTTGTCGACTGAGTCGTTTGCCGGATTTGTGGGTCACTGTCTCAGGTGGGCACCTGCGGCCGCAGCTTGCGCAAGCGTCTTGATAACGGTAGCGGTGACGCCGTGGGAGTGGGATGGGTAGCAACACCACGTAGCGTCCACGAAGGACGGTGCGTGGTACTCAGTTCCGGGAAAAAGCGCCGCGCCACAAACCCCTCCGTTGGTTCACCACGTCCTAAGCAGTCTCCGCTGGCTTCAGAAGCCGTGTTCCAAGGGGGGGCAAAAAGTAGTTAGAGCTTCAGATCATCAAGCAGCATTATCCGCCCCCGATCGTGCGCCTTTTTATAGTAGCGCCGGTCGGCGGTGATCAGTTGGACGCCTTGGGTTTGGAGCGCCACGGCATGGTAGAGCGTATCGAACAGGTGGTGGTTGAGCGCAATCGCAAGCTCGACCGCGAGATCCCAGATCTCCGGGGTATCGGCGGTGTGGATCTCTGTTAGGTTTAGTGCGGCGATCTTGGCCGCAGCCGTCGGTTGGCTCACCCGCGCGAGCACCGCTGCGACCTCCGCAAGCCAATGCACAGGCTGGAGAAGCTGTAGAGCGCCCCCTTTTAATGCCAACAGAACGTCAAGTGCCTGAGAGACGTTCGCTTCCGCCTCGCGTTCCGGCACCATCCACTTGATGATGACGCTGGCATCGGCCACATAGCAGCTCACGGCCGCCCTTCTTCGCGGGCTTTGCGGATCTCCTCTGTGCCGACGGGCGGGGTACGGTCGCGCAACGCCAGAATGCGATCGATCGCATCGGCACGACGCTGGGCTTTTTTCTCGCGCTCCACGGCCTCTCGCATCAACTCGGCGATGATGGCACTTTTGTTTTTATGGGCGAAGGTGGCATTGAATAGCTCTTTTACTTCATCAGGCACGCTGAAATTGACAGTAGCCATCTTCTAATCTCCATAATATATATTTTCTATAATAATAGAGTACTATCATTAAATCTTCAACAAGAATGGCGGCTGGCGCTTGCTGGCAAACGGCGGTTGAGGGCCATGCCCGTTAGGGTGTGGCCCACTACGCTATACTAGGAGCCTGTCGGACTTAGGAGATATCTACTGCAGCGGTGGGGCATCGGTCCATTTTTTCGATCATTTTCGTTAAATAGAACTCGCTATTCGCCTCAAATGATCCAAAAACTGTCCTCGATCTCCCATGCGCCACGATCCTGTGAGTCCGACAGGGATGGGCGTCGCTGGCCTGATCTGAGTTCAATGCCTCATCGAACGATGGCATTGTAATATCGCAACTATGATGTGATTGGGGTAGCACGGGATGCCAAGCTCAAATAGTCCACACTCAAAAACCTTTTTCTTATCTGCGGATAGGGACAGCCGTAGCACCCACCTGCACGGGCTAGGATGCGCTATCGCACGCTATTACGACGAGTGTTATGTCGATTACCGAGTCCTGTGGCTAAATGCCCATAACCTGGCCATCCATTACGGTTATTGGGACGAGGAGACGAGGAACCATAGCGGATCTCTGCTCAACATGAACCGGGTGCTGGCGGAGAAGGCTGGCATCTGCCCGGGGCAAATGGTTCTGGATGCCGGTTGCGGCCTGGGAGGGAGCTCTATCTGGCTAGCGGAGCGTCACCAGGTCAAGGTATTCGGCGTCACTCTGGCGGAGTCGCAGGCGCGCAAGGCGCACAAGTTTGCTAGCAAGCGGGGTGTCGAAAGCCTGGTGAAATTCGGCGTTGCGGACTACTGCGCGACCCCCTTTGCGAGCGGCTCCTTCGATGTCGTTTGGGGGCTAGAGAGCATCTGCTACGCCCTCGACAAACGCGCTTTTATAAAGGAAGCCCACAGACTGTTGCGCCCAGGTGGGCGTTTGGTAGTGGCCGATGGATTTGCCAATAGAACGGCATTCAATGCCGTGGAGTGGGAGGCCGTGCTGGCATTTCTCGACGGGTGGGCGGTGCCCAATCTGGTTACTCCACCTCAGTTCCAGAGCTACCTTGAAGAAAGCGAGTTTGTCGATGTCGCGTTTACCGACATCACTTCTAATGTGATACCTTCGGCCGAACGCATGCATCGAACCGCGGCACTCACCACGCCCATACAAAAAACGCTGGACTGGATGGGGATCAGAACACCCGCGCAGACCCGGAACTACCACGCCGCCTTACGCCAGATCGAGTTGCTGGAGGGCGGATTGGCTTGTTATGGCGTAGTTTGCGCCACCAAGCCATGAGCGGTGGCAGGCGAACCGACGCCCGCAGGTGATTGGGCGAACAATTCAGGGCACTTCGACTAATTCGAAGCGCCCTGCGGTATAAGGATATGCCGATTCGACAAATTCCACGGATGGAATTTTTCGAAACTCCCTCATAAGATCGGAGCCTTAAATGCAAGGCTCGTTATTCAAATACGTTCTTTACAGGCAGTTTCCAGCCAGGAACAACATCATTAGCGTCAATGGTATCCCCTTCCGTCAAGACGGAGATCTCGGAAAGTGACTTGTACAGCGTCACGACGCGCTTGCGCGGGTTGACGACGATGACCAGCCGGGGTCCCCGCCGTAAGCCAATCGAACACCTTGTCCTCCACATCCGCATAGCTGTCGCTGGAGGAAATAACCTCGACGGCTAGATCGGGAGCACCCGGCCAGTAACCTTCGACCTCTCCCAGCTTGGCAAGGCGCTCACTGGACACAAAGGCGACGTCGGGAGCGCGCACAGTGTCCGGGTTCCGTGTGAGCTGAAATCCCGTCTCGGCCGCGTAAACCACGCCCAGTCGGTTCGCCCTGACAGTTTGGTCAAGCGGCGTTGCGATATTGATGATTATCCTTCCGTGCTTCTGACCCGCTGGCGCCATCTTTCTCAGTTCCCCACCTAAGAGCTCGTAGCGATGGCCGTCGTTGGGCATGCGTAATAAGTCGTCGGATGTCACGGCCGAGGTTTTCATAATCATAACGCCCGATCATAACACCGATGTCCGCATCGACAAGTTCGGGTCCTGAACCCACACATGAAAGGGGGTACGGTGCGATTTTTCTGTGGTACGCTTCAACTATCTCTGGGAGAGAAAGATGTTCAAAGAACAACTCTCCAACGCCAAGCTCGCCACCCGCTTCGAGGCGCGTTTGATCCCATGGGCTCCTGGTTTCTCGACAGAGATCCCACCGGCGCCCTGCGTAGTGTGATTCCGCACCTGTTCTCGTTCGCAGAAAGCGTGACCATGGACAAGCTTTTTAATCCGGCCATCTGGTTAATGAATCGCCTTAGCTACCGGCGGAAGTTTGGCCTGATTAGCCTGCTCTTTATCTCACCGCTGGCGCTGGTCCTGATCTTGTTCATTTTCTCGGTCAATGACCGGATCGCGTTTGCCCAGAAAGAGATCGATGGCGATGCCTATCTGCGGCCGTTGCGGCGCCTGTTAGAGCACACCTTGCACCACAAATGGCTGGCCCAGGACTACTTGAGCGGCAATACCTCGCTCAAACGCGACATACTCGCCGATCAGGCCCAAATGGATGAGGATTTCGAGCAGCTTAGGGAGATCAACCGGGAGCTTGGCGCCACCCTGAATGCAAGCGAGCAATTCGGCGCGCTGCAAACCCGTTGGCAGAACCTAAAAGCGGATGTTATGGATCTCGGGGCGAAGGCAAGCGCCGATCACCACGACCGGTTCATCGCGGATATTCGGGCACTGATTGCCCTGGTTGGCGATACCTCGAATCTGATTCTCGACCCTGATCTCGATAGCTATTACCTGATGGATGCAGTGCTGCTCAAGCTGCCCGAATATCAAGTCCTAGTGGCGCAGACCACATTCCTGGGTGAGCACGCCATTAAGCAACAGAGTCGTCTCGCGGCTGAGGAAAGATCTCGGCTCGTCCATCGACTGGTCGAGTTAGGCGGCCTGATACAAAGCCATCTCAAGGCGACCGAAAACGGCCTGGAGCTCGCCTTCCGTAACAATCCCCCCGGGACTCTGAGCGCGATCTTAGAAAAGCCTCGAGGGGAATTTGTCACCGTGACGGGCGCACGTTTCGACACCCTCCATCGAGAGCTCATCGGGCAACTTGCCGATCTATATAGAATATATTTAGGGGGCCGAGCCCAGAGTATAACTATTCAGCCACAAACCTATCGTGCCGCAGCAGCGGCCGCGCTGGCCGCGAGCTTTTATCTATGGGATCGGTGCATCGATGAATTGGACGCTCTGTTACGGGCCCGCATTGACCGCTTTGCCCGCACGAAATACTTGGTTGAAATCGCCACGGTGCTGGGCTTGCTTCTGGCGGCCTATCTGTGGACAGGGTTTTATCTGGCCGTCCTGGGTACCGTCTCGAGCCTCGATGAAGCCTCGCAACGGATGGTCAGCGGTCATGTGCCCGACACCATCACTCTCGAAAATCGGGATGAACTGGGACGGGTAGCGGTATCCTTTAATAACATCGCCACCCAACTGCGGGCGGAATGGACCCAGGCTCGACAAGAAAGCGCGCGAGCCAGGGCGGCGGAGGGAGCGCTCAGGGAGAGCGAGGAACGCACTCGCTTGATCCTCCAGAACGCGCTCGACGGCGTCATCACGATGGATACGAGCGGCCGCATCACGGGCTGGAACACCCAGGCCGAAATTATCTTCGGCTGGCCGCTGCAAGAAGCCCGTGGACAAACATTGGCTGAGCTGATCGTCCCGCCTCAATATCGGGAGGCGCACATACAGGGTCTGAAACACTTCCTAGCCACAGGCGCCGGTCCGGTATTGAACAAGCGGATCGAGATCACGGCGCTCGACCGGCAGGAACGCGAGTTCCCGGTGGAGTTGACGATCTTGCCCCTGCGATTGGAGGACACAGTCTTCTTCAGCGCCTTCATCCGTGACATCAGCGAGCGCAAGCAGGCGCAGGAGGCACTGCAGAAGGCCCACGATGAACTGGAAAAAAGGGTTGAGGAACGCACTGCGCAACTGGTGCTAGCGAATCGCGCCAAGAGCGTGTTCTTGGCGAACATGTCCCATGAGCTGCGCACCCCGCTCAATGCCATCATCGGCTACAGCGAGATGCTCCAGGAGGAGGCCGAGGATCTCGGCCAGGACGATTTGATCCTCGACCTGAAGAAGATCCACGGCGCCGGCAAGCACTTGCTGGCCTTGATCAACGACGTCCTGGACCTCTCTAAGATCGAGGCCGGGAAAATGGATCTCCATCTCGAGACCTTCGATCTTGCGGGGATGCTCCAAGAGGTGGTAGCGACCATTGCGCCGTTGGTTGCGAAAAACGGCAACCGGCTCGATTTCCGCTGTGCCGAGGACCTTGGCGCCATGCGGGCGGATCTCACCAAGGTGAGGCAGGCGCTTTTCAACTTGCTCAGCAACGCCTGCAAGTTCACCAGTGGCGGTGTCATCACCCTGGCGGTCGTGCCGGAGAGGATGGACGGGGTAGGCTGGCTCCGTTTCCGAGTCAGCGACACGGGGATCGGTATCTCCCCGGAACAGACCAAGAGGCTCTTCCAGGCCTTCTCGCAAGCCGATGCTTCCACCTCGCAGAAGTACGGGGGCACGGGGCTCGGGCTCGTCATCAGCCGTCGCTTTTGTCAGATGATGGGGGGCGATATCACGGTGGAGAGTGCGCTGGGGCAGGGCTCGACCTTCACCATCCGGCTGCCCATCGATGCGGTCAAGCCAAAAACCACACCGATGCCTCGGGCGGCAGGGGTGTCGGGCGGTGGTTTGGCTCAACCCCAGGGCCGCCTGAGCGTGTTGGTCATCGATGACGAGCCCGCGGCGCAGGATCTGATGTACCGCTTTCTGGACAAGCAGGGGTTCCACACGGTGGGAGCACAGAGTGGCGAGGAGGGGCTGCGGCTGGCCAAGGAGCTGCGACCATCGGTGATCACGCTCGATGTGTTGATGCCGGGCATGGATGGCTGGGCGGTATTGACGAGATTGAAGGCCGATCCCGAGCTGGCGGCCATTCCGGTGATCATGGTCACGGTCGTGGATGACAGGAACATGGGCTTTGCCTTGGGGGCCACCGACTTCCTGACCAAGCCGATCGACCGGGAGTATCTGGCCCAGTTGCTACAGAAATACCGCTGCAGCTCTCCGCCGTGCCCGGTGCTGGTGGTCGAGGACGAGCCTGAGCTGCGTGAGCTTATGCGGCGCCTGCTAGAAAAAGAGGGCTGGGTGGTGGCGGAGGCCGAGAATGGGCGGGTGGCGCTCGAGCGGGTCGCCGAGAGCCGACCCGAGCTGATCGTCCTCGATCTCATGATGCCGGAGATGGACGGGTTCGCGTTCATCGAGGCCCTGCGCCAGAATGAGGCCTGGCGCTCCATCCCCATTGTCGTAGTCACGGCCAAGGATCTCACCGCGGAGGACCATCGGCGGCTCAACGGCTATGTGCAACAGATCCTGCATAAAGGGGCGTACGACCGCGAGACGCTGCTGCGGGAGCTGGGTGAGCGGATCGCGGCCGAGCTGCGAACGCCCGTATAGAAGGAGAAGCGAGTGACCAAGATCCTACTGGTTGAAGACAACGAGATGAACCGCGACATGCTCGGGCGGCGCCTGCAGCGCCGTGGTTATGAAGTGCTCATCGCGGTCGATGGGGCCGAAGGCATGGCGATGGCCCAAACCGAGGGGCCTGATCTGATCTTGATGGACATGAGCCTGCCGGTCATCGATGGCTGGGAGGCCACCCGGCGCCTGAAGGCGGCGCCCGAGACTCAAACCATTCCGGTTATCGCATTGACGGCGCACGCCATGGCGGGGGACCGCGAGAAGGCGATCGAGGCCGGCTGCGATGACTACGACACCAAACCGATCGAATTCACTCGCTTGCTAGCCAAGATCGAAGCCCTGTTGAACAAGGGCGCAGGGGCTTCCCCATGACGGCCTCCGACCTGCCCGAGCGGAGCAGCGAAGCAGGGGCGGAGCGAGAGGAGAGCGCGGCGATCCCGGGTCCACAGTCTGCTTCTCATCTGCGCCATGAGTTGCGCACCCCCATCAACCATATCATCGGCTACAGTGAATTGCTGTTGGAGGAGGCCGAAGACAGTGCGTTAAAGCCCTACTCCTGCGATCTCCAGAAGATCCACACGGCGGGCAAGACCCTGCTCGAAATGATCAATAC
>Ga0187893_10010081_pt1 | contig 14266 bp, 10 predicted proteins | sample MA1701074metaG_FD_139574 | JGI IMG/M metagenome (GOLD analysis project Ga0187893, IMG submission 139574) | White microbial mat communities from a basaltic lava cave in the Kipuka Kanohina Cave System on the Island of Hawaii, USA - MA170107-4 metaG ...
GGACTCGAACGTGTTGACTACATTGCCCAACATACTCTTTGCGGTGATTACCGGACGCCTCCACGACCACCCTTTAAGACCCCAGCGCCGGAAGGTACCGCCCCGAATTGCATACTCGACTTTGACGTCATCAAAAACCGAGGAAAGGAGCTCGGTCAATTGCGCTCGGGTGTAATGCCTTTTATGGTCGGGGTTGATATTACGAACGTAATCGCCGTTTGGCGTGGTCATCAGAAAGATGCCCGGGCTTTTCATTACCCGATGCACCTCTCTGACAAAATCGGTGTCACGCTCCACGTGTTCGAGCACCTCTACTGCAACCACACAATCAAAAGCGTTATCGGGAAGCGCCGAGCAGGTCATGTCGTCGAACAACACCTCGCGCACGTTGGTCCTGCGGCTGATCGTCTGCGCCATAATCGGCGCGTTGATGCCCAGGTTGAGTTGTTCTTGAATGTCTGACTCTCTTGGGAGGTCGGTAATGGTGACCGCGCCGGGGACATGGATTGTATAGTGTGACTTTCGGCCGCCCACGTCGAGAATCTGTGGATCAACCAGTCCGGTTTTTGAAAGATCCAACAGCCGCCTGCGAACCAGCTTGTGCAACGGAGGCAGGAACGGCTCGGCGCAAACGTACGCCATTTCAAAAGGTTTCATTGAGTGACAGCCAGCAGCTCTTCGGCGCGGTCCCAGTCTGACGGCCGATCTATATTGACAGACGACTCTGCTTCGATCAGGTGGCCCGCCAATCGCTTGCCGTAAAGAGAGTTCTCGTTCATCAGGACGTTGCGGCGCGTCACGTAAACCGATCCCTCGCGATGATAGGCCGGCGGCAATTCCTGCCGGCGTGAGATCGGAGAGGCTTCTCCGGTGCTCAGCCGCAGCAACCCCGACCCATTTTCGAAATAAACCCAGTGAGGATTGTGTTCCGCAGGCACGGGCAGAATCGTCACGACCGCATCGGCGCCCGTTGTTTCCAGGAGTCGAATGCACGCGTCGATATCTTCTGAACGGCGCAAAGGATTGGTGGGTTGCAAAAGGCAAACTGCATCGAAGCGCTCGCCCTGATCCTCCATCCAGCTCACCGCATGTTGGACCACTGGCAGCATGGGAGTGTCGTCAGCAGCCAATCGCGGAGGCCTGTAGAATGGCACTTCAAGCCCGCACTCTTCCCCCACTCGCGCAATTTCTTCATTCTCGGTACTCAAAATCACCCGTGAAAGAAGTCGCGACGCCAATGCCGCTTCGGCCGTGTACTGCAAGAGCGGTTTGCCCCCCAGCAGGCGAGTGTTCTTACCGGGCACTCCCTTCGAGCCGCCGCGGGCAGGCACAAGTCCGAGAACTTTCATCAGTAGGTCAATCTCTTTTCAATATTGAGCGCCGCCTGGGCCAGCACTTGTGAGATCCGCGTGCCGGCTCGCCCGTCTCCGTAGATGGTGTCGTGCGGATAGCGCCCGTTGCCCATGTGATGCTTGACTGCGCCGACAATTTCACAGCAATCATAATTGACGTCCAGCAGGTTCGTGCCTCGATCGCGCCCAGCCTGGCGCGAGCCGATGTTCACCACCGGAACGCCGAGGTAAGAACACTCGCGGACACCCACACTCGAGTTCCCAATCAGGCAGCGGGAGTTGTACAAAAGCCGCAGGAAATCCATGCCCTCCATGTTCTTGAAGAAGTGAATGTTGTTGGGACGCTGGATTTCGCGAAACGCGCGAATGCCTCCGGATGTGCCATCGGAGCCGGCGTCGACGTTGGGCCAGAACCAGAGCGTGGGCATATTCAGTTGGCGCACTGCATGCAGCGTCTCGAAAACGTGTTTGCGAGCCTGCTCATATTCAGTCGTAACAGGATGCTGCATCACCACCAGGTAACCGTTAGAGAGATCCAGCGGCGAGCCGACTCCGCCGTATTTTTCTAACGGATCAAAATCGAGCCGGGGATCATCAAGGATAGTCGCCGCGAGATCGATTGAAGGGCAACCGGTGACGTGCACTGAACCAGGATCCTCTCCCATTTTAATGACCCGTTCGGCAGCCTTCCGGGAGGAAACCAGATGCAGATCGGAAAGTTTCGTCACTGAGTGGCGGACCTTTTCATCGATCGACCCGGTTACTTCTCCACCTTGCACGTGTGCCACGGGAATGTTCATGTAAGAAGCAGCCACCGCCGTAGCCAGCGTCTCGTACCGATCGGCGACGGTTACCACGACGTCGGGCTTGAGGTTGTCAAACACCGTGGCCAGCTCGAGCAAACCCAGGCCGGTGGTTTTGGCCATCGCGGCAAGATTCTCACCCTCGAGCACCATATAAACGCGCGCGCAAACTTTAAATCCATCTTCCTCGATATTGCGGACGGCGCTGCCGTAACGTTCGAGTAGCGCCGAAGCCGCCACCACGAGCTGCAGCTCGAGATTTGGGTGTTCCTCGATGGCTTTGAGCGCAGTCTTGATGCGGCTATAGCTGGGACGGGCCGTGACTACGACACAAACCTTTCGCTTCATGCGCCGATCACCTCGACATCTTCACGAAGAACGAGTTCATTGGCGCCAAGACCTCGGCGCAGACGCGTGCCTACCAGTTCGGGTAAGCAACTTGCGGGAATTCCGGTGCCGGGCTTTTTTGCCGTCAAGTGCTCTTCACGCAGCACCGTGCCGGCTGGTAATTGCGTGCGGGTGACAATGCTCTTTGTGAATAGTTGTCGCAGCGGAGCGACTTCGCAAGCTGCGGCATCCTTGTCAACCGGATGCGATAGAGTCTGCTCGATGAAGCGCACGCCCTCGGCCAACTGTCTTAACTCTCCGGTGGTTAAGGAGACCGGCACGTCAGGTCCAAACATTTCGCGACTAAGCGTCACGTGAACTTCGAGTACTTCGGCGCCCAACGACGCGGCCGCCAATCCGGCGTAGATCGTTCCCGAGTGATCGGAAAGACCGACGGGACAATCGTATCGCTCGCGGAAAAAGGACAGCAGGTTCAAACCAATTTTTTCCGGCGGACACGGGTACGACGACGTACACTGCAAAACGGCAAACGGCAAATTGCTCGCGCGCACCCTGGCAACTGCGTCGTCGATCTCGCTTACCGGACTCATGCCCGTAGAAATCAGCACCGGAAGCCTGGTGCCGGCGATGCGCTCAAACATTGCCGCATTACCAGTTTCGCCCGAAGCGATCTTCCAGGCCGCCACGCCCACGCGCTCAAGCAGTTCGACTGCTTCACATGAAAAAGGCGAACTCAGAAACAACAGACCCTTTTCGACCGCGTGCTGTTTCAAGCCGCGCCACTGCTCCTCGGTAAATTCCATTCGCTTCCAATAGTCGTAGCGCGAAGTGTCCTGAGCGCTGAACTTCACGCGCCAGGGCTCTGCGGGTGTGCTTTCCGCGGCCGCGATGTGAGTCTGGAACTTCACGGCGTCGGCCCCGGCCGCGGCAATGGCATCGATAAAGGCGTGGGCCATGCCGAGGCTGCCGTCGTGCGCCTGCGCCACCTCACCAATGATCAGACAGCCGCGTCTTTGATTATCGGCGGCCGGATTTCCTTTCAGAATTTCTTTGAATGTCATTGCCGCAACCAAGAGGCGATCCACGACTTCACACCACATCCGCGAAGGTCTTTTCCATTCTCCGGAAATAGAAAGCACCGCTGACCAGAATCACGAGGGCCACTAAAGCCGAGACCATCACGATTGGCCCGGCTGAGGACTTCGTCCCCAACAACGCCCAGCGGAATCCTTCGACGACGCCAACCATCGGGTTCAACCCATAGAGCGTGCGCCAGGGTTCGGGAAGCAGGCTGCTGGGATAGGCAACCGGGGTTGCAAAAAGCCAGAACTGAGTAATGAACGGAACCAGGTAACGGACATCGCGATATTTCACATTCAGGCTCGAGAGCCAGAGTCCCACGCCCAGTGAGGTTACGAACGCCAGCAGCAGGAACAGCGGCAACCAGAGTACCTTGATCGTGAGGCCCACGTTGTAATAGAGCATCATTGCGATCAGCACCAGGAACGCCAAGGCAAAGTCCACCACGCCGGAGAGCACGCTCGACACCGGGATCACCAGCCTCGGAAAGTAGACTTTTTTTATGAGATTTGCGCTGCCCACCAGGCTGTTCGATGAGTGGCCTAAGGCGCCGGCGAAGAACGACCACGGCACCAAAGCCGCGTAGGCAAAGATTGGGTAGGGAATGCCGTCTGAGGGCATCTTAGCCAGCTTGCCAAAGAACAAGCTGAAAATGACCATCGTCGAAAACGGTTGAATGATGGCCCAGGTGGCGCCCAGCGCCGTTTGCTTGTAGCGAACCTTGAGGTCTCGCCAAACCAGAAAATAGAGCAGCTCGCGATAGGCCCATACTTCCCCAAGCTTGAGTGAGACCCAACCGCGTGAAGGCTGAATCCGCATCACCCGGGTCACATCCTTGTTGGCCGGGATGTCCGTCGGTATATGGATTTCAGTTACTGCCATGCAAAATGCCTGAGGATTGGGTTTCGAGTTTTATAGGCCGCGGATTTACGCGGATAAACGCGGATCAGAGAAAGAAGAAACCAGATTAGTTGTGCTAGTAATTTCCTTTTCGGCTCCAGGCAAATCCGCGGTTATCCGCGTTCATCCGCGGCTGATAATTCTTTCCGTTTCCACTCCAGGCAAATCCGCGGTTATCCGCGTTCATCCGCGGCTGATATCGGACGCTGGGCGCTTGAATCAGAGAAAAATCATCAAGCCAAAGACTTCCAAAAATCGGGCAACGCGGCTCGGCGCAATTTTCGCGCTGAAGGCTGATTCGTATGGCGCGCGTGGCGTTGGTCGTAGTGAAGCCAACGCTGTGGGCTTGCCAACCAGTCGTGCCTAAAGGCAGCCCTGTTGATTGGGCCAATTTTCCGGAATCCGCTTGATGGGCCGAGGTCACGGTGATTACCGGCGCGCCACCGGTTATAAGTTCCTGCGCACGGACAGCAAAGTTCAGTTGATACGTTGTATTTGGGGCGACCACGACGAGCTGAGAGATGACTACATCCGAAGCATCCGGACTCCCTTGCCAGTCAATTCGAAGGCTTTGATTATGGTCATCTTTGGCATTGCGGTCGAGGGAAATCTGGACCCCTGAATTGCGGTTCACTCTCCAGCCAAAACCAGTCTCGTCCTCCAGCCTGAGACTCTCAAAGCCGCCATCGTAGATGACTCTGCCCGCCCGGCTCTCGGCGCTGATTCCCAAACTGTCAGCCCAAAGCTCGTGCGCCTCAGTAAACTGTTCGGCGCGAAGGAACTCGTTGAGCAGTTGTCGCCGGTCATGGGCAGTGAGATTGTTGATTTGGCGAATCAGGCTCAGCGCTTCACCGGGTTTGTCTTTTCTAATGAAGAAAAACGCCAGCAACAAACGCTCGTAATTCGTGTCTGGCTCAATGGCCCGCTGGATCAGTTCACAGTTGCCGGAAAAGTGCTGCCACGCAAAGTCTATAACCTTGGGGAGCAGCGAGGGTTGGCTCGAGGTGGCGTGACGAAACTCTGCGAGCGCTTCACCTTGCCGGCCCAGCTTATTGAGCAACAGTCCGGTTTCCCAATGCGGCCTGGCATAAAGAGGCGCCAGTCTTCGAGCTTCGGCGAGGGCGACCAGGGCTGCCTGAGAATTGCCCGCTCTCTCAAGGGTTATTCCTAGTTCAGTCCACAGCCGGTAGTCGCGAGGCCGGAAAGCGATTGCTTGCCGCAAGTCATCAACCGCCAGGAGCGGCTCGTCACGTTTGGCTAAAATTGCGGCGCGCCGGGCGTAAGCGTCGGGGTCGCCAGGACTTAATCGAACGGCCTCATCAGCGACGGCCAGCGATCCGGATGAAAGACTACTGACTACAAGTGCCCGCGCTTGTCCAATCCGCAAAACGACAGAGGTGGCCAGGACTAAAGCGATGACTATTGCAATTAAGCAGACCGCAATACCAGCGAGCCTGATTATTCGCGGAGCTCTTCGGGTCAGGTTCGTGTTTTTTTCTGGATCGTTAGCAAATGGCACTTGTGAAGTAATTCCAAAAATAACTTTTTAACTGACGAACAATCCTCAGTGAGTTATGAGGCATCTCTTAATTTGACTTCCGCGATCTTATTTCGTGCGACTTCGTGTTTTTTAGTGGAACGATTCCCCGTCCTGGTAAGAGAGAGCGATCCACGAAATCACACCAAAAACACGAAACGCACATTCTCTCATGCTCGGAAATGTTAGTTAGCGAATCGGCTGCTTGCGAACGGCCGCGTCATCACAGACTCTTACCGCCAAAACTACGAGTATCAAGCAGACGAGTGTGTTGATCGTGATGTGTAATCCAAAATCGAAGAAACTGTGCACGGCTACGGCGAAGAGTCCGGCAAGCGCTCCGCATCTGACTGCCTGAAAGAAAGGCGATGACCCTCGCAGACTCTTACGAGCCGCATTTACGAACGACCCAAAGAACCAGAGGCTCAACGCTCCACCAATCAGGCCTCCCCCAGCCAGTAGTTCCAGATAATCATTGTGGGCCTGCTCCAGCATCAACTCGCCCGAAGCGTTGAGGTAACGAGGAATCGCCATCGAGTATCCGGCAAAACCTACGCCGGCAATTGGGTTCTCCCAAATCAGTCTGGATGTTGCTTGCCAGATTTGCGGCCGCAGGACCTTCGGCGGACCGGCCGCGCGCGCCTCGAACTCGGCAGCCGTCTCCTCCAAACGCGAGATCGTTTCGTCGCCGCCAACGAGAATGACAGTTGTGCCAACGGCAGCCAGCAACACCGTCACCAGAGCTAACTTGGCAAGCAAACGCGGCCGCAGCAATTTCTCTTGTGAAGTCAGATGTTGCAGACCGTTTCCATGTGACTTTGACGAATTGCGAACGGTGACCAACAAAAGAAAGAAGAAAGGAACTTCGACTACCAGGCTCAAAGCCCCGCCGCGCGAGTGAGTTAGCAGCAGAGCAGCCCATAATGTCACTCCAAAAATTATATAGAGTATCAGCCTCTGCTTGTGCTTGCGGTCGCCAATGGCCAGGCCCAGCAGTAGACCAATGGCCATCTCAATCAGAAAAGCAAAGTGATTGCGGTTTTCGAATTGCGCGTAGCTTGCCTTGGTTGAAAGACGCTCCCCGACAAGACTCGCCATTCTTTCCGGCATTTCCGCCCGGACGAGCCCAAATAAGGCACTTGCCAGAGCAATGCCCACCACGAGATACATCAGAGTGCGCAGTCGCTGCTCGGTGGTCGCAAAGCGAACGAGCAGTCCGAGGGTCAGCGTGATAGCCAGGAGCTTGTAGGCAAAGCGCCAGGTCTCAAACGGATCGGCGCTGATGGTGCGGCCCACGGTTAGGCCTCCCAACGCCTTTCCACCATTGGATTGCCAAAAAGGAACGCTCTGGACAAAGGCAAAGAGCACCAGCGCGAGTAGCGGGAGCAATAGCCAATGCTCTTTCCCAAACCACCCCCCCCGCAGAGTTCCTTCAACCAACCACAGAATGGCAAGTCCGAAGATCGTGGATTCAAAGAGCGACTCCCACCACGGGTCAACCGTGCCGTAAGGCACCGCAGCCAACGCTATGAGAGCAAGAACACCGTAGAAGATTGTTCCTTCCAGCCGACGCCTGAGCTGCTGACTGAAAGAAAACGCCACGGCATCCTGATCAGTCAGTTTGAGGTGGCGCGCTGTTGCTACCGAGGAAGCCAAACCTCAAGTTATCGATAGTAGTTGCGGTAGTACGAATAATCGTTCGATCGAATACTGACGCCGTTCAAGAGCACTCCAAGGATCGGGGCGCCCACTCCATCCAATGACTGCAACGAATACCGCGCGACCTGACGCGGACTCTTCGGCCCTCGAACAATCATCAAAACGCCGTCGACCACCGATGAAACCAGTACTGCGTCCGTAAAGAAACTGATTGGCGGAGAGTCGATGATGATGTGGGAAAACGTAGACTCCAGCGTGGTCAGCAAAAGTCTCAATCGATCCGAATCCAACAATTCAGCGGGGTTATCAGCCGGCGGACCAGCAGGAAGCACATAGAGGTTGGTGCCGTTGTATTGCTCGATGATCGACAGCGCTTCACCGTCGCTCAGGTCATTGGACAGAATGTCGCTCAAACCCTTTTCATTGTCGATTCCAAGTATCTCGTGAAGACTTGGATGACGGAGATCTCCATCAATCAGCAACACCTTGACGTCCGTTTGGGACATCACCAAACCGGTGTTAACAACGGCCGTTGTCTTACCTTCTCCCGGCAAGCTGGAAGTTACGAGGATGCTTTTAACCGCGCCGTTGCGATTCGAGTGCAGTACCGCCGTTCGTAGTTTCCTAAAAGACTCAGCCAGTGGCGAAGATCCTTCCTCGTAAAGCAGTAACCCTGCCCGCCCATTTCCGTTGCGCCTGGATTTCTTTTGCTCCGGCATCAACAGTGAGGTGCTTCGAGATCCGTTGCGGCTCGGCAGCCTCAGCAGACCCCGAATTTGCTGGCCGCGATTACTGACCTTGGGAATGACCGCGAGCGCCGGGAGTCCAAACATCCTCTCAACCCGTTCGGCCGAGTCCACCGGCACGCTGTCCTCGAGCGAGCCCAGGAGCACCGCGAAACCGATTCCAAAAGCCAAGGAGGCAAAGAAGGCTATGGCGATGATTCTTAGCCGCTTTGGTCCCACCGGCGTCGATGGCAGCATTGCATAATCTGTAACCCGAACGTTGTTCGGAGTTGCCGCCAGGATCACGTCATTCTCTTTTGAACGCTGGAGCAGGCTATCGAGCAAGGCCTTGTAGGTTGTGTTTTCCTGCCGGATCATTCGGTAGTCGATCGCAGCGGCATTCTGGCTCATAGCTGAGCTGTGTTGCTGCTCGAAGGCTTTGCGCAAAGACTGCTCCCGCGCCAGCGCCTGGCGGTAGCGCATTTCGAGATTGGTGAGCACAACGCCGACGGCATGTTCTCGGGACTGCTTCAGGTGATTCTCAAGATCAACGATCTGCTGGTTGATTTCTGTGACTTCCGGCCAATTTTCCCCAGTCTCGATCAACATTACCGCGCGTCGATGGCGAAGATCAGCCAGCTTGGACTCGATTGTGCTGAGTTGAGCATTATTGCTGCCATCGACGATGGCGGCTGCGGCGCCGGGAGCCAAAGCTGCCTGATACTCTGACTCGGCTGCTTTGCGTGCATTCTCGGCGTCGAGTAAGCCGCGATCGAGCGCCGCTAACCGATCCGATTCAATATCTCGTCCCGAATCAAGCGGAAAGATCTTATGATCTCGGGCGTACTCGATTAACCGTTTTTCGTTCTCGCCGATTTTGAACTGGAGTTCGGCAATCCGTTTTTGCAGAAACTCGCTCGCGGTTGAGGTTGAAGACGCCCGCTTTTCCCAGTTGGCCTGCACGAAAGTGTCGGCAACTACGTTGGCGGCCCTGGCGGCGCTGTTAGGGTTTGAATGGCTGAAGCTGATGTTAATCAACCGGCTGGTTTCGGTGAGCTTTACGTCAAGGCCAGTCCTGATAGCCGCCACGTAGGGTTCAAGCCTGGCCGCGTCAGCCATTTCCCCATCGGCCGAAGCAGCCGCGATCGAGCTTGCGCGCAAGGGTTTAGCAGCCGCCTTTTCTACTTCTGAGCCGTTCCCGGACAAGCGGGTCAGACTCAGAATGTCCCATCCTTTTTCCGGTTTTGCTGAATTCCAGACAAAAGCATCAGGTCCTCGATCGACATTGAGGGTCTTGGCCACCCGGCGCAAGAAAGCGGGGCTTCTCAAGAGCAGTAGTTGGGTGTTGAAATATGAGGGATCTTCTCCGGGATTATGGATTACTACCGAACCGGTTTTTGAGCCGCCCACAGCCGGGTTGTTTTCCAGATCAACCTGTATTCTCGCCTCTGCTTCGTAAACGTCCGGTTGCCGCGCGACATATATTAGTGCCACCGCCGTACTGAGGAACGTGATCGTCAGGACGAGCCAAAGGCGATGGCGAACCATCCTCCAGTAGTCATGCGGAGCTAACCTTTGTGGGTCATCAAAATCCGGCTCATCTTCAGGTGAATACTGGTTAAGAGACGAGTCTCGGTAAGGCACTAGTGAGCGTACTTCGCTCTCGCCGTTAGTATCGCTTTTCATAAAATAAACCCAGGGTCGAAGAGGTCTTTTTTCAGCAGCCCCGCTACGGAATTACTTGAATCGGCGTTCTCGAAATTATTGGGACGACGGAGTTTGCAAGATTCCTCAGGACGTTGTGTAAACCGCTTTTGGTGGACACCTCGACGATGTCGCCGCCCTGGAGTAGAAAGTTTTCGCCCTGGCTTTTGTCAGGCGCTTTCAGATCGACGAGAAACTCGCTCGTAGCAGCCCTTCCGGGAAGTTGCCGGGTGATGCGAATCTTTTCTTTTTTCGAGTTGGGAAGGGTTCCGCCTACCATCGCAATCGCTCGGGCCAGGGTGATTGGCTCGACGACCGGAATCGATGCCGGCCGCAGCACATTGCCCACAATAATCACTTCCTCGGCGGCAGGAATATTAATGATATCCCCTGGGTTAACGTAGTGATTGAATTCCTGATTACCCCGCAGGAGCTCGTTGAGGTCATAGGTGAGGACCCCCTCCACTGACTCTGCCTGCGGCACATCGGCGGGACGCAATCCCTTGCAGTTGTCGGTTGGAAAAGTAGAAAGAATCTGAACCTTGCGGCCCGCACGAGCGGCAGGACCTCCGGCATGAAAAACCAGCAACTCGAGTAATCGCACTCGACGCCGCAATTGAAATCGGCCCGGTGAGTTGACGGCGCCGATAACTGCCACAGGCTGTGACTGATAGTCTTTGACTGACACGTAAACGAGTGGGTTCTTAAGCAGCCGGCCTTCGCGGTAAAGTCGGGCAATCTCTTCCGCGAGTTCTTTTTCCGTGCGGCACGCTGCCTGAATTTCACTCTCGATCAGGGGCATCGCGATCATTCCGCGTGTGTCCACTTGTATTTCACGCGATAGTTGGGCCTTATTGAAGATCTGAATGGCAACCAGGTCTCCCACTCCGATGCGATATTGATCCTGATCCACCCTGATGACCGCGCCTGGCACATCGGGTCGCGCTGAGGTAGTTGCAACCGGTGCGGGAATACTTGCCGCCGGCTGCTGAGCCATCGCAAACTGCGGCCACGCAACCCAGGCAACCAATGACACAATTAGCAGTGCAGTTCTTTGAAGCCGCGAAAGGCGGGGGACGCGGAAATGCAAATGCGTTTTCATCTTGTTAATGCATCTGTTATTTAGCAACATTAGGCGCCTCATCCAACTCGTTTGCGGGCCATACCCACCCGCCGGGACATTAGAGCCTCCCGTAGATGATTAGGCCGTGCGAGGTTGAGCACCGTATTGCTCAACAACACCATCAGCTCTTCACTCTCACGCACAAACATGCCTGTCAGCGGTGCGTCGCCCAACTTGATGACTACCGATTCCCTCACCCATTGCCAAAACTGGGCCTGCGTGGTCCAAAATTGCTTGCGATCTCGGCAGATCACCAGCGCCGTGCGCTTCTTCTTATTCTTCTTCTTCAATTTCTTCTTTTTTGGAGTGCTTTTGACTGTGGTTGCCGGCAACGTTCAACTCCTCTGGATACAATTTGCCCCTGATGGATACGCTCGATTTTCAAAGTCAAACGTTAAGTATCCATGGTACCCCCGTGGGGGAAGCCTCAAACGCGAGGCGGCGTTGGTACTTTTGCTGTTTGAACTCAACCGCATCAGCCAAAACGGCCTTACAAACGAATGCTAATTGAGTCGAAACCTCAATTTTTTGTATTGGTATTTGGCTTCCGCCTGGTCGCCACCGTCAGTGGCCGCACGCATTCACTTCGGAGTGGCAAATATGCCTCCCGTAAATCAGATCGATTCGTAATGAAATATGCGGCAAATGCAAGACGAGCGTGCGAGGATTTACTTCTCACGCTCGGAAGAGGACGGCCGGTCGGGGAGTTCAAGATCAACAACCCGGCTTATGAAATGCGCCACGGGCTTGAGATGGCACACAGCTTTAGAGCCGTCGGATGCTTGCGGCCCGCAAAATTACCTCTAACGCGATCGTACTGTGCGGGGGCAACTCACATGCCGAAAAATCCACCAATCGCATTACAATTTCTTAGCGCCATCCTGAGGTTATAAGCTGCGGGCAGGTTTAAAGTTATGAGCGTTCCAAGGTTACTGTTTGGCTCAGGAAGGAGAGACGGGAGGTACCCGCAAATTCACATTTGGGACGCAAATGTGACGGATTGTGTCACGATTGTTCGAGCGGGAGGCAGGGAGAAATCTCGGATTAGATAGCGATCTGCGGCGTTCAGTGGGCTGGCTTTTTGTCTGGATCAAACCACCACACAAGGTGCTGGCGTCCTCCAGTCGCAGGTTTTCCTTTTCGGTAGCTGCTAACGCGAGGATCCCCCTGGCGAGCCGGGGGCATCCTTTCGGTAGCTGCACTCCCGTTGACGGTATCTAAAGGCGTCGATGAGGCTCACTTTAGTTGCACCTTCCGAAGAATCATGTCCGGCATCCTCGAGTCTCCAGCTTACGACCCGGCCGCCAGCAGTCCTGAGTCGGCAACCGGTTCAGGCATCTTTACTACTTCCTGCCAACCAGAGTTGTCGGCACGCATTTGTGCGGTCAGGCCGTCGCGAAGTTTTTGCAACCGATCACTAAGCAAACATGGATACGCATTGATGTCCGGAAAACGTTTTCGTTGATCGGCCACGGTCGCCTTTTGCTTCTCAATCGAAGGTATCGCTGAGTGTTGGCCATTCTCCCAAAACGGAGCCAACAGTCGTTCAACCCGAACCGCGCTTGGAATCTCAATCTGCTCATCATCAAGGCCCGTAACGTCGGCAACAAAGTTTCCATCTGCGTCCACGCCGCGAAACAGTTGCAGACGGCCGGGAAGCGTCGTCTTGTCGGGTGAATTCGACGCTTTGAGAGTCGGTCGGCCCTCGATTAAACACTGCTTGAAAATCACACCCGCCACGGCCGGCACTTCACTCGCCAGTTTCGTGCCGATGCCGAAACCAGCCACCTCCGGAAACTCCGAAACGATCTGTTTGACTCTTGACACATCGAGATCTCCAGTGAGATTCGCCCGCAACCCATGTAGTCCGTTAGCTTCGAAAAAACGCAGGCACCATCCGCCCAATTCGGCGAGGTCGCCTGAATCAACTCGAAATCCCTTGAATGCCCGCCGCCTCGCTTCGTTGGAGGTTGCCGCCATCGCCGCGTGAACCGCCCCCATGTAAACATCGATGGTGTCGAGCAGCAGCGTTGTACCGTTAGGATTTGCATCCAGCCAGCGTTCAAACGCCACTTGCTCGAAGTGTTTTGGCTCACCGGTGCGCGGTTCAATCTCCGGCTTGGACAAAAATTCCATGTAGGACTGTTGCCAATAGTGGGCTTCGGTGCCGACAGCGGGAATGTCCAGCCGGTGGGCGGCTTCCATGTTCGATGTATCGTTGAAGCCGCCGATGAACGCGTAGGTGGCAATGTCAACAGCGCGCTCGATATCACCATTGCGCCGTAGGGAAAAGTCAGATAACCAGCGATGCTCGCCCGCAGCCATCCGAAACTGCATCGCCGTGCTGGCGGTAGTCATCGGCAGATCGAACGCATGCTCAAACTTAATCTCCTGCGCCTGGGTCAATCCAAACGCCCCGGTGATGTCGGCGAACGGCTGGTGAGCGAAAACGATGGTTCCCGGACGAACGGCGCGAATGGCGCCTGCCGACTGCATATCCTCAATCGCCTTCGCGAAGAGTTGTAGCCCGCCTCGGTCCTGTTCAAGGAATCGCAATCGTGGCCGATCGATCTGGCTGTCGATTAGCAGGCGCACCAGGCGCTCGTGGCCCAGGCAGGGAGCAAAAGGCAGCTTCCGTTGAGTGACGTAGAAGGTGGCTTGCGCGTCGCTGAGCAGCTTGTCATGGAGACGCGTCGCCTCTTTATAGGACGCGTCACCCATTGCGGCATGATAGCGATCGAAGTTAAGGGTACCCATTTCTAACTGTTGCGTTCCTCCAGCAGCGCTTCCAGCTCAGCAATCACCTCGAAATCTTTTGGGCGCCCGGCCGCGCGTTTGACTTCGATCAGCCGTTCGAGGCTGATGCATAAGCACCGCGTGTCAAAAATGTCCAACTCCACTGTATGAGGCACTAAATCCTCATAGATCCCTCCGAGCGTGATTTCTCCCAACAGATCCAGCGGGCCGAGTGACGTGGTTAAGGTAAAGTTCAAACCATTCCAAATGGTTTGCGCTTCCCATTTGAACGGCAACCC
>Ga0187893_10010082_pt1 | contig 14262 bp, 11 predicted proteins | sample MA1701074metaG_FD_139574 | JGI IMG/M metagenome (GOLD analysis project Ga0187893, IMG submission 139574) | White microbial mat communities from a basaltic lava cave in the Kipuka Kanohina Cave System on the Island of Hawaii, USA - MA170107-4 metaG ...
GTCATCGCGGCGCCGGCGAGGCCGGCCACCCAGAGGACCGGCGTGCGCAGGAAGGCCTTGTAGAGGATTTCGTCCTTGCTGAAGAAGCCCGACGTCAGGGGCACTCCCGCGATGGCGATCCACCCGGCCGCGAAGCACAGGTACGTGCGCGGCAGCGCCGTCTTCAGCCCCCCCATCTTCTTCATGTCCTGCTCGCCGTTGAGGGCGTGGATGACGGCGCCCGACCCGAGGAACAGCAGCGCCTTGAAGAACGCGTGCGTCGTCAGATGGAAGATCGAGGCCGTGAAGGCGCCGGCTCCCGCCGCCATGAACATGTAGCCGAGCTGGGAGATGGTGGAGTAGGCGAGCACCTTCTTGATGTCGTCCTGCGCCATCGCGATGAGAGCCGCCATCAGCGCCGTGGCCGCGCCGACGATCGCCACGACGTCGAGCGCCGCGGGCGCCAGCACGAAGATCGGCGAAAGCCTGCACACCATGTAGACGCCGGCGGTCACCATCGTCGCGGCGTGGATGAGCGCCGACACCGGCGTCGGCCCCGCCATGGCGTCCGGCAGCCAGACGTAGAGCGGGATCTGCGCCGACTTGCCGGCGGCGCCGCCGAACAGCAGCAGGCAGATGGCGATCAGCGAGCCCGGAGAGGATTGAGCCACCTGCGGCGCGCGCTCGATGAGCGTAACGATGTCGAACGTCTGGCCGAACAGCACGAACGCCCACAGCATCCCGACGATGAACGAGGCGTCCCCGATGCGGTTCACGAGGAAGGCCTTGCGTCCCGCGTCGGCGCACCAGGTCTTCTCGTAGAAAAAGCCGATGAGCAGGTAGGAGCACAGGCCCACCCCCTCCCACCCGACGAACAGCAGCGGCAGCGAGGCGCCGAGCACCAGCGTCAGCATCATCGCCATGAAGAGGTTGAGGTAGGCGAAGTAGCGCCAGAGGCCCTCCTCGTGCGCCATGTACCCGATCGAGTAGACGTGGATGAGGAAGCCCACGCCGGTGACGACGAGGATCATCACTGCCGAGAGCGGATCGAGACGGAAGGACCAGTCCAGCCCCAGCGGCGCGATCCATTCCCCGACGGTGACGGTGTGCGTCCGCTCGTGCTCGGGCAGATCCGCCAGCGCGAGAACGCACAGCAGCGACAGCACGAACGCCAGCCCGACCGAGCCGCAGGCCGCGACGACGACCGGGCCCTTCGCGCGCGCGCGCAGGAGCGTCCCCAGTCCCGCCACGAGGAACCCGGCCAGCGGGAGCAGGGGGATGAGCCACAGAAGCTCGAGCACGCCGCCGGTCACCATTTCAGCAGGCTCACCTGATCCATGTCCGTCGTCCTGCGCCTCCGGAACAGCGCGATGACGATCGCCAGGCCCACGGCCGCCTCGGCGGCGGCCACCGTCATCACGAAGAACGCGAAGAGCTGGCCGTCCATCGTCCCCAGCGCGCGCGACGCCCCCACGAAGACCAGCGTGGCGGCGTTGAGCATCAGCTCGACGCTCATGAAGATCGTAAGCGCGCTTCTGCGCGTGAGCACGCCCACCAGCCCCAGCGCGAAGAGCACGGCGCTCACCAGCAGGACCGAGGAGAAGGGGATCATCGCTCGACTTCCTTCCGGCCCATGTGGATGGCGCCGATCATGGCGACGAGCAGCAGGATCGACGCCAGCTCGAACGGGAACAGATAGTCGGTGAACAGCAGCCGGCCCACGCTGTGCGCCCCGCCGAATCCCTCGGGCAGCGCCGGAGACGGATCCATCGCCGAGGGCAGCGCGCGCGCCATCCCCATCAGCAGCAGCGACGCCCCGACGATGGTCAGGCCGAGCTGCACGCGGCCGACGCGTATCCCCATCCCCCGCCCTTCGGGATCCAGCAGCATCACGACGAAAAGGAAGAGCACCATGATCGCGCCGGCGTAGAGGATCACCTGCACGGCGAAGAGAAACGCCGCGTCCAGCAGCAGGAAGAAGACCGCGATCGCGCAGAGGTGCATCACCAGCGCCAGCGCGCAGACCACCGCGTTGCGGTGCAGGACCACGACGAAAGCCGACATCACCGCGACGATGGCGTCCGCCCAGAACACCAGCTCGCGCGCGCTCACGCGATGCCCCAGAGGATCAGCGCGGCGGTCCAGGCGACGTTGGCGAGCGCCAGCGGCAGCATCACCTTCCAGCCGAGCCGCATGAGCTGGTCGTAGCGGAACCGCGGCAGCGTCCAGCGGACCCAGATGTAGAGGAACATGAAGAAGCAGACCTTGCCGAAGAAGATGAGGAAATGTACCAGTCCCGCGATCCCCGGCGAGAACGACGCCAGCATCCCCTCGACGAACGGCAGGTGCCATCCGCCGAAGAACAGCAGCGTCATGAGACTGCTCGCCAGCACGATGTGCGCGTATTCGGCCATGTAGAAGAGCAGGAACTTCATCGACGAGTACTCGGTGTGGTAACCGGCCACCAGCTCCGGCTCCGCCTCTGGCAGGTCGAACGGCAGGCGGTTGGTCTCGGCGAAGGCCGACGTCAGGAAGACGAGGAACCCGACGGGCTGCACCAGGACGTTCCACACGCCCGCGGTCTGATGGCTCACGATGTCGGCGAGGCGCAGCGAGCCGGTGACCATCAGCACGCCGACGACGCTGAGCGTCATCGACAGCTCGTAGGAGATCATCTGCGCCGAGGAGCGCAGGCCCCCCATCAGCGCGTACTTGCTGTTGGAGGACCACCCCGCCAGCACGATGCCGTAGACCCCCAGCGACGCCACGGCGAAGATCCACAGGATGCCGATGTCGAGATCGGCGATGATGGGGGCCACCTCGCGCCCGAGCACGACGAGCCGGTCGCTGAAGGGAACGACGGCGAACGTCGTCAGCGCCGCGGTCAACGCGAGGATCGGAGCCAGCACGTAGGTGGCCTTGTGCGCGGCCTCGGGGACGATCTCTTCCTTGAAGATGAACTTGATCCCGTCGGCGAGGGGCTGGAGCATGCCCCAGGGGCCCACACGGTTGGGGCCGACGCGGTCCTGCATCCAGCCGGCGACCTTGCGCTCCGCGAGCACCACGTGCCCCACGACGGTCATGATGACGCCGAGCACGAGGGCGATCTTGAACAGCACCCCGACCAGCCCGGCCCCCAGGAGCAGGTCGATCACAGCGCAGCCCCCAGCGCCCCGAGCGTCTTGACCGGGCCTCCCGGCGTCCCGGCGAGCGGCTTGAACGCCGCGTTCTTCGCGACGACCTCGGCCAGCACGTCGGCGCTCGAACCGAAGCGCACGCCGATCCCGATCCTCCTCATCAGCTCCGCGACGAGGAACCAGACCTCCAGAGCGATGCCCTCGGGCACGAGCCCCTTGCGCACGCGCTGCGCGTGTCCCGCGAAGTTCACCCACGTCCCCTCGAACTCGCCGTAGGCGGCGATCGGGATGACGAGGTCGGCCTCCGCGGCCGCTCCCTCGGCGTGCGTCGCCGCCGCGAAGACGTACGGTCCCCCGGCGGGCGGCTTGATGCGCCCTTCCACGCCGGCCCCGAAGATCAGCAGCGCGTCCAGACGCCCTTCGCGGGCATCCTTCAACAGAGCGCCGAGACTCTCGTCTCCGGCATCGAGCGGCAGGCCCAGCATCTCGGCGCCCCGGCGGTTGGGGGTCTTGTCGGCGCGGATCAGGATGGCGTCGTCCTTGCCACGGAGGACTTCCGGGATCACGACGCGCGCGTCTTTGAGGCACTCCGTCGCCAGCCGGCGCACAAGCCACAGATCCTCGACGGTCAGCGACGCCGAGGCGACGATGCCGACGCTTCCGGGCCGCGCCCCTCGCAGCTTCTGCGCGAGGCGATCCAGCGCCGCGGGATGCTCGATCGGAACGCGCCTGCCGTCCTCGAGCGCCCCGGCCCGCCGCAGCCGCGGCGCGGCATGGGGCTTGTGGATGGCGAGCCGCCCCTCGTCGCACATCCACCACTTGTTGACGCTCTGGTTCTCGCGCGGCGTGAGGCGGTAGATGCGGTTGTCGCTCGTGCCGAGATTGACGTTGCAGCCACGCGCGCACGAGCCGCACACCGACGGCACGTCCTTGATCCACCACACGCGCTTCTTGAAGCGGAACTCCTTGAGCGTGAGCGCGCCCACGGGGCAGATGTCCACGGTGTTGCCCGAGTAGGGGTTGTCGAGACCGCGCTGCGGGAAGGTGTCGATGTACGAGAAGGCTCCGCGCTGGAAGACGCCCAGCTCGCCGGTGCGCGTGACTTCGTCGCAGAAACGCACGCAACGCGTGCAGACGATGCACCGCTCGGTGTCGAGCATGATGTGCTCGCCCACGGACTTCTGCTTGAACCCCTTGATGCGCTCCTCCTGGAAGCGCTGCGCGCCGCTGCCGTGCTGGAAGGAGTAATCCTGGAGCCGGCACTCTCCCGCCTGATCGCAGATCGGGCAATCGAGCGGATGGTTCGCCAGCAGGAACTCCATCACCGCGCGGCGGCCGTCCTCGACTTTCTCCCCCGACGTGCGCACGACCATCCCCTCGGCCGCAAGGGTCGTGCACGAGGTGACGAGCTTCGGCATCTTCTCGACGTCCACCAGACAGATGCGGCAGTTGCCGGCGATCGTCAGCCCCGGGTGGTAGCAGTACCGCGGGACGTCGAGCCCGGCCTTTTCCGCCGCCTGGAGGACGGTCGTCCCCTTCGGGACGGTGACGGCTGCACCGTCGATCGTGAGCGTGATGGTGTCGGCGGGCCTGGGGGTCTCGTCGGCCATCTCAGGCTCCGGCTGCCGCGGGGGCGGGCTTCATCGGGCATCCTTTTCTCATGATGTGCTCGTCGAAGGCGTCGCGGAACTTGGCGACGAACGACTTGGCGGGAATCGCCGCCGCGTCGGCGAAGACGCAGATCGTCTTTCCGACCATGCCGTCGCAGACCGACACCAGCGTTCCAGGGTCCTCGGGGGTGCCGCCGCCGGCCTCGATGCGCGCCACGATCCGGTGAATCCAGTCCGACCCGATCCGGCACGGCGTGCACTGGCCGCACGACTCGTGCGCGTAGAACTTCAGCACCCGCTCGCACGCCCGCACCATGCAGACCGAGTCGTCCATGAACATGACGCCGGCCGAGCCGAGCAGCGTCCCCTTGGCCGCCAGCGCATCGAAGTCCATCGTCAATCCCGCGCACTCCTCCGGAAGCAGCACGGCCGCCGACGAGCCGCCGGGGATGACGGCCTTGAGCCTGCGCGCGGGGTCGAGCAGACCTCCCCCCATCTCGTTGAACAGCGTCTCGAACGGCACGCCCAGCTCCGCCTCGTAGACGCCGGGCCGCTTCACGTGGCCCGACAGACAGTAGAGCTTGGGCCCCGCGTTCTTCTCGCGTCCGATGCCGGCGAACCACTCGGCGCCGCGCTCCACGATGTGAGGCACGCAGGCGAGCGTCTCGACGTTGTTGATCGTCGTGGGGTTGCCGTACACGCCGTGCTGCGCGGGAAACGGCGGCTTGAGCCTCGGATAGCCGCGCTTGCCCTCGAGACTCTCCATCAGCGCCGTCTCCTCGCCGCAGATGTAGGCCCCGGCGCCGCGGTGGAGGATGACGTCCACGTCCCAGCCGGAATTCAGGACGTTCTTTCCGATGAACCCTTTCGCCCGCGCCTCGGCGATCGCCCGGTCGAGAGCCTTCCACCCGGCGACGAACTCGCCGCGTATATAGATGAAGACCGCCGAGGCCCGGATGGCGAACGCCGCGATCAGGAACCCTTCGAGGCACAGGTGCGGGTCGCGCTCCATGAGCAGCCGGTCCTTGAAGGTGCCGGGCTCCGACTCGTCGGCGTTGACGACCAGATACGAAGGCTTCGCCGGCTGCTTGGGCATGAACGACCACTTCACGCCCGCGGGGAACCCGGCGCCGCCGCGGCCCCTCAGACCGGACTTCTTCACCTCCTCGACGAGCGCGTCGGGGCCCATCGACAGGGCCTTCTTCAGACGCGACCAGGTGCCGCGCTTCATCGCGGCGTCGATGGAAGTCTGATCCTCGTACCCGACGTTGAGCGTCAGGACCTTCTCGTTGAGCGCGCCCATCAGGACAGCCCCGAAAGCACGGCGTCGATCCGCTCGTGCGTGAGGTCCTCGTGGTAGTCGTCGCCGATCTGGCACATCGGGGCCGTGCCGCACGACCCGAGACACTCCACCGTGCGCAGCGTGAAGCGCTTGTCGGCCGTCGTCTCGCCGACGCGGATCCCGAGCTTGCGCTCGAGGTGCGCGACCAGCGCGTCGCTGCCCCGCAGCCAGCACGACACCGTCGTGCACACGTCGATGACGTGCCTGCCCACGGGCTGCGTGTGGTACATGGTGTAGAACGACACCACGCTCGCCACGAAGGACGGGCTCACGCCGATCTTCTCCGCGATCTGCTCCTGCGCCCGCGGCGCGCAGTATCCCTGCTCCTGCTGCGCGATCCACAACGCCGGCAGGAGCGCCGAGCGCTTCTCGGGATAGCGCGCGATCGCCTCGTCGATCTTCTTCAGCGCCTCGGGCGACAGATTGCGCGTGGATGGCGCGAAGCGCACGCCGACCCTCAGCAGCGGGCCGCTACCAGACAGCGGGCCGCTCATCGGTCCACCTCCCCCATGACGGGATCGAGGCTCGCAATGATGGCCACCACGTCGGACACCAGCGACCCGATGCACATCTTCGGCAGCGCCTGGAGGTTCACGAAGGAGGGCGAGCGGATCTTCATCCGGTACGGCGACGGCCCTCCTTCGCTGAGGATGTGAAAACCCAGCTCCCCCTTGGGCGCCTCGATGGCGAGGTAGACCTCCCCCTTGGGAGCCTCGAATCCCTCCGTCACGATGATGAACTGGTGGATCAGCTCCTCCATCTGAGTGAGGACCTTCTCCTTGTCGGGAAGCACGAGCTTCGGGTCGTCCACCTGGATCGGTCCGCCGGGCATCCTCTTGATCACCTGGCGGCAGATCTTCACCGACTGTCGCATCTCCTCGATGCGCACGAGGTAGCGGTCGTAGACGTCGCCCTTCGTGCCGATCGGCACGTCGAACTCGAGGCTCTCGTAACCCAGATACGGACGGGCCTTGCGAAGATCCCACTCCACGCCGGAGGCGCGCAGGTTCGGGCCGGTGACGCCCAGGTCCAGCGCGTCGGCGGGAGACAGGATGCCCACACCGGCCGTGCGCTCGACCCAGATGGTGTTCTTCGTGAGCAGCGTCTCGTATTCGTCCAGCTCCTTCGTGAAGCGATCGAGCCATCGGCCCACTTCGTCCAGGAACCCCGCCGGCAGATCGCGCGACAACCCGCCGACGCGCGTATAGGAGGTCGTGAGCCGCGTTCCGGTGAGCGCCTCGAAGAAGTCGTAGAGGACCTCGCGCTCGCGGAACGTGTACATGAAGACCGTGATGGCCCCCAGATCCACGGCGTGCGTGCCGAGCCAGAGAAGGTGCGCCGAGATGCGCGACATCTCGCACACCAGCACGCGGATCGCGGCGCACCGCGGCGTGACGGCGACGTCGATGAGCTTTTCCACGGCGAGGGCGAAGCCGACGTTGTTGGAAAGCGGCGCGAGATAGTCGAGACGGTCGGTGTAAGGGATGAACTGAGTGTAGGTCTTGTTCTCGGCGATCTTCTCCATGCCGCGGTGCAGGTACCCCACGACGGGCTCGGCCTTGACCACGCGCTCGCCGTCGAGCGTGAGGATCAGGCGCAGCACGCCGTGCGTCGCCGGGTGCGACGGCCCCATGTTGACCGTCATCAGCTCCGTGCCCGGCTCGATCGTCTCGGTCTTGTACGGCATCTCAGTGTCGCTTCCCCGGAATCAAGCCCCGATCCCTTCCATCGGGTAGTCCCTGCGCAGCGGGTGTCCCTCCCAGTCCTCCGGCATCAGGATCCTTTTCAGATTCGGATGTCCCGCGAACAGCACGCCGACCTTGTCCCACTCCTCGCGCTCCTGCCAGTCGGCGGTGGCCCAGACGCCCGTGACCGTCGGCACGCTGCCGGGCCCCAGCCGTCCCCCCGCGCGCACCTTGAGCCGCAGCACGGCGTTGTTCGGATACGACGAGAGGATATAGGCGACCTCGTAGTCGTAGTCGCGGTCGAGGAAGTGCGCGGCCATCACGTCGGTGAGGACGTCGAAACGCAGGTCGGGATCGTCCTTGAGGAAGGCGCAGATCTCCGGAAGTCTCGCGGCATCGACAAGCAGCGTCTCCTCGCCGCGGAAGGAGATCTTCTCTTTCACCGCCTGGCCGAACTTCGCGCTCACCGCCTCGACGGCGCGGCGCGTGACCTCGGCGCCGTGCGCCGCCGGGAGGATCGGCCCCTTGTAGGCGGAACCCACGGGCATCGGTCCTACTCCCAGTCGAAGGCGCCGCGGCGCCAGATGAAGGCGTAGCCCACCAGCAGGACGACGAGGAAGACCACCATCTCGACGAAGCCCGGCAAACCCAGATCCCGGAAGAGGATGGCCCACGGGTAGAGGAACGCGATCTCGATGTCGAAGAGGATGAACATCATCGCCACGAGGTAGAACTTGACCGAGATCCTCTTGCGACCCTTGTCGAGCAGCGGCGAGCCGCACTCGTAGGGGTAGGTCTTCGTGCGCGAGCCCGCGACGCGCCCCGCGATGGTCGAAAGACCGATGAGACCGCACGCGGTGGCCAGCGCCACAAGCAGCAGGATGAAGGCGGGCAGATACTGCTCGAGCAAGAGTCGTGTCCCCCCCGGAAACAGCGGCAAAACCTACCACGAACGGGATGCGCCGCGACCGGCGCGCACTCGGATCCTGCCTGTCGGGAGACGGGAGGCTACCACAGCCCCGCGCGGAGGGTCAATCGGAACCGGGGCGCCAAGTTGCATCTAATCAGCCAGTTACGCGACTGAACGTAGCGTGAGGCACCGGCCGCGGGAAGCGTGATTCGCATTGATGCCGGAGCCCGTCAATCCCTATAATCCGGGCTCATGCCCGCGACGACGCAACGCGGCCGGAAGGACGGGATGTCCCACCACGACAGGGTTCTCGGCTCGGCGCTCGACTTGATCGGCAACACCCCGCTCGTGCACCTGCGCTCGTTCGATCAGCAGACCGGGTGCCGCATCCTCGGCAAGTGCGAGTTCATGAACCCCGGCCACTCGGTCAAGGACCGGCCGGCCCTCTTCATGATCGAGGCGGCCGAGCGGTCCGGGAAGCTCGAGCCCGGCGGCGTCGTGGTCGAGGGGACCGCCGGCAACACCGGCATCGGCGTCGCGCTGGTCTGCGCGGCGAAGGGATACCGGTGCATCCTCGTCATTCCCGAGACGATGGCCCCCGAGAAGATCGAGCTGGTGCGGGCCCTGGGCGCCGAGGTGATCCTGACGAAGAAGGCGCCCTGGGGCTCTCCCGAGCACTACCACGAGATCGCCAAGGGCGTGGTCGCCTCCACGCCGGGCGCGGTTTTCGCCGATCAGTTCAACAATCCCGCCAACACCGTGTCACACTACGAGACCACCGGCCGCGAGATCTGGGAGCAGACAGGAGGCGACGTGGACGCGCTCGTGGCGGGGATGGGGACCTCCGGGACGATGATCGGCGCGGGGCGCTACATCAAGGAGCGCAATCCGAAGCTGCGGCTCATCGTGTCCGACCCGATGGGGTCGGTGTACTACAACTGGATGACGAAGGGAGAGCCCGTGGCCGAGGGCTCGTCGATCCTCGAGGGCGTCGGCATCGGCCGGCTCCCGGGCATCGCGTCGAAGGACCCTCTCGACGGGATCATCCGCGTGAGCGACGCCGAGTCGGTGGCCGCCATGCGGCAGATCATCAGAAAGGAAGGGCTCTTCGTGGGCGGCTCCGCGGGGCTTTCGGTCGCCGGTGCCGTGAAGGTGGCGCGCGAGATCGGGCCGGGGAAGACCATCGTCGCGATCCTCTGCGACTCGGGGCGCAACTACATGTCGCGCATGTTCAACGACGCGTGGATGGCGGAGAAGGGGCTCGCGACGTGACCGCCCTTCTCCTTGTCCTCGCGACCGCGTTGATGCTCGGAGCCCTGCACGCATTCGACGCGGACCATCTCGCGGCGGTCACCTCCTTCATCGCGCGGCGTCCCTCGGCGCGCGGCGCCCTGGGCTTCGCCCTGCGGTGGGGTCTCGGCCATGCGACGACGCTGCTGACGGTTGGGCTGGCGGCGGTGTTCTTCCGGCTCGCGATCGCTCCGAGCATCGAGAAGGCGGCCGAGCTGGCGGTCGGCATGATGCTCGTCGGTGTCGGGCTCTGGGTCCTCCACGGGCTGCGGCGCGGGCGTCTGTTGATCGAGCGGCACGCGCACGACGGGCACGAGCACACCCACCTGCACAAGCCGGAGCACTCGAAGGCCGCGCCCGCGCGCCACTCGATCTTCTGGGTGGGGGCGCTGCACGGACTTGCGGGTTCGGCGGGCCTGCTGGTGATCATCCCGGTGGCGATGCTCACGTCGGTCTGGACGGTGCTCGCCTACATCGCGATGTTCAACATCGGCGTGTCGGCGGCGATGGCGCTCTACGCCCTCATCCTCGGCGGGGTCCTCGGCCGCATCGCCGACTCGGATGCGGCGCGTCTGTACCCGTGGCTCGCCGGGGCGGCGGGGAGCCTGACCGTGGTGCTCGGCCTCACCTGGATCGGCGGCACCCTCGCTTAAGAGGGAACCGGCCCTTCCCCCGTGGCAATGTTCTATCCGAAGCCTCATCGCCGGGGCACGGGGGGAGGCACGTTTCATGGAACAGGCCGCAGGCCGCAGGCGCGGATCCCTGCGGGCCGGTCTGCTCGTGTGCGCGCTGCTAGCGGCCGCGCAGGTTCTCGTATCCGAGGCCCCGGTCGAGGCCGGCGTGGGCGGAGAGAACGCCGGCTGGACCGTCGACGACACCTACTTCGAGTGGTCCGAGAGGACCGAAGTCGACCAGGACCCCAACGGCCCCAACGACTGCGCCGACATCCCCTCGCGCCCGGGGGCTGACCCGGCCGCAACCCAGTGCGCCACCATCAGCTTCGAGCGGCTGGTGCTCCACAACTGCACCACGGGCATCGACGTCATCGTCACCGACACGACCCCAACCCCGGGCCTCTGTGGCGACCCCATCGCCTTCGTCCAGGTGAACGTCCGCACCCCCATCGACGGCGGCGAGTTCCAGGGGGAGGACTTCTGTCTTGCGAAGATCTCCGAGGGCGTCTACAAGGGAACCATCCCCTTGTCGGCGCTCTCGGATCAGCCCGGCATCCTCTTCGTCGCCGCAAACGCCGGCACCAACGTCGTCATCAGCGCCTCGTACCGTGACGACACCTGCGACATGGACGGCGACGGAAGACTCGCCGAGCACGACTTCCGTGACATCGACGGCGACGGTGTGGCGAACTTCGGTCCCGATGGAGTGCCGGCAGACATCGACCCGAACGTCACGCTGTCCAACGGGCAGGGCGCTTCCGACGACGACCTGTGCTACGACCACGCGCTGTTCACCGACACGTGGAACCCGGCGGGTGTCCCGCAGAGAGACAACGATCTCGACGGTGTCATCTCGTCGGCGGACTGTCCCGCCGTGGGGCAGTCCAATGGCCGCTCGGAGCTCAACGGCCAGTGCGACTGGGACAACGACGGCTTCGGGGATCTGTGCGACAACTGCCCCACGACCGCCAACGAGGATCAGACCGACTCCGACGGCGACGGCGTGGGGGATGCGTGCCAGACAGACGACATCGACGGCGACCTGGTGGCCAACGAATCGGACAACTGCCCCACCGTGTACAACCCTGCCGATCCTCTCTACGGCGTGCAGACCGACAGCGACGGCGATGGCTTCGGAGACGACAGGACCGCCATCGACACGCTGAGCTGTGTCGCGGGAACCGGCGGCTGCCCGCAGGCCAACGCCAACGATTATTGCGACCCGGACTCCGACGACGATGACAACGACGGGCTGCCGGACGACATCGTCCAGAGCGGCGCCGAGCTGAACTGCAACTGGACGGTGGAGGGCGACTCCAACGTCACCTTCGCTCAGTCCAGCGTGGGGGCACTCACGATTGGTGCCGTCGCTCTCTTCGACGACGGGACGTCGGACTACCACTGCACGGCGGGCGACCCGGATCCCGACAACTACCCGCTGCTGGCTCAGCCCTGCACGCAGGAGACTCCGCTCGATCCGAACAACGACGCCGAGTGCGACACGCCGGGCGGGCCCGGCGGTGACGGCATCTGCTCGCCCGTGCCGGACGGCGTTGCCGACCCGGGGGAGTACTCGAGGCTCGTGCTGACGCTCGTGAATGCCTCCATCGACTCCCGCACGGGCGGCAACAGGCCGCTCACCAACCTCGAGGTCGGCATCAGGAAGACCAGCGCCGCCGCGGCGTGCGTGCCGCGCGAGTCGCACTTCGTCGGGTCGCTCGGCGGAGGAGCGTCGGTGACGACACCGCTGGGTGCATTGAGCTTCATCATCGACCCGGCGCCGGGAAGCGCAGGCCGCTCCACTGCCGTGAGCCTCGCCGAGGCGACCTTCGCGCTGACGGCCCAGGCCGACGGCTTGGAGGGGATCGCGAAGCAGGCGTTCGGATTCACGGTCGATGCCGACCGGTTCGATTCAGGCCCCATCGCGGCGGGCGGATGTCCGGATCTTCCTCATACAGCCGGAGACGATTCCGTCGTACAGGGGAACCTCTGCGAGACCTTCGACGTCGACCGCAACGACGACGGCGACTTCGACTTCACGAGACTCCCTGTATCGGTGGACCCCGACGACCCGCTGCGGGCGAACGGGGACTCCGATGACGACGTGCTCGGGTTCACGATCGACGGCGGCGCCACGCCAACCGGAGTCGACGCGAGGACCTGTCCGGGCGACGCCGGCCGGCCATTCTGCGACGACGCCGTCTCCGAGGAGAACGACTGGCACCTTCACTCGCCGTTCGAGGGGCCCGGAGAGGGCTACGACCCGCCTGATCGGGCCGGCATCGGTGCGCCCGACGGGGGGAAAGCGCACTCGGGCCATCGATCTCTGCACTGGGGCCGTCACACCGATCCGGCATCGACCCTTGGAGACTCCATCCGGTTCAGGCAGGTCGCGGCGTTCGTCCTGGACTCACAGGGCGACCCGAACATCCCCGGCGTCGTGATTGGCTCGGGCTCCACGGTGGAGTTCTGGCATATCGCCTCGTTCCCAGACGACGAGAACTTCGGCGGCGGGTTCGGGTCGGGTCACACTTTCGGCGGCGGCCAGCTCCAGCTCAGCCTCCTTGGCCTCGACGGGACCTTCGAGAAATGGCAGAGGCTCTCAGCGTCGTTCAACGGCTACGACTCGACGATCCAAGGCACGGTTTCGCTCTGCGCGTTCGACCCCGGCGACGACCAGCAGCCCCCGAGGGACGAGACGTTCTGCGACAACAGCGCCGGTCCGGTCATGAACGACAAGGGGGATTTCTTCGGCACCGACGAGACGTGCGTGACCGACACTGACAACAACGACCCGGCACACAGGGACTGCGGTGCAGTCACATGCGCGTACGATCCGAACAACCCGACGAACTGCACGATGGACAGCTCGTATTCCTCGACGGGCGGCGTGTGGACGCGGTCGGCCTTCAACCTCTCCCCGTTCGCGGGGCGCGTGGCGCGGCTGAGGTGGATCGGGATGATGGACGGAGGCTGGTCGTTCGGCAACAGCCGTTCGGCGATGGAGCCTGAATCGCCCCCGGCATACCAGATGTACGAAGGCGACGATGGGTGGATGATCGACAGCATCAAGATCACCGACCTTCGGACTGCGCCGGCCGTCATCGGTCCCGACACCACCTTCGCCGGCAACAGCGAGTGCGTCGAGGGCGACAACACGATCAACTGCGGAAGAATCGTCGCGACGATCGCCGGGGTTGTCGGTGGATTGATCAACGGCGGCGCGCTGCTCCAGCCTGTCCTGCTGGACGCGCGCCCCACTGCGGCCACCGACGACACGAGCACACCCACCGTGGAGGGAGCCTGCGACAACGGCGTGCTGTTGTTCCAGTGGACGTGCGTGACGGGCGATTGCGCGACACCGGGGGAGCTTCTCGCCGCCTGGTCGCCGCGGGCCACCGTCACCGTTTCGCCGGGGCGCGACACCACCTACCGCGTGCAGGTGCGCTGTTCGTCGGACCTCGCGTGCTCCAACGGCACGGGCACCGACGTCGTCGTCCAGAAGTACACGGGCGATGGAGACGACATCGGGCCTCTCGCGACGCGCGGCGCGGGGCTCGGGCTCCAGGTCTTCCACTCCGGTGACGACTGCAACAAGGCCACGACACCGCCGGCCGGGACGTTCTCGAGCACGA
>Ga0187893_10010083_pt1 | contig 14260 bp, 7 predicted proteins | sample MA1701074metaG_FD_139574 | JGI IMG/M metagenome (GOLD analysis project Ga0187893, IMG submission 139574) | White microbial mat communities from a basaltic lava cave in the Kipuka Kanohina Cave System on the Island of Hawaii, USA - MA170107-4 metaG ...
CAGCCGGAGTTCCTGCGGGCGATGATGGAAGGGGTGCGTGCACGAGGGATGCGCGTGTATCTCGACACGAGCGGCACGCTGGCCGACCGGCTCGCGGGGGTCGCCGACCTCGTCGACATCTTCGCGTTCGACGTGAAGCTGCCGTCGTGCGAGGGCGTGAAGATGGACTGGGAGGACGCGCGCGCGTGCCTTGAGCTCGCCCGCGGCCGCGATGCCTTCGTCAAGATCGTGCTGCTCGCCGACTCGCGCGAGGACGAGGTGGCCAGGGCGGTGTCGATCGTCCCGCGCGAGATCCCGGTCGTGCTTCAGCCGGCGACGCCCGTGAACGAGAAGACGTCGGCGCCGGACGGAGCGGCGCTCGCGCGGCTGCGGCGGGCGGCGGGGCGCGACGTGATGGTCATGCCGCAGCTGCATCCGATCGCCGGGTGGCGCTAGCGCCGCAGCAGTTCGACGAGCCGCGCGGCGCGCTTGTAGGTTTCGCCGTCGTCCGGGAAGTCGGGAAGCCGCGGCTCCAGCGCGTCGGCGAGCTTCACGCGCGCGTCCTTCGCGAGCGTGGGGCCGACCTCGATGATCGCCGAGAGCACGTCCTCCGTCGGCGCGCCCGTGCCGACGAGGCGGACGGTCCGCTCCAGCGCGTCCATGCCGCTGGTCGAGTAGGGGAACGCGCGGGCGTGGCGGAGGAGCGCGTCCGCGTCGTCGTTCTTCACGCCCTTGCGGGCCGCGTCCGCGCGCAGGTCGTACGCCTGCCGCGCGGCGTTGTCGGTCTCGACGATGCGCCACGCGGTGTGGCGGGCGTCGCTGCGGAAGAGCGAGCCGCCGTCGGCACGGTCCGACGTCTCCGCGAGCGCGATGGCCGCGGCGTCGAGCGCCTCCTCGTTGCGGTCGCGCGCGCGCAGGGCGTCGGCCAGCACCGCGAGCGCCTCCATCTGCTGGTCCCTGTTCTGCGCGCGGGCGACGGCACGGCGCGCCCACGCGGCCCGCTCGTCGGGCGACTTCGCCTCGTTCATGCGCTCGAGCGCGCGGTCGAGCACGGGGTCCCGGCGCGACGGGGCGGACAACCTGGCCGGCGAGAGCTCGGCCGCGCGGCGGAGATCGCCCGCCTCGACGAGGGCCGCGACGTAGGTCGCCGATTCCTCCTCCGTCAGCGGCGCTCCCGCCTTCACCGCGGCGAGCGCCTTGCGGTGCAGCGCGCTCGGCTCGTAGATGTCCAGCGTCGCGCCCGCCGTCAGGATCCGGCCGCCCGCGACGGCCACGCCCGCGTCGTCCGCCACACCGAGCATCGGCGTGACCTCCATGAGCGCGGCCGCGCGCAGGTCGTAGCGCAGGAGCTGTGGCACGCGCGTCTCGGTCACGAAGAACGCCTGGCCGTCGGCGACGGCGAGTCGCACGAGCGGGCCGGTGAGGGCGTCGATGCGCTCGCGCCGGTTCGACGCGACGTCGACCACGAACGCGCCGCGCGGGCCCGCGGCGATCAGGCGGCCGTCGCCGGCGGCGAGGTGCGACGGCGTGACCGCGGAGAGGTCGGGCAGCGCGACGCGGGTGCCCGTCGCGCGCTCGTAGCCGAGAACCGTGTCGCCGTCGAGCGGCAGGTGGAACACGCGGCCGTGGGCGAAGGCCGGCGCCGCGTGCCCGTGCGGGAAGCCGAGGTCCATCATGCGCGCGAGGTCGCGCCGCGTCGGCGGCTTCTCCGAGTAGGCCATCGTGCGTGCGTACGTGCGCGCCCAAACGAGGTCGCCGTCGGAGGCGTCGAGGGCGGCCAGGACGCCGAGGTTCGTCGCGACAAAGAGGCGTCCGTCGGCGACGGAGGCGGACGGCGGGACGCCGGTGACGACCGGCTTGCCGCGCACCATGCGCCACGCGAACGCGCCCGTGCCCTGCGCGCGCGCGATCTCGCGCGACCACCGGACCGCGCCCGTCTTGAGGTCGAGCGCGACGGCGCCCGCGATGTCGGTCAGGTTCGTCGACTCGTTGACGCCGAAGCAGACGAGGTCGCCCACGATGACCGGCGCGGAGAGCTGGATCGTGCTCTGCGCCCAGAGCGCCTTCTGAAACGTCGCCTCCGGCTGGGCCCAGAGGATCACGCCCGTCGTCCGCGAGTACGCGCGCACGACCGACGGGCCCGGCTCCGCGCCGTAGCGCGTGGCCACGACGATGTCGCCGCGCGCGGCGGCCGCGAGCGGCAGGTACGCGCCGGCCGTGAGACCCGCGCCGTCGCTGCGGCTCCACGCGATCTCGGGTGCGTCGCCCATCCGCACCGCGACGACGCGGTCGACGAGCGGGAGGATGACGAGGTCGCCCGAGACGGCGGGCGTCGACCCGCCGAGGACCATCTCGATGTTCGCGCGCGGGCCGAGCACCATCTGCGCGAACGGCTCGCTCGGCAGGTGGCGCGGCTCGGGCATCCGGCCGCGGACGGACGGGTCGGCGTGGACCGCGGACGCGCCGGCGAGCGCCTCGAGGTAGTCTGCGGCCGGGACGCGCGCGTCGCCGACCATGACGTCGCCGTCCAGGCGGAGCGCCTTCGCGTCGGCGGCGAGGCGGGCGACTTCGTCGCGACGTCCGTCGCGCACCCACGCGTGCGCCAGGCGCATCGCCGTGACCGCGCGCGGGATGTCGCTCGTCGGATGCTCGTGGAGCAGGCGCCACCAGCCGCCGGCGGCCGTCGCGAAGTCGCCGCGATCGGCCGCGTCGTCGGCGAGCGCGTTGAGCGCGAAGGCCGCCTGCGGCGCGAGGACGCATCCGTCGACGATGGCGCGGAGGCGGGCCGGGTCGCCGTCGAGGCGCCAGCGGTCGAGGAGGTCCTTCGCCCGCCCCTCGTCGGCGGCGCGGAGGAGCTCCTGGACGTCGGCGGGGAGCTTCGTGACGATGTCGCGGAGGGCCAGGCGGAGCGACTGCTGCGAGCCGCCGACCGCGACGGTGCGCGCGCCGAACGTCTTCTGCACGCGCTCGAGGGTCGCGACGAGCTCCGTCCAGTCCTTCCCGTCGATGAGCGCGTCGATCTCCCTCAGGACGGCGGGCGGCGCGGTGTTGGAGAGCGTGGGCGCCGACTCGTCGGACTGCTGGCAGGCAGCGAGGATGAGCCACGCGAGCATCATCTACTATGTGACACGGGGGGGAAGGCGAACGGTGCGCTGAAAAGTCCCGAGTTCCACGTCCCAACGCTGCGGCCGCATCCGACCCGGACCGGGCCGCAACGAACGCTAGGAGCGCAAGGAGGAGCCCTTTGCGTCCTCTGCCTCTTGCGGCTTTGCGGAGACCATTCCGGTGTTGCGGATGCGCAAGAAGCTCCTCGAGAAGACGCCCTCCAAGAGGTACATCAGGAAGTTCTTGCCGCGGTTCGCCGTCTTCGACGGGCCGCGCGCGCAAGGCGTGCTGCGCAACGGAAAGCGCGAGCGCGTAGTCGCGAACGTCGTAGTCGGCGACGAAGAGGCTCTCGTCGCGGACCTGCTCAGGGCGATCGCGTTCGTCGAACGCACGACGAGCGCGTCCACGCTGGCCGGGCCGCGCCAGGGTTCTTGAAGCAGGACGAGGCATGGCTCACTCTCCTCACGTGGTCGGAGAACGCGCCGACGCCGCGCTCTTGGCGGACGGGCCATAGGGGAGTCGTCCCACGTCAGGACGTCCAGAACGTCCCCCGTCTTGTCCTGCGGGGACGGCGTCTCCTCAGCGCCGCGCGTGGGGGCGGCATCGAATCCTCGCCGTGCCGAGGCTTCTCATCAGGGGAGTAGCAGCGGGGCGCGAGGTCGTTGCGCCCGCGCTCCGTACATGGGATGACGTGCTCATGAGGCTCGCTCCCGTCTGCATCGCGCTGATCACCGCCGTGCTCGCGGCGTGCCGCGAGCACACGCGACCACTGGCGAGGTCGACGCCATCGGGACAGGAGCGTGAAGAACTGCCGCCAGGGGCGGTGCTGCGACTCGGGACGGTGAGGCTGCGTCATCCCGACGTGCGTCGGGTCGCACTGTCGCATCGCGGCGATCTCGTCGCGGCGGCGTCGAGCGTGCTCGACTACGAGACGATCCCGGTTTTCCAGACGGCGGACGGACGGCTCTTATGGCGCCTCGCGGGGCACGAGAGGGCCTGTTATTGCGTCGCGTTCTCGCCGGTGAGCGACATGCTCGCCTCCGGCGGATACGACGGCACCGTCCGGCTATGGGACGCGCGCAAGGGAACGGCCGCTCGCGAACTCGGCAAACACGCGGCACCCGTCCGGGCGGTCTGCTTCAGCCACGACGCCGCCCGCGTCGCTTCCTTTGATGAGACCGGTGAATTCCGCTGGTGGGACGCGGGCACCGGGGCGCTCGTCGAGCGGTGCGACGGACCGGCTGCGGACGACGTCGCCGTCTCGGCGGACGGGTCGCTCATGGCGTCCGCCGGCGGAAACCGGCTCGCGCTTTTCCGGCGGAAGGATGACGCGTGGGAGCGCGTCCCCTGGGAGGCTGGAGGGAGCGCGTACAGCGTCGCCCTGTCGCGCGACGGTCGCCGCGTGGCCGTGGGCGGGCACGAGGTCGTGGAGGTCTTCGACACCCGGACGGGGGCAACGATCTTCGAAGCGCCCGTGCCCGGCGAGCAGAACCGCGTGTTGGCGGTCGCGTTTTCGCCGGACGCGCGGACGCTCGTGTCCGCCCACGACGACGGCGTGGCGCGCGTGTGGGACGTCGAGCGCAAGCGCATCGTGCAGGAGCTCAGGGGCCATCGCTTCGGAGCGGAGGACGTCGAGTTCTCCGCGGACGGACGGCTCGTCGCCACCGCCGCCTGCAGCGGGGTCGTGCGGCTCTGGGATCCCAGCACGTGGAGCGAGCGCGCGCCCGGCACGGGACACACGGGCGAGATTGCGTGCGTCCGCTGGTCGCCCGACGGGATGACGGTGGCAACCTCGGCGAGCGACGGAACGGTCCGGCTCTGGAACGGCCGGACGGGCGCGTGCGTCGGAACGCTCCGTGACGCGGACGCGTCGAGCGACTCGATCCACTACGCGCCCGACGGGAAGTCAATCTTCGCCGTGGGCGAGGACGGCGTCGTGCGCGTGTGGGACACGCGCGCCATGACGCTCGTGCGGCGGCTCGCGTGCAAGCCCCGCGACATCACGGCGATCGCGCTCGTGTCGGCAAGAGAGATCGTCGCGGGCGACGGCGACGGGGGCGTCTACACGTGCGATCTCCGCACCGGCGAATTCACGAGGAGGGCTCAATTCGACCATGGCGTCACCGCGATTGCGGTGACCCCGTCGTCCGGGCTCGTCGCGATCGCGTCCTGGTTCTGTTTCCCGAAGTTCACCGGAACCACGTGGCTCCACCTCGCCGACCTGAAGACCTGGGAGAAGCGGACGGTCGCGTCCGCGCCCTCCGCGCGGGTTTGCGCCCTCACGTTCACGCCGGATGGCCGCACGCTTCTCTGCGGTTCTTACGGCGCGGAGACGTACCGGATCGATTCGGACGACCCGCTGAAGGCGACGGGCCCGTACCGGATTGGTCACGATTCCGGCCTTGGAGGGGCCGCCCTGTCGCCCGCGGGCACGCACGTGGTGGTGTGCGGATCGAACCGCGGCGAAGGCACGTGGTTCATGGTTGATCTCTCGACGGGCCGGAGCGTCGCCTCCGGGAGGGGAGGTTACATCCCGCGGAGCTGCGCTGTCTCGCCGGACGCGCGATTCATGGTCACCGGCGGTGTGGACACGGGCGCGATCGTCTGGTCGCTGCCGAATGACAAATAGCATCACCTGGGCTCCGCCCACCCGCCCAGGATTTCGCGCGCGGCGTAGGCGACCCACGCGTCGGCGTGCGAGAGCAGCGGGTGGACGAGCTTCGCCGCGCCGCGGTCGCACGCGCGCAGCTGCTCCATCGCTTTCGTTCGCGCGGCCATGTCCTCGCCCTGGAGCTGCGCGACGAGCGCCGCGACGCGCTTCTCCTCGTCCGCCTTGAGTTCGAGCGGCTCCTTCATGAGCTTGTCGATGTAGTGGTTCTCGCCGAGCTTCTCGAGGATGCGCGTGCGTCCCTCGGCGGGGTTCGACGGGAATCCCTCGACGACGGGCGGGATGGGGAGCGCCTCCTCGTCGGGCCAGCCGATCATCTGGCCCCGGCCGGCGAGCGTGCGGTTGAAGAAGCGCATCGCCTCGTCCCAGCGCCCGGCGCGGAAGTAGAGGCGCCCGAGCGCGTTGAACGGCTCCTGCCCCGCGGCGAGCGCGGATTCGAACCACGTCTTCGCGCCGTCGAAGTCGCCCAGCTCCTCGCACACGGCGCCGAAGTGCTGGAGCCGGCGGACCTTGCGCGCCCCGGCGAGCGCGGCGAGGATCGCGCGGCCTTCCTCCGGCTTGCCGCGCAGGACCGTCAGCCGCGCGGCGTAGAGCGCGAGCATCTCGTCGTCCGGCTCGGCCGCTAGGGCGGCGGACGCGGCCTCGAACGCGCGGTCCCACTGCTGGAGGGCGACGCGCGCGCGCGCGCGGTGGCGGTGGAGCTCCACCGTCGGCTTCGCGCAGCGGTCCAGGACGTCGGCCGCGGAGGCGAGCAGTTCCGCCGTCATGGGGAAGTTCGCGTGGAGCCACTTGCGCGCGACGACGAAGTCGCCGGCGGCGGCGTTCGGGCCGAGCTCGGCGGCGATGGCCGCGGCGACCTCGCCCGGCGCGACGGCGCGCTCGTGGATGCGGGCGCGCAGGCTCTCCCCCGCGCCCACGTGGTGCGGGTCCGAGAACGCCGTCAGCCGGAAGCAGCGCGCGTACTGCTTCAGTTCGAGCATCGTGAGCGCGCAGAGCCAGACGGGGTTGCGCGTCTCGTCGCGCTGGAGCTCGGCGTCGGGCCATCCGCAGCGCACGCTCGCGTCGTACCACGCGCGGGCGACCTGCTCGAGGAGGTCGAGCCTGCGGCGGGCGGCCGCGGCCTGCGCGATCTCGCTGTAGACGGCGCCCGCGGCGACGAGCCGGATCGGGTCCTGCGGCACGGAGCCCGACATCTCGACCGCGCGCGCGTAGAACGGCCACGCCCTGTCCGGCTCGCCCGCGCGGAGGTGCGCGAGGCCGGCGAGGTACGGCACGCGCGGGTCGTCGCCCTTCGTCTCGGCGAGCTTGGAGAGCCGCGCGGCGAACGCGCGCGCGGCCTCCACCTGCGACGGCTCGACGGCGGCGTCGAAGCGGCGGGCGTCGCCCGGCGGGCCGAGCTTGTGGTTGAGACGGACGGGCAGCGCGGGGTCGTGCGGCGTGGCGAGCTGGCGCCACGCGCACCGCAGGTAGAGGTGGCGGCGCTGCTCGTCGTCGGGCGCGGCGTCGAGCAGCCGCTCGTACGCGGCGCGTTCGTCGCCGGGCCGGCCGGCCCACGCGTGCACCATCGCCTGCGCGACGGCGTTCGCGGGATCGCCCGCGTCGAGCTTCGCCGCGGCCGCTTCGAGGAGGGCGGCCTGCGGTTTGACGGCGAGGCGGATGCGGTCGCCCATCTCCTCGACGTGGCGGAGAAAGTGGAGCTTCTCGGCGAACGACCCGCACGCGGCGAGGCCGTCGCGGAACTCCTTCGCCAGGTCGTCGACGCGCTTGAGCGACAGGAGCGCCGTCATGCGGTCGATCGACCGCTGCTGGCGGAGATACGGGTCGGCCGTCGCGGGCGCGCGCTCGGTGAGCGCGAGGGCGTTCTCGGGCTTCTGCTCGTAGACGCAGACGCGGCTGAAGTAGCCGGCGGCGATGGGCGAGAGCGTCGGCGAATCGAGCGCGGCGCGGAGGGCCTCGCGGCAGAGCTCCGCGGAGCGGCGCACGCGGCCGTACCAGTGGAGGTTCGCGAGCGCGCCGCCTCCGTCGGCCGTCCCGATCGCGCGCCACGCGTCGAGAAGCTCGCGTTCCTGCTCCGGCGATTCGAACGCGGGCGCGCCGCCGACGAGCCGCATCGCGCGGTGGTTGGCGCGCGCGACGTGCGCGGCGAGCGCGAGGTCCCGCGCGGCGCCGGCCGCGGGCGCGGGGGCGTCGAGGAGCGTAAGCGGGCCGGCGGGGCCGTCGGGCGGCGCGTCCCACATGGCGATCGACCCTCGCGCGGGAGGCGCGGCGGCGTATTCGAGGCGCTGCAGGAACGGCGGGAGCGACCCGGCCATGCCCTCCTCGTCGACGGTCGAGACGATCTCGGTCGGAAGTCCCGCGTCGTTGCGCTTCACGACGCGCGACGTGACGGTCACCGGCACATCGCCGTGCTCGCGGCGCAGCACCTGCTTGTAGACGATGCCGGCGACGCGCGCGGTCTCGACGTCGACGTAGATCGACTTCTCCTGCGTGAGGACGCGGTACCAGAGCGGGTGGATGGTCGGTTCCAGGCGGCCGAGCTTGCGCGTCGAGACGAGGCGGGCGCACTCGCGGTCGCCGAACTTCTCGCGGCCCGCGAGCTTGAGGCCGGGCTCGTAGGCGAGCATGAGCTCGGGGTCGAGCGCGAACGCGAGCGAGGGCGCGTTCATGACGAAGAGGACGGGAAGGGGCGGGAAGACGAAGACGGGGTCGACGGCTTCGAGGACCGAGTCGCCCTTCTTCGCGCGCACGACCATCGCGGGCGGCGCCTTGCCGGTGCGCTCCTCGAGGAGGACGAAGCCGGTGCCGACGGTCACGGCGTCGGGCGTCCAGGCGATGGCGAAGCGGTTCGGCGCCTGCTCGGGCCGGTGCTCGACGGGCTCGGAGCAGGTGACGATGGTCACGTCGAAGCGCATTCCGACGCCGCGGACCCAGCGCCCGACGGCGTAGTTGCCGCGGTCGGCGTAGTCGCGTCCGCCGTACCAGGTGTGCGCGCGCCACTCGAGCGCGCCCGTCGCGCCGTGGACGTCGGCCATCCGCTTGATGAGCGCGTCGCGGTCGTCGTCCTGGAGAGCGGAGTGCGGAAGTGCGATGAGGGCGGCGAGGAGGGGCGGGAGGGCAAGCAGCTTCATGGGTGACCCTGTGTTCGAACGACCGCCCTCGCGGGGGAGTATACCCGAATCGCGAGTCGCGAATCACGAATCGCGCGACGGTGTGGAAACCGGGGAGCAAAGAGGATATGCTCCGCGGCTGTCGTATAAGGGGCGGGGAAGATTGAGGAGGCGGATATGAGGCTTGTCTTGGTGGCGCTCTTCACCGCCGGGGTGGCGGTGGTTGCGGTGGACGGCAAGCAGGACGGGAAGCGGCAGCTCTTCCCGCCGGGGCCGCGCGCGAAGGACGCGTGCGACATCAAGAAGTCGGAGATGGCGCCGTTCTGCGAGACGTGCCAGGGACTGCTCGACGAAGCGGGGATCAAGCAGCACAAGACGGAGAAGGACTACAAGGCGCACGAGATCGGGAAGGCGAAGGCGTGCGTCAAGGAGTACTACCACTGCGAGACGCACCCCGAGAACGACACGTACGACAAGGGCCAGTGCTGCGGCAAGGACATGGAGAAGAAGGTCTCGAGGAGCCGCGTGACGTGGATCTGCGAGACGTGCGGCGCGACGACGTTCGACGACAAGAAGTGCCCGCGCGAGGACTGCCCGAAGTCGAAGCTCCGCGCCGAGTGCTCGCTCCAGCCGAACTTCCCGCACACGAACGAGAAGCTCTGGCGCGACAACAAGAAGAAGGACGAGAAGAAGTAGTCGGCTCGTCCGCGGTCGCGGATTAGCTCACCGGGAGCAGCTTGCCCTACGGTCCCTAGCGTACAGGAGGCGTCATGCCGCGCGCGTGTCTGGGTGTGTTGCTTTGTCTGTCGCTCAACCTCGTCGCCCAGGACGACGACAAACGCAAGGGGTCGCTCCAGGTCACGCCGCAATGGAACGGCAAGAAGCTGAAGCTGTCGGGGACCGTCGACCTGCCCGACAACACGGTGCTGCGCATCATGACGAAGCAGGAGGTCGAACGGATGCTGCACCAGAAGGTCGAGTGCAAGCTCTACGTCGACTACCTCGACAGCTACGAGATCCAGAAGTGCGAGGTGAACAAGAAGAAGTTCTCGATCGAAATCGACATGCCCGTGCCGGGCGTCTACCAATACTCGATCGGCTACGCGCGGCTGGAGCAGCTCGACCCCGCCGTGCTCAAGGTGCTGGGCGACGGCTACCTGAACTGGAGCCGCGACTTCAGCGCCGTGCTCTTCGACCCCCGCAGCCTGATCTCGCAGCTCACCGACGAGCGGCCGAAGATCCTCGACTTCCTCGCCGAGATGAAGAAGGTCGGCGACATGATCACGCAGGAGTTCCGCAGGGAGACGAACCAGCGCGACTTCAAGGCGATCGACAAGGAGATCATCGCGCTCGAGAAGAAGGTGCTCGACTTCAAGGCGAAGTCGCTGCACGGCGCGACGTCGGACGTCCTGTACGAGGCGCTGCAGAAGATGAAGGCGTGCTCCCCGACCGTCACGAAGCTCGGGTTCCCGCCGGGCAGCCCCGAGGCGGAGCACGCGGCGGAGGGTCAGACCGACATCCCGCAGGGGGTGAACGACGAATGGTCGCTGGAGCTCGTGTGGGCGTACCTCGCCCGCGGGCGCCGCGCCGTCGACCGCGAGCGGCATCTCGTGCCGCTGCGCTACGCGAAGGCACGCTGGGACGGCTACCTGCAGCTCATCAGGATCGACTCGGTCACGGACAAGCAGCTTGACGCCGCGAAGGCGGACTGGGAGACGGCGGTCGAGTGCGTGAAGGACAACTGCAAGACGATCTCGGCGGAGCTGCCGGACGACAAGAAGAAGCGCACGTCCGAGGAGGCCGCGTTCGGCGACTGGTGCGAGCTGACGCCGGGCGTGCTGGCGGCGATGACGGAGTACGCCGCCAGGCGCCGGGCGGCGCGCGGCGCGTCGAACGAGGAGAAGGAGCGGCTGGACACGGAGGGCGAGAAGGAAGCCCTCAAGACGTGGGAGTCGCTGAACACGTCCATCCGGAAGGTCGCGTCCCGGCCGTAACGAATCGCCTGCACGATCCGCGCGCGACCTGCCGTCCAATTCGCGTCCAGCGGGCGGGTCTTCGCAAGGAGGACCCATGGTTCGTGCGCTCGCGATCGCGTTGCTGCTGTCGATCGCCCTCCAGGATGAGGATCCGCGCAAGGCTTCGCTCCTGCTGCGGCCGCACTGGAACGGGAAGGCGCTGAACCTCAGCGGGACCGTCGACATGCCCGACGGCGCGTACCTGCGCGTGATCACCCAGGAGGAGGTCGAGCGCATGGATCACGGAAAGGACGAGTGCCGGCTCGTCGTGGACACCGTCGTCCACGACGCGTGGCACACGATCGAGGTCGAGCGCAGGAAGTTCGCGAAGGACGTCGCCTTCCCGCGGCAGGGATTCTACGCGTACTCGATCGGATACGCGCGGCTCGACCAGGTGAGCATGGCGGTACAGCAGGCGCTCGGCGAGCACTACCCGGGCTGGTCGCGCGACTTTCGCGCCGTGCTCGTGGAGCCGAAGCCGCTCCTGCGGGCGCTCGTCGACGAGCGGCCCACGCTGCTGGGATTCTTCGACGATCTGACGGGGCTGGCGGAGCGGATCACGATCGAGTTGAAGAAGGAGGAGGAGAAGCGAAACTGGGCCCCGATCCAGAAGGACATTTCCGCGCTCGAGGCGAAGATCGTCGAGTTCCAGCCGAGGACGCTCCACGCGGCGACGTGCCGGATCGCGTTCGACACGCTCGACAAGATGCGCGGGTGCGCGCTCAAGAAGCTCGGCTTCCCGCCGAACTCGCCGGAGGCGATGCACGCGCAGGAGGGGAAGAAGGACATCGCCGAGGGCGTGAACGACGAGTGGCAGCTGGAGCTCGTGCTCGCGTACATCGCGCGCGGGCGCCGCGCGCTCGATCGTGAGCGCCACCTGCTGCCGCTGCGGTACGCGACGGCGCGGTGGCACGAGTACCTGGCGGTCGTGCGCGCCGAGTCGTCGACCGGGGCGGCGATGGACGCCGCCGCGGCGGAATGGGCGCGGGCCGCCGCATGCTGGCGCGAGAGCGCGACGGTTGTCGAGTCGGAGCTGCCCGACAAGAAGCGGCGGTCGAAGGACGAAGCGGCCATCGCGGAGTGGTGCGAGTTTACCGCGGGCGTGATCGAGAGTCTCGAGGACTACGCGCGCCTCCGCCGCGAGTCGCGGACGGGATCGAAGGAGGAGCTGGAGAAGATGGACGCCGATGGCGAGCGCGTGGCCCTGGCTCGGTGGCAGTCGTTCAATAGTGCGCTCAGAACGGTCCCATCGCGGCCATGAGGGCGTTCCGAGCGGGTAACATCTGTTACGTCCCGGTAGCGATCGACAGCGTTACCTCGCCGTAACAGTTTCCAAGCGCTTCAACTGTATTGGTTTAAGGCCTGTTGCGATTGGCTATGCGTTTGCGTAAGATCAGGCCTGGTATTGGCGGGTTGATTGTGGGGGGTCCGGAATGAGGCAGAAGACGAGCCGCCGGGGGGCTGTCCTCATCGTCGTCATGGGCGTGCTGATTGTGCTGGCGCTCCTGGCGACGACGTTCGCGTCGATGCAGTCGCTGGAGCGGCAGGTCGCGCGAAACTACCTGGACGGCGTGCGCGCCAAGCAGATCGCGCGCTCGGGCGTGGAGTTCGCGTACTCGCGGCTGCTCGAAGGCCTCAACGCGGGCCAGCTCGGCAACCCGGGCTTCATCAAGTCGCTCTCGTACTTCGGCAACGACAACGCGGAGATCGGGACGAACCCGACGCTCGTCAACGCCGCGATCGAGACCGCGACGAACCCGAGCCTCGCCGTCGAGGCGACGGGAGGCGCGTTCGGGCCGATCGAGGCGCCGCAGAACCCCACGGACCTCAACTTCACTCCCCGCAACATCTGGCTGCGGCACCCGACCAGCCCCACCCCCGTGGCGGTCGGCTTCAGCGGCCTCATGGAGAACAGCACGTACGGGATCTACTCGGACTCGTTCTCGCTCAACATCCGCGACGCCAGCGGCATGATCTTCGTGAACGACGGCGTCGGCGAGAGCCAGACGATCGGCGCGGTCACGAAGAACCTGCGCCGCGTGCTCAACCAGCTCGGGCTGTGTCCGTCGATCAACGTCCCGAACCTCGGCACGACGATCATCACGAACCGGCCGGCGAACGGCTACAAGAGCAAGCGAGAGCTCCTGAGCGTGCTCGGCATCGCGAACTACCAGAAGGTCGCGCCGTTCGTGACGGCGCACGCGTGGGTGGACCGGAACGTCGCGCAGCCGGTGCCGCTCTCGGGCGATCCCGCGGTGCTCAACTACTACAACACGTGGCACCCCGGTTCGCCGCCGGCGGGTTCGCCGGCGGTCGCCGGCCACACGATCTACTTCCGCGGGCAGACGCCGCGGTACCGCTACGGCTATCGCAAGGACTACAACAACGTCCTGCTGCCGGGCGGCCCGAACGGCCTCACGTTCGCGGGCGCGCCGGGCCTGGCGCCGGCGAACGGCCTGACGCACGCGGTCTACGGCATGGACGAGCTCAACGTCCGGTTCGTCGAGCTCGCTTCGCGCGCGCCGGTGAACCTGAACTCCGCGCGCAAGGAAGTGCTGATGGCGCTCCTCTCCGGTCTGCACGGCTTCTTCGTTCAGGAGCGCCGCCGGGACACGCCGCCGTCGACGATGGGCACGACCACCTGGAACGACGTGGCGCACACGTTCAGCAGCGCCGGCACGGACGAGGGCGACCAGTTCGGGTTCCTGATCCTCAGCGACCCGGTCAAGGCGCCGAACATGCCCGCGGGGCCGAACACGGCGTCGTGGATCGCCGACGAGATCATCGCGTGCCGGAACAAGGTGATGTCCCCGAACGGCCTGACGGACTACACGTCGGCTCCGTTCGGCGGGCCGTTCCGCACGTGGAGGCAGTTCTACCTGTTCTGCGACAACCTCGTCGACAACGGCGCGGTGCAGGACACCCGCGTCACGGGCGCGAACGCGCTCTACTACTGGCACATGGCGCCGGCCGCGAACAAGTGGGGCACGGCGCTCACGAACGCGGGCGTGCCGAGCATCAACATCTATCGCCGGATCGGCGCGCAGGCGATCGCCGACGCGATCAAGGCGAATTTCAACCCGAACCTGCACCTCAACGAGGTCAACCCGGACGAGAACATGACCCTCATGATCGACAAGACGGACCTCGTCGTCGCGTCGACCGAGGGGTGCTTCATGCCGACGGGCTACTACGAGATCGAGTCGCTCGGTCGCGTGGTGCGTCCGCAGGGATCGCCGGGCAACGCGCTGACGTCCACCGTGGCGACGCCGTGCGACCTGATGGCGGAGTTCAAGATCGAGGCGGTCGTGAAGCTGTTCGACTCGATGCGCTTCACGAGCCAGCGCGACTTCTACGGCTACGGGACGTCGAGCCCGCCGCCGCCG
>Ga0187893_10010084_pt1 | contig 14259 bp, 11 predicted proteins | sample MA1701074metaG_FD_139574 | JGI IMG/M metagenome (GOLD analysis project Ga0187893, IMG submission 139574) | White microbial mat communities from a basaltic lava cave in the Kipuka Kanohina Cave System on the Island of Hawaii, USA - MA170107-4 metaG ...
CCTGCATCGATCGACCATGCCGCGCTTGTGCGCCGATACGTGTATGGCGATACAGCACTCTATCTGTACGGTGTGTCCACCTCAGAATCGACCGCATCATGAAAATTGGCATCTATCCAGGAACCTTTGATCCCATTACCCACGGACACACCGACATCATCACCCGAAGCTTGCGCGTGTTTGATAAAGTGGTTGTGGCCCTCGCGCCGAATCCAGCCAAGCATCCGCTCTTCAGCCTGACCGAACGGCTGGAGATGATCCAGATCGTGATGAAGGAGATGAAACAGGTCGAAGTGACCCACTTCGACGGCCTGCTCGTGGACTATGTTCAGCGATACGGTGCCCATGCGATTATCCGTGGCCTACGGGCGATCTCGGACTTCGAACATGAATTTCAGATGGCCCTCATCAATCGCAAAATCGCCAAACAGGTTGAGACCGTGTTCCTGATGACCAGCGAAGAATATTCCTATTTATCGTCAACCATCATTAAAGACGTGGCCACCCACGGCGGAGCGCTCACGGAATTTTTGCACCCCGAGGTCGCGCGCCGACTGCAGGAACGGATCAGGAGTTTGAAAACATGAAGCTTGCTGCACGAGCGGGGCGAATTGCCCCCTCCCCCACCTTGGCCATGGCCGCAACCGCAAAGGCGATGGTAGCACGCGGAATCGATGTCGCCGATTTCTCGTCGGGAGAACCGGACTTTGATACACCCGAACCGGTCAAAGCCGCCGCAGAAGCCGCAATTCGTGCTGGGTTCACAAAATACACGCCCTCATCCGGCATCGATGAACTGCGTCAAGCGATTGTCGACAAGCTGCAGGCGGAGCAAGGGCTCCGCTACGAGAAGTCTCAAGTGCTGGTCTCGTGCGGCGCCAAACATTCGCTCTACAACCTTGCCGAAGCGCTCCTTGAAGCGGGCGACGAAGTCATCATTCCCGTTCCCTATTGGGTCTCCTATGCCGACCAAACCCTGCTGAACGACGCCACGCCGATTTTCTTGCCGACCCGTGAAGAGGATGGGTATGCCGTTGATGCCCATGAATTGGAACGGCGCATCACCACACGCACCAAGGCGATTATCGTCAATAGCCCAGGTAATCCAACGGGAGCGACCTACAATCGAGTGACGCTCGAACGCCTTGCTGAGCTGGCTCTCCGTCGGGATTTCCTTCTGATTTCAGACGAGATATATGAAAAAATCCTCTACGACGGGGCGACACACACGAGCATTGCCTCGTTAGGACCGGAGGTCGCAGCCCGTACTGTCGTGATCAACGGTGTCTCCAAAGCCTATGCGATGACCGGCTGGCGGATCGGCTATGCGGCTGGCCCCAAAGACCTCTTGACCGCCATGGGGAACATTCAAAGCCAGAGTACGTCCAACCCCTGTTCCATTTCGCAAAAGGCTGCCGTCGTGGCCTTGCGCGAAGGTGGTGCGTTCACAGAAAAGATGGTGACAGAGTTCGATCGGCGGCGGCGTGTCATGGTCGAGCGCCTGAATGCGATGCCCGGCGTTCGCTGCCGAATGCCCACCGGAGCATTTTATGCCTTCCCGAATGTGAGTGGGCTGCTCGGAAGGCAGAGCCCAAGCGGAACAATCGCAACTCCGACCGACCTTGCGAACTATCTGTTGCAGGAATTCAAGGTCGCCGTGGTTCCCGGGGAGCCGTTTGGGAGCACCCAGCATATTCGACTGTCGTATGCGACCAGCATGGAGACGATCACCCGAGGAATGGATCGTCTCGATACCGCATTCAAGCAGCTCACCTAGCAGGATGCTGAAAAAGTCCTCCAGCGGCGTTCTCGTTTCGCTCAGAGGCTCAACGTACCGAAGCGTACGCCTCGCCACTTCGCTCGCTGCGGCCTTGCTGGACGGCCTTTTTGAGCATCCTGCGTGGTGTATTCCTGTTATCCCGGACGTGCAGATCAGTGAAATTCCGGCGTGCCTACAGAGTTTTTCCGTAGCTTGCTAGAGTGAGGCCCATTTTGTAAGGGTCCCTTCAGCATAAAATGAAATCAGATTTCCGTTCCAGCAGGAGGAAACGCATCGTGCCAATCTATGAGTACAAGTGTGAAGACTGCACGAATAGGTTTGAGGTCAAGCAAAGTATGAAGGACGACCCCCTCACCACCTGCCCGCGATGCGGGAAGCGCGTACAGCGACTTATTTCATCGCCCGCCATCATGTTCAAAGGCAGCGGGTGGTACGTGACGGACTACTCAGAGAAAATGAAGCCTTCCTCAGGCAGTGAAGAACCTGCACCCAAGACTGAGGAAAAGAAAGAGACAGCGCCAAGCACGTCCGACCAGACGACGTCTACGGCTCCCTCTACTCCAACTTCTCCCCCCACGTCCGCGCCGGCAAGCACCCCGTCGAGCACGAACTCAAACACCTCAAGCACAGCGACGACCGCGCCGTCGTCTTCCAGCACCAAATGACGGCGGAGACGAGGCAGGCTAGTGCGTGCCTGTGGCTTTGGCCGGTGTTTTCTTCTTGGCCGAAGCCTTCTTCGTGACCTTTGCGGAAGGCTTGGCTGCGCCGGCCTTCGCGGTTGCGACTTTCGCCGACTTCGCCAGCCGTTGCTGTGCTGCAGCCAAGCTATTTTGCAAACCTTCGATCATGATCGATTTATCGCGATTCGCCCGAGAGAGACTATCCACTTGCGCCTGCAAATCCTCTTTCACCTTCGTAAAGGAGGCGAATTGATTCTGTAGCTGGGTCTTTTCCGCATTCGCACTCTGCAGCTCGGAGCGGAGTTGTTCTATTTCTGTTTGGAGTGCCGGAGGCCAGTAATCGCACCCGGACAGACCCATCGAGACGATCGTTATGGCGGCCACCGCAACAAGGTTACGCACCATCACTGTTCGAGTCATCGGCATTCTCCTTTCAGTGTGAAGCCCTACGGCTTTAGAGCCGTGGTCCCTTTGGTGTCTTCGGCGGAACCCGCCGAAGCATGTCCTCCTTCGCCAAGGCTTCGGAAGACACCCGCTGCGCATTTCTCCACGGCTTCATCCACCCTCCGTAGCAGACTACTGCGGAGGACGGGCAGCCGTGGAGAAATGCGTAGGCGGGTGAACGATACAATCGACTTCACCGACTATCTGCGTCGAGATGCAGACCATGAGCGGCCAACTGTGCCGCAATAGCACCACGTTCGATCGATCCATCGCGAATAATTCGGAGCGGGCCCCGAACGTCGATGACGGTGGACGGTCGCCCGCCGGGGGTTGGTCCAGCATCAATGATCAGATCGAGCGCGTCTCCAAGGCTGTGCTGGACCTCTTCGACCGTCCTGGGCGGTGGTTGGCCTTCACGATTCGCACTGGTGCCGGTCACTGGCCCGACTCGACGCAAGAGATCAACCAGTGGCGGCCAGGCACTGAAACGGATGCCGACAGAGCCAGTCCCCGCAGTCACCGCATCGGAGAGTCCAACCGCTGCGGGGAAGACGATTGTGAGAGGCCCAGGCCAGAAGGCGTTCATGAGCACGTGTGCTGCATGGGGAATACTTCGAACGAACGGCCCCAACTGAGACCCGCCTCCGATCAGCACAAGAACCGGTTTTCCCTCCGACCGGCCTTTAACCTGCCACAATTTGGCGAGCGCCTGCTCGTCGAACGGAGCCACGGCAAGTCCGTAGAAACTTTCCGTCGGCAGGGCGATAAGCCCGTTCTCTTCGAGCACACGACGCACCCGATCAGCAAGCACCGGGACGGTGGAAGCAGCATAGCGCTCGATCGTAGCCATGGCAGAAACCATCAGCCCCCTTCTGCGCTACGCGTGACGTGAAAACGCACGATGCGCAATATCCGTCCGATAGTGAGCGCCTTCAAATGTAATCGACTTGGTCACGCGATAGGCTTCCGCTTGCGCGTCTGCCAGAGTCTTTCCTCGTCCCGTAATTCCCAGCACCCGGCCACCGGCCGTTACCACCTCGGTACCCGTTCGTCGTGTGCCTGCATGAAACACCACGGCCGTCGCATCAGCAGTGGTCGGCAATCCGTGAATCGGGCGGCCGGTCTGATAGGCCCCGGGATAGCCTCCCGACGTCATGACGACGCACACGGCGATTTCATCATGCCAGTCCACGGTAAGTTGATCGAGCCGATGTTCGACCACAGCCTCGATCACCTCCAACAAATCGGTCTTGAGCAACGGGAGCACGACCTGCGTTTCCGGATCCCCCATGCGGGCGTTGAACTCCAGGACGTACGGCGTCCCTTTCACAACCATGAGGCCGGCATACAGGACGCCCTGAAACGGACAACCCATACGTGACAGGGCCTCGACGGCGGGATAGAGGACCTGCCGGATGACCTGCTCGCGCAGCGCCGTGGTGCCAAGCGGCGCAGGACAATAGGCGCCCATGCCCCCGGTGTTGGGTCCTGCATCACCATCCCCGACTCGTTTATGATCTTGCGCCGGCAGCATCGGCACCACCGTCCGGCCATCCGTGAAAGCCATGATCGTCAGTTCCTCGCCGTCTAAAAACTGCTCGATCAACACGCGCTGGCCGGCCTGACCAAACACCGCATGCTCCATCGCATCGCGGACGGCCTGGTTCGCCTCCTCACGCGTGGTCGCGACCATTACACCCTTCCCCTGCGCCAGTCCATCAGCCTTCACCACCACGGGAAGCTCATGTTGATTGAGATAGTCCAACGCCGAAGCAACTCGGTCGAAGCTTTGTGCCCTCGCCGTGAGAATGTTCGCTCTGCTCATGATCTCTTTGGAGAAGACTTTACTGGCCTCGATGCGTGCGGCACCCTTCGTCGGTCCAAATATTTTAAGCCCGGATGTACGAAATTCGTCGACAATGCCTAACGCAAGCGAGGCTTCCGGTCCCACAACCGTCAAATCAATCTTCTCCGACTGTACGAATGTCTTCAGCCCTGCAATATCGTCGGCTTTGATCTGCACACAGGCCGCGAGCGATTCGATCCCCGCATTGCCCGGCGCGCAGTAGAGCGTGGGTCTGCGGGAACTTTGCGCGAGCTTCCACACTATGGCATGCTCGCGTCCCCCACTGCCGACGACGAGAATTTTCACGGGATCGCCTTCAGTTTGAAGTCTTTCTTCGGAGGATGTTTAAACGGCTTTCCAGCAAGGCCGCAGGCGAAGGTACAACCGGAGGCGTAGCCTTCTCACCCGCCCGCCCCGAGCTGCAGAGCAGCTCCTTCCCCGATGGGCAACGTTGAGGATTTTGCCAAGCCGAGAACGACGCTGGAGAGTCGTTTCAACATCCGACTAGTGGCGGAAGTGGCGCATGCCCGTCAAGATCATCGCCACCCCCTGTTCATCTGCGGCTTTGATAATTTCGGCATCGCGAATCGAGCCGCCCGGCTGAATGACCGCCGTGATCCCTGCTTGCGCGGCAGCATCCAAGCCGTCTCGGAAGGGAAAGAACGCATCCGATGCCATCACGCACCCCTTAATCGGCATCTGGGCTTTCATAACTGCGAGCTTCACCGAATCGACCCGACTCATCTGGCCAGCGCCGATCCCCACCGTCTGCCCCGGCTTTGCATAGACGATCGCATTCGACTTCACGTGTTTGCAGACCTTCCAGGCAAACGCGCAGGCCGCATATTCCTCGTCCGTCGGTTTACGGAGGGTCGGTACGTTGAGCGCTTTCAGATCGGTCAAGACACCGAGGTCCCGATCCTGCATGATCAAGCCTCCAACCAATTTCTTGAGATCGAAACCCTCTTGCTTCACGTTCGTGAGCGGCCCGACGTCGAGCAAACGAAGATCCTTCTTGCGCTTTAATTCTGCGAGCGCATCGTCAGCAAATCCCGGCGCAATAACCACTTCCACAAACGTAGAGGTGATTTCCTTCGCTGCGGCCAGATCCACGGGGCGATTGAATGCAATCACGCCGCCGAACGCCGAGATGGGGTCGGTCTTCCGGGCTTTCACATAGGCCTCGACGGGCGTCGCACCCAGTGCCACGCCGCAGGGATTGTTGTGCTTGATAATGGCCACGGCAATCTCGTCATACTCTTTCGCCAGCTCGAGCGCCGAATTGGCATCGAGGAAATTATTATACGACATTGCCTTGCCATGCAGGATCTTTCCACGGGATACCGATGGCTCGGCTGAATGCAGCTCTCGATAGAAGACCCCTTGCTGATGCGGGTTTTCCCCATAGCGGAGCATCTCTGCCCGTTCGAACTGCAACGACAATATTTTGGGGAACTTGACCTCGCTGCCTTGCACCTGCTTCTCAAGATACCCGGCGATCAAACTGTCGTAGCGTGCCGTGTGTTGAAACACCTTCAACGCCAACTCGCGCCGTAACTCGTGCGACACAGTCCCTGCCTTCGCCGCATCGAGCACGCGCTGGTAGTCGGTCGGGTCCACGACCACCAAGACATCTTCGTGGTTCTTGGCTGCAGAACGCAGCATCGACGGCCCGCCGATGTCGATATTTTCAATGGCTTCTTCAAAGGAACAGTGGGACTTCGCGATGGTCGCCTCGAACGGATAGAGGTTGACCACGACCACATCGATGGGTCCGATCCCCTGCTGCTCCATCTGCTCGACATGGGCAGGTACCGAACGCCGCCCCAGTAAGCCGCCATGAATCTTGGGGTGCAGTGTTTTGACGCGGCCGTCTAGAATTTCCGGTGAGCCAGTGTAGGCCGCGACGTCGGTCACCGGCACACCGGCCTCTCGCAAGGCTTTCGCTGTTCCTCCGGTTGAAATGATTTCGGCCCCCAGCGCCGCAAGCCCTTTCGCCATATCCACCACGCCGGTCTTGTCTGACACGCTGATTAATGCCCGCTTGATGCCGGCCATAGAGACTCCTTGGAAGACGATCGATAGATATTCCGTGAATCGGAAGGCGCGGCGAAGAATAACAAATGAATATCCACCTTACAAGAGGGATGAAATCCTCACGCATTTAGCAGGATGCTGAAGAGCCTGCCAGCCTGTCATGTTCATTTGGTCTGTTCGGTCTGTCTAGTTTGTTTGGTTGCATTAGACTAACCAGATGGACCAGACAGACCAAATAACCAGACAGACCGGGATTGGCAGGCCCAGAAATCCTGTCTGGCATGAGCCCACTCAGTATGGTAGGGTCACTGGGGCCTATCAGCCATCTTCCGCCCGAGAGTTGATTCATGAGTCGTGCAGCGGTTCTAGGCGCAGGCGCTGTCGCACTTGCTTTACTTGCCGTGGTCTGCATCTCACGCCATCTTCCGACGACGTCCGCATCGATGCCCCTCACCCCTGCCACCTTTCATGCACGTTTAGAGCACGGGACTCTGACCCTCCGTGGCTCGCTCCCCAGTGAGACCAGCAAGGCTGCAATCCTTCAGCGAGCGCAAGAACTGTATGGAGCAGCACCTGGTCGCGTCGTCGATGAGTTGGCGGTGGATCCGAGAGTTGGACCTACATCCTGGGCCGGCAATGTCCCCAAGGTCCTCCCCATCTTAAGGCACATGATGGAACGAGGCTCCATCATCATCGACGGGCGCTCGATTGTCCTCAGCGGCCGGGTCGACGGCGATCGTGCCAAAGCCACCGTGCTGCGAGATATTGCTCCTCTTACACAGGCGGGGCTCGAACTTGAAGATCATATTCTAGCGGCTCAGCTCGCGGCCCCCTCCTCCTCGCTCCAGAAGAAATTGAATGAGATCCTTTCGCACTCCTCCATCGAGTTTGAATCGAATACCACGACGATGCTTCCCCGTGGTAGCGCCACACTGGGCCAGCTGATTGCCCTATTACGTCGTGCCCCCCACACGGCCATTGAGATTGGCGGTCATACGGACAAGTACGGCGAGCCGGACTATAACCTGCAACTCAGCCGCCGCCGTGCTGAAGCTGTGCGGGACTACTTCATCAGCCACGGCCTGACCAACCAGTTCACTGCCGTCGGCTATGGCGCCTCCCGACCGTTGTCGGTGGCGCAGACGCGGACCGGCCTCCAGCACAACCGTCGCATCGAATTGCGCGTGAAAGGAGTTGGTGACCTATGACCATTCTCATCGGCCAGATCGTGGGATGTCTCCTCGTCGCAGCAGCGATTGGCGGTGCAGTTGGTTGGCTCTTGCGGAACCTGTCCGCCGCATCGCTGAAGCAACAGTACCTTGCACTCAACAGCGCCCTACGGAGTAAAGAACAGGCCCTGCAGACGGCCCTGTACGACCTGAAAGTCAAAGCCTCGGCGATGCAGATTTCGGAAAGTAACATCATGTCGGCAGAAGCCCTTGTGTGCTCCACTCAGCAGGAACTCTCGGCACGAAACGAGCGCCTCCAGGCGCTTCAAGAAGAGTTGGCCGTTCGCACGCAGCGGCTGACAGCCCTGGAAGCGGAAGAAGCCTCTGTTCGCCGGCGCGCGAGCGAGTATGACGCAGCCGCCGCTGCACTGGCGGAAGAAGTCCACCAATTCCATCTCACACGCCAGGCTGCCCAACAGGCACTCGAGTCTAAAGAGCAAGAACGGCGCGATCTTCAGCATCGCGTTGCCGAGCTGGAAGCCACAGTCGAAGAAGCCGATCGGCTACGCGCGCGCGTGGAGGAACTCGAACCGGCCCAAGGACGGGTCCATTGGCTGGAAGTGCAACTCTGCGATCGAGATGCCGAGCAGCGAGCCGCATTGCACCAACTCGACAGCCAACTGGCCGACCGGGAGCGACGAATCGGCGAGCTGGAGCCTCTCACCCAACGGCTTCAGGAGCGAGAGGCATCACTGACACAGTGGGAAACGAAATATGCCCACGCCCTCACGCAACACGACGCACAGATCGCCAAGTTACAAAAACAGGTTGTGGCACAGGATCAACTCCGAGCCCAGCTCCTGCTCGATGAACAACTCTTGCACGAGCGAGACGAACGGATCGACGTCCTGCAGCACCAGATTCAAGAACTCGAAACGCAACAGCAACACCTGGCGGGTCAGGTCAAGATGGTGGGAGAAAAGGAAGAGCAAATCAGCCGCCTCCGGAAACGCCTGGTCGAAGTGCGGGCCGCACTCCGCATCAAGACCGATGGGGGGACCGTGGCTCCTCGCCAGAAGACCCGTCAGAATGGAAGTCAACTGAGCCTGCAGATGGAACAGGCGAAAGCGGCGAAGGACGGACAGAAAGACGACCTGAGTAAGATTCACGGAATCGGTCCCGTCTTTGCGCGGACCTTGAACAAGATGGGATTGCACACCTTTGTCCAGATTGCGCGCTGGAAGACGGAGGATATCGCCAAGGTTGCGAAGAAGCTCTACACCGCCCCCGAGCGGATCAAGCGGGATAAGTGGATCGACGAAGCCAAAAAAGCGCACTACCGCAAGTACGGCGAGCGGCTCTAATGCAGGCTGGAGACTGTTTAACGTACGGGCGCAAGGAGGTGCAGTCTTGGCTGAAGAGCGGAAATACAGAGGCCATGTTCCCCTGCATAACCAATATGGTCCGGAGGCGAAATACGCTGTCGAATCGGAGGCGCTGCTACCGACTTTTCACTGAAATCTGAATACTGATCGCACCGGCAAGATCACCTTCCTGGGCGCCCTCCCGTGGATAGCCAGAAATATCCAAGATGCCTTTGGGATTGCCATGACAGGCCAGACAATCTTGCGAATAATATATCGGGGTCAAGGCTCTCAGGGTCGTTTCATTATCAATCCATTCGGTAATGGAGGTGTTTGAAGCCGGTTGCGTAGCCAGTCGCTTCAACACGTTTTCTTCGTACGCATCAGGCGTGTTTTTTAAGTTCCTTGGATTGAGTGTGGTTTGCTTTATTTTCACCTGAGAACGATTGGAGAACTTTCGAGCGGCTTGGCTGCCAAAGGTGGCCGGAATAAAATTCTTATCGGAGGCGCTTCGTAGGGCGCCTGGACGGGGATCACCCACCGACAGGAACATCGTTGCAGTATGGTCATCCCCTTTCTCTCCCGTCGCTAGTACTCGCATCATGCCGATGGACGATTTCGTACAACACCGGCAAGACGACCAAAATCAATACCGCTGCCGTCAGCATTCCACCCACCACGACTAGTGCGAGCGGTTTCTGCGCCTGCGATCCAATGCCTGTCGCGAGCGCGGCCGGCAGCAAGCCGATAGCCGCGCCCAACGTCGCCATGAGAATCGGACGCATCTGCACATCGGCCCCCTTCCGAACGGCCTCCCGAAGGGTCAGCCCTGTGCGCCGGAAATCTTCAATCCTGGAGATCAACAAGACCCCACCCAGGATGGCCACACCAAGTGTCGAAATGACGCCGACCGCGGCTGAGATACTGAAATTCGTATGGGTGACCGCGAGCGAGACCGCGCCTCCTACGAGCGCAAAGGGGACGGTACTCAACACCAGGAGGGCATTCTTGATCGAATCGAAGGCGCTCCACAACAGAAACAAAATAATGACCAGACTGATCGGTACCACCATCGCCATTCGTTTTTGCTCTCCTTTGAGCTGCTCGTATTGACCGGCCCATTCCATGCGATACCGATCGGGAAGGTGCACCTCCTTGGCCAGGCGATCTTGGGCCTCTTCCACGGTACTTTGAAGGTCACGATCCCGCACGCTGAACTTGATCGGAATATAGCGTTCGTTGTTCTCGCGATAGATAACGAACGCACCGGTCTGTGTTGTGATCGAGGCTACCTGCTTCAAGGGAATGCGCGCCCCATCCGGGGTGCTGACCAAAATATTACCGATCGCGTCGACATCCTGTCGAAACTCCGGGAGAAACCGAACGACAAGATCGAACAACCGTTCCCCTTCATACACCTGGGTCACGGCCTGACCTCCGACGGCGGCCTGCACGACGGCATTCACATCCGCCACTTGTAGCCCATAGCGCGCGCTTGCCTCACGATCCACCTGGATCAACAGATTCGGCTGTCCCGTAAGGCGGAAAATCCCTAGATCCTTTACGCCTTTGATCTGCTGCATGACACGCTCGATCTCGGTGGCCTTCGCCTCCATGGATTTAAGATCGGCCCCGAAGAGTTTGATGGAGTTCTCTCCCTTCACGCCCGACATAGCTTCTTCCACGTTGTCCTGAATCACCTGCGAAAAATTGAAGATGATCCCGGGAATGTATTTCAGCCGTCCCTCAATTTCTTCGATCAGCGCAGCTTTCCTCAACCCGGGACGCCAGTCCTTTTCCGGCTTGAGGTTAGCCAGGAACTCAGCATTGAAAAAACTCGTCGGATCGGTGCCGTCGTCCGGACGACCCAGCTGTGACACAATAGTCGTGACTTCGGGCGATTCGCGGAACAACCGGCGAATCTCGCTCGCCAACTTCGCCGCCTCGTCGAAGGAAATATCCACGGGCATCGTCGCGCGAACCCAGAGATTCCCCTCTTCCAAGGCCGGCATGAACTCCCCTCCGATCATGCGGTGCACCACGAAGGTCAGTGCCAAAAGCCCGACGCAGGCGCCGACGACAACAGCCCGATGATCTAACGCCCACCCCAACATGCGGTTGTAGACACGGCGGACTCCTCGCACGATCGCCGTATCGTCCTCACTGATCGTTCCCCTCAGCAAGTAGGAACACATCACAGGGGCTAACGTAAAGGCCATCAAGAGCGCGCCCACCAAGGCAAACCCATAGGTGATGGACATGGGGGAGAAGATTTTCCCCGGTACACCAGTCATCGTAAAGAGCGGAATGAACGCCACCACGATAATCGCCGTGGAATAGAAGATCGGCTGTCCCACCTGGCGGGCGGCCCGCACGATCTTCTGGTCGACCGTCAAGCCAAGGGTCTTCTTCACGTGTGCCAGATGAAAAAAGATGCTTTCCACCATGATCAGCGTGGCATCCACGATAATGCCGAAATCGATGGACCCGAGCGAGATCAAATTCGCCGATTGCCCAATGATGACCATCATCGAAAAGGTGAAAAGCAATGAGAGCGGGATGGTCAAGGCCACGATCAGGGCCGCGCGCAAGTGCCCCAGGAACACAAACAAGATGACAAAGACCAAGACCATACCGGTGACGAGAATGTCCGTGACGGTCTCCACCGTCGTATGAATCAAGGCTGTGCGATCGTAGAAGGTGTTGATCTTGACGCCGACCGGCAACTTCCTTGTGTTAAGGTCCTCAACCTTTCCTCGAACCTTCTCAAGAGCATCGAGTGCCTTGTATCCTCGCTGAAGCAGAATAACGCCTTCGACGACATCGTCCCGATCATCGATACCGACCTTTCCCAATCGAACCCGGGACCCAACCGCGACCTTCCCCAAAGTCTTGACAAAAATCGGTGTCCCCCCTTTTTCGGCCACCATCACGTTTTCGATATCTGCGATCCCGTTGATGAGGCCCAGTCCACGAATGTTGTAGTTCTGCGGGCCGATGGTCAGATAACTGCCTCCGACATTTGCATTGCTATTGGTCAAGGCGGACATGACCTGCGACAGATTGACGCCGTAGCTGATGAGTCGTCCCGGATCGATATCGACGTGATACTCTTTGGTCGTCCCCCCGAACGTGGTCACGTCGATGACACCGGGAATGCGTCGGAACTCCCGACGGACCTGCCAATCCTGAATCGTTTTCAAATCCATGAGCGTGGTCTCGCCGACCCCCGTAAGTTCATACCGATAGATTTCGGCAATCGCCCACCAGGGAGACAGCGACGGCGCCACCCCGGGAGGCAATTGCACCGATCTCAGCCGATTCAGCACTTCCTGACGATCGCGAAAGAACTCCGAATCAAAATCAAAATAGATCTTGATGTCGCTCAGCCCAAAGATCGAGAGCGAGCGAATGTCCGTGAGGCCCGGCATGCCATTGAGCGCGACTTCAATGGGAATCGTGATTTGGCGTTCGACCTCTTCGGCCGACCACCCGGGCTGCTGGGTAATCAGCTCGACCATCGGTGCCGAAGGATCGGGATAGGCGACGATATCGAGGGTATGAAAGGCGTAGAGCCCGCCGAAAAAGAGAAGAAAGCCCAGGACGCAGACCATGACCCGCTGGACCAGAGAGATTTCAACAATTCTGGCTATCATGGGGTGTGATTAGAATCCAATTCGAAGGAGGAGAAACTCCACGTGAGGGCGCTACCCTTTCGCGCTGCCGGACACGGGAGGACAGGCTCTCGATTTGGTTGGTCGACAGCTGCCTTCCTGTCCCTTAATCAAGACCGCGCCTTTGGTCACGATGCGTTGTCCCGACGCCAGGCCTGCCAAGACACGCACCTGATCCGGTGAAATCGTGCTCACTTTGACTTCTCGTTTGACATATTGGTCACTGCCTTCGACGACGTACACAAACTGTTTCCCATCCTCTTCCAATACTGCTTCGCGAGGAATCATCAGAAGCGGCGTGGACCCTCCGACCTCGATATGGAGGCGCGCGAACATTTCCGGCTTCAGTCGATGATCCTTATTATTGACCACAGCACGCAGCTTAATGGTTCTCGACGTCGGGTCTACCACGTCGCCGATGGTGGTCACGGTCGCGGGGAAACTCACGTCGGGGTACGCTTCTACGCTGACCTTCGCAAGCTGCCCCTCCTTCACCAAGGCAAGATAGCCGAGATCCCGTTCATACACATCCGCCACCACCTGCAGGATATCGAGATCGGCCACAGTGAACAGTACCTGGCCGGACTCTCCCCCGATCGACTGTCCGGGCGTCACGTTCCGCTCTACGACAATCCCGGTTAACGGACTCTTCATTTCAAATCGCGACGTGACCTTTTGGCGTTCGAGCGGTTTCTCCAATTCCTGGGCTGGAACCCGCAACGACAACAACCGTTCTTTTGCGCGGCGGAATTCCGCGCGCTGCTTGATCAATTCGTTCTCCGCTTGTTTGAGGTCCTTCAACGCCAGCGCTTTATTCTCATACAGGTCCTTGGCCAACTCGTAAGCGCGTGTCGCGTAATGTAGATCCGAGTCTTCCTTGGCATATTCCGCGTAGGCTTGGGCAATTTCCTGGCTGTCCAACACCAATAGCACACTCCCTGCCTGCACATGCTCGCCCAAATGCGCTCGCACCTCAAGGACTCGCCCTTGAAGTGGAGAGGAAACTCTGGAATAGTGATCTTCCCCGTACGCAACCTTTCCGGCCAAACTGAGGTCATGGGCCTCAGACCCGAGTTCGACGAGAGCCGTTTCCACCCGCGGATGCGAATCTACGGCCGGTCCGGACTTCTGGGGCGCGGTCGTGGCGGCATCGGAAACGGCAGGCTGCTCTCCTCTCCCGCAGGCTGAGAGAACCAGACAGGTTAAGACTAAGATTGAGACCGATAGCGTGAAAAGTAGTCTGCGAGATTCAATCATTCGCTCAG
>Ga0187893_10010085_pt1 | contig 14259 bp, 8 predicted proteins | sample MA1701074metaG_FD_139574 | JGI IMG/M metagenome (GOLD analysis project Ga0187893, IMG submission 139574) | White microbial mat communities from a basaltic lava cave in the Kipuka Kanohina Cave System on the Island of Hawaii, USA - MA170107-4 metaG ...
CTGTTCTGATATTTTCCCAGGTACGATTCGAGAGTCCAGCTGATCCACGTCGCCCCCCAATGGCGAACGTAGGCGTGGTGTCGAGGCTTGACAACTGTCAGCCATATCAGCCTGGGGTGGAGCAGGATAGCATTTGATTATCAACTGCAAGCCCGTGACAACGGGCGACAGCGTTTATGGATTAGGAGGAGGGATTTTTTCGTTTCCAGCCGGGCTGTCGCCCGCTGCTGCGGGCTCGCGGTCTTTATTTAATGCAATCCTGGGGTTCCGCTTCGCTCCACCCCAGGCTCTATGCTACCGCCTGCTTCGCAGGCTTAAAATATCGTTTAATCGGCAGTTCATTGTTCTTCCAGCCTAAGAAAGAGGGAGAAAGGATAAATGAAAAGACTTCTAGTTCTTCTTGTCTTAACAACCATGGCCATCGTATTCGCTAGTTGCCAGCGAGGTGCTGACCAGACTGGTGGCGCGCCCAGGATTGCTCTGGTGCTGAAGACGGCAAACAATCCCTTTTTTATCGAGATGCAAAAGGGCGCCGAGGAAACAGCCAGGAAGCTGGGCGTCAACCTGATAGTGCAGGCCGCTGAACGCGAGGTTGATGTTGAAAAGCAAATGCAAATTATCGAAAACCTGATTCAAGCCAAAGTCGCCGCCTTATGCGTGACACCGAGCGGCTCGAGAGAAATTGTTCCCGCCATTGAAAAGGCGAATCGAGCTTCTATTCCTGTGGTGATTGTCGACACCCGCGTTGATCCTAAGGCCATGAGCGAATCCACGGGCAAGGTAGCCACCTTTATCGGCTCGGACAACTACGAGGGCGGCCGATTGGCCGGCGAGTTTCTCGCGAAACGACTGGATGGAAAAGGAAAGGTAGCGGTTCTTGAAGGCATCCCGGGCCACGAGACCGGCGACTCCAGACTGAAGGGATTTCGTGATGCGATCAAGGCAACACCTGGTATTGAGATCGTCGCTTCTCAGACAGCGAACTGGGAACGGGACCAGGGTTTTAATGTCTTTCAGAATATTCTTCAGTCCCACCCCGATCTACAAGCCGTCTTCGCTTGTAGTGACTTGATGGCCTTGGGTGCCGTCGAGGCGATAGCAGCAGCGAAGAAAACCGGAATTGCTGTAGTTGGTTTCGATGCTCTGGATGAAGCCCGCCAGGCCGTCTTGAACGGTCAGATGGTGGCCACGGTCGCCCAGTTTCCCGGAACGATTGGCGGGATGGCTGTCGAGAACGCCTACGCCTTAATTAAGGGCGAGCAGGTAAAACAGGAATTCGTCGTGCCGATTAAACTAATCACGAAAGAAAACGCAAACGAGAAGTGAGACTACCGGGAGTGCAGCATTAATGAGCAAAAAACTAGGCATAGGCGTTGTGGGGCTGGGTCGTCTGGGCAGTTCCTACGCAAAATACTTTGTTGGTCGCATTTCCGGAGCCGCTCTGGTCGCCGTCTCCGATAATAATGAAAAAGTTTGCACTTCGGTGGCTGAGGAGTTAGGCGTCTCGAGACGGTACAAGCGGTACCAGGATTTAGTGAACGACCCGGAAGTTGAGGGTCTGGTGATCGTCAGTCCTACCAGCACGCATAAGGAGATTGTGCTGGAAGCTGCGAAACGCAAGCTACCAATATTTTGTGAGAAGCCACTATCGATTTCGTTGGAAGAAGCGCGCAAGATGCTCGAAGCAGTGGAAGCGTCGGGTGTCTTCTTTCAAATGGGGTTCATGAGGCGCTTCGACAAAGGTTATGTCGCCGCGAAGCAACGAATTGATGCCGGCGCGATCGGGACGCCGGTGCTCTTCAAATCGTCTTCGCGCGATCCGTACCGTCCCAGTCTGGAATACCTCGACCCGGCCCACAGTGGCGGGTTACTGGTGGATTGTGGCATCCACGATCTGGATCTGGCGCGATGGTTTATGGGAGACATTGCGAGCGTCTACAGTATTGGTGGAACGTTGGCCTACCCGGAGATGAAATCAATCAATGACATCGATAACGCGGTGACAAGCCTCTATTTCAACAGCGGGGCGCTGGGCGTTATTGATCTGAGCCGTAATGGTGTTTATGGGTATGACATTCGCACCGAGGTACTGGGAACTGAAGGTACGATCAAAATCGGCTACCTTCGCGAGACGCCAATCCTGATGATGACCAAAGACGGCATAACCCATGACACAGTGCCCTATTTCAATGAACGCTTCGAGCAAGCTTACATCTCTCAGCTTCAGGATTTTGTGACCAACGTAATCGAGCGCAAGCCGCCTGCGGTTACCTGCGCCGATGGCGTGGCTGCTCTACAGGCCAGTGCCGCCGCTACTTTGTCGTTCAAAGAGAACCGTCCCGTGCGAATTGAGGGTGAGCAGTGAACATCAAGGTTGGAAATGCCCCGGTTAGCTGGGGAGTAATGGAAGTCGCGGGCTGGGGCGACCAGGTGCCCTACCCGAAGGTGCTTGATGAGATAAGCAAAGCGGGTTATGCGGGCACTGAGCTGGGACCCCTTGGTTATTTCCCCACCGAGCCCACGCAGTTGACGGCCGAATTAGCAGAACGACAGTTGCAACTGGTCACAGCCTTCGTGCCCATTCCTTTAGCCGAGGCGGCTCGTCACGAGTCAGGCTACCTGGAAGCAATGAAGGTCGCTCAACTGCTGGCCAAATGTGGCGCGCGTTTGCTGGTGCTGGCTGATGAGATGAGCGAAGCGCGCATGGCCGTGTCCGGGCGGGTGGACGAAGCACGCGACGGTTTGAGTGATTCGCAGTGGGAGGGTGCGGCAAGGATTCTTGAGCGAATCGCTACAGCCTGCCGGACGCTGGGCCTCTCGGCAGTCTTCCATCATCATGCCGGAACGTTCGTGGAAACACCTGAAGAAGTAGCCAGGCTTTGTGACATTACCGACGCCGAATTGCTTGGGCTTTGCCTGGACACAGGTCATTACCGCTTCGGCGGAGGAGATCCGGTGGAGGCCGTGCGGGTTTATGGCCGGCGCATTCGGCATCTTCACTTAAAGGATGTGCAACTTCCGGTTCTGGAGGCGGCTTGTCGAGAAGGGATTGGATTTCTTGAAGCAGTACGACGGGGTGTGTTCTGTGAAATTGGTGCGGGCTCAGTGGATTTCAACCGAGTGATTGAAGAACTCTCATCGGCTGGATACTCGGATTGGGCCATTGTCGAGCAGGACGTCGACGCTCGCAGCGGCGCTGTTAAACCTTTCGAAAGTGCCCTCCGCAGCCGCGAATATTTACGCCGAGAAATCGGGATCTAAATGTAGGGGCGGCCCTCCGTGGCCGCCCCTCGCCGCGTGAAGCTCTCCTTCCTTTTTGTATGGTGAAGAACGGTAGTATTAAGGGCGGTATTTTTTGAGCGTTCGTTAGTGTAGTTTCGTGTAATTTCGTCGATCGTTCCATTTTCTACCCACAAAAAGAACGATCCACGAATCACACGAAACAGCACGAACAAAAGCGCACAAACCTTGGGGAAAAGAACTTGTCACTAGTCGGTTGGATTAAGTGATATTTCAACCGCGAAGCGGTTGTGACATCGTTGCGAGCAAGGCCGCAACCGCTTCGCGGTTGGCTCAAAAGATAATGCACATCGTCTTCAACCTGTTCATCACCTTCATAGTCAACTCAATGGTTTTGAGCTCGCATCTTGGGCCAGTTGCCTCAGAGACGGGTCAGCTAAAAAACGTAAAGACACTTACGATTGATCGAATGGTGCACCTGGCAGCCCCGGGACCGAATGATAGTCGGTATGCCTATGTACCATTCGAAGTGCCTTCCGGCGCTACTCGCATGAAAGTCAGTTATCAATATGAGCGGGCCGGGGGCGCGAACACAATTGACATCGGAATCTTTGACGCGCGTTTGACAAACTCCGTCTCGCATCCAAAAGGTTTTCGCGGCTGGAGTGGCGGGCGACGTTCCGAATTCTTTATCTCTCGCGATGAAGCCACCCCCGGCTACCTACCGGGTGAAATTCATGCGGGTACCTGGCAGATTATTCTTGGTCTCTACAGTGTTGCCCCCGCAGGTGTTGACGTGTCCTTAAAAGTCGAGCTTGAAACGGGCAAGGGTGTACCAAGCACTGCTGAGCGAACCATCACGAAATCTGAAGGGGCTTCTAGTGAGCCTCAGCGGGCAAAACTAAATCAGGGCGGACGGGTAGGAAAAAGCATCCGCTGGTGGCGAGGAGATCTGCACATGCACACCATCCATAGTGACGGTGACTGGACCGTTGCTGAGTTAATCAATAGCGCTCGAGAAAGAGGTTTAGATTTCATCTGCATTACAGAACACAATACCTCAAGCCACCATGCAGAGATTGCCGGCGCCGGTTCCACCTTGCGACCACTGGTGCTCAGGGGCGAAGAAATCACCACCTACGGTGGGCATGCGAATGCCTTTGGGTTACCAGCTGGAACCTGGATTGATTTTCGCGTGACTCCTAAAGACGTTGCACGTATCTCCAGCGTCGCCGCGGAAGTTCACAAGGTCGGCGCTCTCATCTCTATCAATCATCCCTTTGGTCATTGTGGAGGCTGCTCCTGGGGCTACGACTCGGCGATTCAAAACTTCGATGCCATCGAAATATGGAATGGTCCCTGGGATCTATCCGATGAACTTGCAGTAAAAATGTGGGACAAGCTTTTACAAAGCGGACAACGAATCACTGCCATTGCTTCCAGCGACTCGCACCGGTCAAACTCGCCGCTGGGTCAGCCTACAACGAGTGTGGGTGCCTCCAACCTTTCCCAAAGTTCCGTGCTCGAAGCCATCCGCCGGGGACACGTTTACCTAACCAGCGAAATTGAACGACCCCAGGTGAGGTTCGAAGCCCAACCGGAATCCAAACCGCGCTTACGCCGGACGATCGGTGATGAAGTTTACGCTGTGGCTGGTGAAACAGTCCTTCTTCTGATTGTGGTCAACGGCACACCGCCGGACGCTACAACCTCGCTAATCTCAAACGGTGAGGTAATTCGAAACTTCGCAGGTCAACCAACCAGTCCGATCAGGATAAAAGTTGAGAAGGATACTTATTTTCGGATGGAAGTGCGAGATAAGAATAAGACAATGCTGGCCTTGACCAATCCCATTTTTGTCAAAGTAAAACGCACCCTTAGACGGTTTTTAGCTCGTGTTCCAGAGGCCTCCAGCTTTTAGCAAGAAACTCGACTTACTACCGGTAGATTTCAAAAAGATGTAATGCTCAAAACTCTTCGCTTCCCCAGCCGTTGTGTGATATTATCTGCCGCAATACCTAAGAAGGCTTCCCAAACTGACCGTTCCAGGGAGCATAAACAGCTTAATCCATTCGCTGGTTTGATTCTTAAAATGATTTCGTAACTACTGCCTGAGCTTGCGGGAATTGCGACAGTTGCGTTAGTTCCAAATTGTTAGCAGGGATCCGGTGCGACCACTAGTGGCAAGGTCTGTATCCTCTCACTGGGCACATGGATGGCCCGCTAAACCTTCATTTGAGGCTGAACTTCAGTTCCGACGACTCCAAAGGAGATCAATATGTTGAGAAGATTGTCACGCTGCTTCAGCAGCTCTCTCTTTTTCGTGTTGTTGTTTGCGTGCGCGCTCGCTACGCCTGCACAGCAGGAGACGGCGACCATAACGGGTGAGGTGAAAGACGCCCAGGGCGCGTTGGTGCCTAAGGCCACGATTACTGTCACCAATGTCGGAACAAACATCAGCGTTACCACCGAAACAAATGAACAGGGCACCTATACGGTTACCAGTCTCAGGCCCGGAGATTACTCCGTGACGGCCGAAAAGGCCGGGTTCAATCGGACCCTGCGCAGCGGCATTACGCTGCAAGTCAATCAATTCGCGCGTATCGACATCACGCTGCAAACCGGCCAGGTGACCGAATTCGTGGAAGTGGCCGGTGGCGCGCCACTGCTGGAGACCGAGACCTCGTCGCGCGGCTCGGTTATTGATCAAAAGAAGATTGTGGATCTGCCTCTAAACGGCCGCGACTACAATCAACTGGCGCTGCTTTCACCAGGGGTCTTGCCCGGTACTCCTCGACTTGCAAGCGTCAATTTCAAGGGTGTGCTTAACGTCAATGGCAATCGCACATTCAACAACGTCTTTCTTCTGGACGGCGTTGATAATATCTCCTACTCGAACTCCTTCCGCGGTGAGAATGTGCAGCTCGTGCAACCGTCGATCGAGGCCCTGCAAGAGTTCAAGATCCAAACTAATGCCTACTCCGCCGAGTTTGGACGTAGTTCGGGCGCAGTCGTAAACGCCACGATCAAGTCTGGAACCAACGCCATCCACGGCAGCGTCTATGAATTCCTGCGCAACGACGCGTTGGACGCCAATAACTTCTTTTCCAATGCGCTTGGAGCGCCAAAGCCGGTCCGCAAACGCAATCAGTTCGGTGGGGCCGTCGGTGGCCCGTTGGTCAGGAACCGCACTTTCTGGTTCGCAGATTACGAGGGACTGCGCGATCGCGAAGGCATACCCCGCGTTCGCCTGGTTCCCAGCGCAGCCGAAAAGGCGGGTCTATTCAGCACGGCAGTTGTCGACCCATTCGCAGCCGGACGACCAGAGTTCAGCAGAAATGCTCAAGGACAATGGGTAATCCCGCAGAACCGTTGGGATCCGGTGGGCGCAGCAATCGTGGCCCTGATTCCTGATCCTAACGTACCTGGAACCAACATCTTTGCGTCGACGCCGATCACGACGATTCGCCAGGATCAATTCGACGTACGTATTGACCATCAGATTTCCAACAACATGACGCTCTTCGGTCGCTACAGCTTCGTTGATACCACCACGTTCCGTCCGTCCCCTTTGCCGGGGCTCGCGGAAGGATCGTTTAACGACGCCTTCGGCTCCAATATGAACCGGTCGCAAGGGATTGCCATCGGTTTAACCTGGACCTTTAGCCCGACATTTGTTGGTGACTTCCGCTTCGGTTACGGTCGCGGCAATTACTTCACCAACCCTCCGAATTTCGGCATTAACGGTGCGGAAGAAATCGGCTTGCGTAATGTTCCCGACGATCCCGGAATTGTCGGCGGCGTGCCTAAGATCAACATCCAGGGGTTCGATGCTGTTGGCCGTCACACCTCCACGCCACAGTTCCAGACACCTCGATCCTGGAACCCGCGGGCCACACTGAGCTGGAATCGTGGGCAACACTTCTTCAAATTCGGGGGAGAGTTCCTGCACGTCCAGACCAAGATCAACGACTTGAATGCGACCATCGGGCGTATGAATTTTGAAAACCGGTTTAGCGGGAGAGCCGTCGGTGATCTCTTGCTTGGACTGCCCTCGCAGTTGGCGCTTACCAGCTTCACGGTCATGGATCAAGGCCAGGACATGTATTTCTTCTTTGTCCAGGATGACTACAAAGCCTCGTCCAATCTCACTTTGAACCTGGGGCTGCGTTATGAATTTGCCACGCCCCCACGCGAGAAGAACAATCAGTTCGCCAATTTCGATCCGCAAACCGGGACGATGATCTTCGCCAAAGATGGTAGCCTTTTTGACCGGGCGTTGATTCATCCCGACTTTAACAACTTCGCTCCTCGCGTCGGCTTTGCTTACAACTTCAATGAACGCACGGTGGTGCGTGGCGCCTATGGAGTCTTCTTCACCCACACGGTCAGACAAGGTCGCGAAGGGCTACTCGGCTTTAACCCACCGTTTTTGGTGGACAACCTTTTACAGGCAACCGTCACCGGTGCAATGGCCACAGCCGATCGGGCGCCCTTCCGCCTGGTGAATGGCTACCCGTCAGGCTTATTAGATCCGAGTTCGCTCGCGCCTACGATCCTTCGTCGTTCGCAGGATGCTTTTCAGCGCACACCGTACATCCAACAATACAACCTCGGCGTTCAGTACGAATTAACCAAAGACTTGTTGTTTGATATTGCCTACGTTGGCAACAAGGGAACAAAGCTGAACGGCTTTCGCAACCTGAATCAGCGGGCGGTAATAACCAATGCTAATGGCACACAGTCGGCAGGAGCGAGACCCTTCCCGGCCTTCGGCGATATTCAGTGGATGGAAAACCGGGTGCTCTCGAACTTCCACTCACTGCAGACGCGGTTAGAGAAACGCTTTTCGCGCGGGTTATCTGCCCTGGTTAGCTACACGTGGGGCAAAGCCCTGACCGAGTCTCCGGATCACATTTCGACCAGTGGCGGTGGAGCAGGCATCGATACCGGGACCTTCCGCGAACCGCAAAACGGTAACAACTTAAAAGCCGAGCGAGGATTGGCTGAGTTCGATATTAAGCACCGGTTTGTGGCGAGTTACATTTACGAACTACCCTTCGGACACGGCCGCCGATGGGGCAGCAACTGGAACAAGGCCGCAGATCTGATTCTGGGCGGCTGGCAGGTGACCGGTATCCACGTGCTTCAGAGTGGCCTCGGTTTAACGGCGACTTTGGGTGGAAGCAGTGTGCTGAATATCGGAGGCGAACGCCGCGCGCGACCCAATGTGGTTGGCGATCCGAATCTGCCTGACTCAGAAAGAACCATTCAGCGCTGGTTCAATACCGCGGCCTTTGCGCCGGCTTTCAGTCCCTCGCCGCAGGCATTTGGTAATGCGGGCGTAGGCATTATGCGCGGACCCAACTACATGAACTTCGATTTCACGCTCGCAAAAGACTTCTACCTCAAGGAGGATATGCGCGTGCAGTTCCGTAGTGAGTTTTTCAATGCTTTCAATCGCGCCAATTTCGGACCGCCGAATATTGCCCGCGAAAGCACCGGATTCGGCCAAATCCTGACGGCCAGTAATGCTCGCATCATTCAGTTTGGAGTCAAGTTCTATTTCTAAGGAAACACTTAGCCGCAGATGAACGCGGATGGACGCAGATCAAGAAATAGATAGAAGAGCAGATCTTTAAAAAATCTGTCGGGGCGTCACTTCCAAGAAACCACCCGGGTCGTTGCGCGGTAGTGTCTTTTCGTGTGATGCGCGTGGATCGTTCGTTTGAGCGGGATTGAACGATCCACGAAATCACCCGAAATTAAAGAACCAAGCGACCAGCTGTTAAAAGATGCCGGGTGGTTTCCTTTCTACTCTTCCCTATTTTCAGATCTGCGTCTATCTGCGTTAATCTGCGGCTAATTCCTTTTGCCTGATTTAAAGCGATGCTGACCCTGCCAACAACTAAGCGAATTTGCCTGGGTGTATTCCTGGTGTCGATAGCAATCCTGGCGAAATCTGCTGTGGCCCAGAACCAAAAATCCACTGCTGCTCAGCGCGTGGAAGAGACTGCGGAATTTCATCACCAGTTGGGAGTGGCCTACCATCTGCGGCGCAGCCTTGAAGACGCCAGCTGGGAGTACGCGCGCACGCTGGAACTGGATCCACCGCGCAACTTAACCAATGAAGAGTGGCAACTCGTGAGGCGGTTCGCTCCTCGAGTCTATGTCACGGCGACAGAGTTTTTCGCGCTCAAAGACTTTGCGGTCATCCTGAATCCAGCCGAACGCTTGATTGCCTATCACTTCTTCTGGGAGGACGATATAGACTTCCCAGAAGACAACGACCCTTGCGATCACGAATTGATCTGGGTGCGATACTCACCGGACGGAAAATCGATCACTGACCTTTGGACCTATTTTCATGGGCGCGTTCTGGCCGGAGGCGACGCCGCCTTGAGCGATGCTCGCCGTAATGCCATGCGGCCTCGTGTGAATGTGCAGTGGGGGAAGCACGGATCGATGCCGCTGGGCTGGGAGGACCTGCAAATTATTGCCGATCGAGGCGACGCGGAGAGCAAGTTCTATCCAATCGATCAGCCGATCTCACTGAAACTTTACAACGAAGGGACCTTTCGCAAGTTGTCCCAGGAAGGGCGCCGCCAGGCTAACCATCCGCTTGGGCGCAGGGCAGGCTGGCCCCCGAAATTCGCCGGCACGTGGGAACAATTCGTCGATTTCTCGCGTGTAATTGAGCCGCTCGACTTGTTAGAGAAAAACAAAATGGCTGCCGTCACGGTTTGGAATAGCGCGACAATCGATCAGCATTTCCTGCCATATAATTTTCGCCCCAAGACCGAATGGCCCGTAGCGATTCAGCAGGCTCAGGTTTCGAATGTTAAGCCTACTCGCAAGTTTTCTCTCACAGATTTTCAACTCCCGCCCAAGTCCGTTTTTGACAAGTCGATGCCCCGGTATCCGAATGTTTGGTTCTATATCGACGCCTCACTTGCACCCACTTACGAGACCGCGGTTAAGCTGGTAACCGAGCACCTCCGCCAGGCGATGCAGATGCGGGAATTCTACGGCCCGTTTGGCAATCCCGAAGGGTGCGATTTCGAGGTGAGGCTTGAGCACCTGCAACCGTGGGAGGTGCGTGAGCATCGCGCCTTGCAACATTCGCACGCCTTCCACATGCGCTACTACTACTCAGCCCTGGCCGGCCAGAAACTGGAAGGGGTGAAAATAGGTGAGGCGAACTATTACAGATTCGCCGCCAGTGCTCACTACGAGGTGGAGCACACAAACCCCAATCATGCCGATGTCGAGATCTGTCCAATCTGTGGGCGCACGGGAGAATACAGCGAGCTGAAGGGCAATCTGGTGGAACTGGTCCATGATCCCCTGGGGCTGGAATTGCTTTTGACTGGGAAGATTCGGGGCGAGACAGTCCGTTTTGATCACTGGGACCAACGCGAGGTTGGCAGCACAGACGCGCTCAGGGCGACATTCAATGTCCAGGATTTTGTCTTTCCAGCTCAGACCGGAGACCGGAATACGCTGCGAATCGGGGTGGTCGTGCTCTCGCCCAAAAACTAACTTCAATGAAACTCTCACTTTGTCTGGAAATGCTGTTCACAGACCGCCCGTTTGTCGAGCGCCTGGGTATTGCCGCCGACCTGGGCTATCGAGCAATCGAGTTCTGGGACTGGCGAGATAAAGATCTGTCCGCATTGGTTGAGGCGGCCGCGAGCCGAGGCCTCTCGGTTGCGGCAATGAGTGGAAACCGCCAGCATGCACTGATCAACTCGGAAGATCGAGACGGGCTGCTGGAAGAAATGGATCAGGTGTTCGATGTCGCCTCGCAGTTAAGCTGCCGTAACATCATGATGCTCAGCGATGTGCTCAACGAAGACGGCAGCGCAGCACCATCATCACCTGGGTCAACTCAAGAAAAGAAAGAGGCGGTGGTCGAGAACCTGCGCGCCCTGGCCGGTCGAGCGGCAGCTGCCGGCGTCACTTTACTGCTGGAGCCGCTAAATACTGCACTCGATCATCGCGGCTGCTTTCTCAGTGACTCCTCGGTAGGCGTAGAGCTTGTCCAGGAGGTCGGAAGCTCGCACGTAAAACTGCTCTACGACATCTACCACATGAGCATGATGGACGAGGACGTTCTGACGCAAATTGATCGTAACCTCGAGTGGATCGGTTATTTTCACGTGGCGGACAAGCCCGGCAGACACCAGCCGGGTACTGGAAAGATTGATTACGCGTCGGTGAACGCCTTGCTCAAGCGAGCAAACTACGAAGGCTTCATCGGTATGGAGTTTTCTGCGCTTGGCCCGGATAAAGAGGCGGCTAAAGCACCGTTGGAGATCTTTAAATGATGGAAACAATGGAAGCAGTGGTTTTTCATGGACCAGGCCATTGGGCTCTGGAGGAGCTCCCCCGACCTCAAATTCAATCCGGCGACGATGTCCTGCTCCAGGTCGAGCGGGTAAGTATTTGTGGTACTGACATACATATCCTCGCCGATCCTCCTGGGCACCCCGCCACTCCCGGAAGCGTCCTTGGCCATGAGTACGTGGCTACCGTTAGGGATGTGGGAGAGAACGTGAGCAATGTAAAACCTGGTGATCGGGTGGTAATTGACCCAAACATTACCTGCGGGCTTTGTGAATATTGCCGTTTAGGGCTTTCAAACGTCTGCGAAAACATGACCTCGCTGGGAATCTTCCGCCACGGTGGCCTGGCGCAGTTCAATGTGGCTCCAGCCAGGTCGCTGCACAAGATCAGTCAGGACGTGCCGACCGAACGCGCTTGCCTGGCGGAACCGCTTGCCTGTGTGTTTCATGCTTTTGAAAGAGCTGCGGTCACGCCAGGAGAAAGCGTGGCAATCCTTGGCGCCGGACCGATTGGCTTGTTGTTTCTGCTGCTTTTCAAAAGTGCCGGAGCGGGAAAAGTATTCTTAATTGAACCGACAGATTTTCGCCGGCAAGTCGCGGAGCGGCTGGGCGCTAATGCAGTTTTCAACCCCAAAACCGAAAATTGCGCCGCCGAGGTCAAGACTCGTACGCGAATTGGGGTTGATGTTGCTGTAGATGCAGCCGGCAGCCTGCTACCGGAATCTCTGGAACTTGTGCGGCGAGGTGGTCGAGTGATTCTTTTTGGCGTGAATCAGCACGCGGTGCGCGAGTTAAACCAGTACGTAATTACCCGGTACGAAACTTCTATCCTTGGCTCATACATCCAGCGAACAGCATTTCCGAAAGTAGTGCGACTATTGGAATCCGGGGTTCTGCCGGTCGAGAAGTTAATCACTCACCGCCTGCGGCTCAAGGAAGTTGGCGAGGCTTTGGAAGCCATGCGCGCCGGCACCGCGATCAAGGCCGTAGTGCAGCCTTAAAGCAAATTGTAGGGGCGGCCCTCCGTGGCCGCCCCTCGCTACGCAACAAGCCCAATCTGTGACTAAGGCTAGTGTGGAATAATTCTCAATCAATCAACTTTGGAAGCAGAGCTTGTTCGTGTAATTTCGTGGATCGTTTGTTTGCGTCGCAAAAGATGCGATCCACGAAATCACACGAAATCACACGAAACTACACTAAACGTACCTCCAATTAGCCGCGGTGGTTTCTTGGGAGGGCCGCCGCTACACGCAAGCTCAAGGCACCGCACAGCCGGCGAACCAGTGACCAAACGAGGATCAACTGAAAACTGAAGATGAGAAATGATAAATCTCATCGGGCCCGCTCGTTGCCCCCAAATCCTGAACTCCTTCTCAAGATGGAGCACATCACCAAGTCCTTTAGCGGTGTCACTGTGCTCGACGAGGTGTCCTTTGAGGTACTCCCCGGAGAAGTGCATGCCCTGATCGGAGAAAATGGCGCCGGCAAGTCTACCCTTATGAAAATCGTTACCGGAGCTTATCAGGCCGATGCCGGTCGAGTACTCTGGAAGGGCCTGCCAGTCGAAATTAAAACTCCACACCAGGCTCACAACCTGGGCATCAATATCGTCCATCAAGAGCTTATGCTCGTTCCTCAACTAACCATCGGCGAAAATGTCTTTCTCGGCCGGCACCCGGTTGCTCCAGGTCTAGCCAGATTTGTGAAGTGGGGCGATATCAACAGACGGGCCGCAAGTTTGCTTGCCTCCCTGGGTCACCCCCTGGATCCGGATCGCCTGGTGAGCAAGTTAAGTATTGCCGAACAACAACTGGTTGAAATTGCGCGTGCCCTCGCGTTTAGCGCTGAGCTCATCATAATGGACGAGCCTACATCCCCGCTTTCTGAACATGAAACCTCGCGTCTATTTCAGACCATTGCGCAATTAAAGGGGCGTGGCGTCAGCATTATCTACATTTCGCATCGGCTGAAAGAGATTCATCAGGTGGCTGACCGGGTGACTGTTCTGCGCGATGGCCGGCGCATTACAACCAGGCAGATTCACGAGACCACCGGCGAAATTCTGGTTCGCGACATGGTGGGTCGCAAGATCAGTGAGCGGCCATCAACGACCGCGTCACGTTCAGACGGTGAAGAAGTACTTCGTGTCGAAGGACTGACGGCGCCAGGGTTTTCAGATGTTAGCTTCTCCGTTCGTCAGGGTGAAATTGTCGGGCTGGCCGGACTTGTGGGTGCTGGTCGAACTGAGCTGGTCGAAACTCTTTTCGGAGCCGGCGAAGTGGAATCAGGCAAGGTCTTTCTAAACGGTCAACCACTTAGCACGAAAACGCCGACCGATGCAGTTGGCAAGGGACTCGCACTTGTACCGGATGACCGGAAAGCAAAAGGCCTGGTGCTTGGAGCCAGTGTTCGCTTCAACGTTGCTCTGGCAGCTCCCAGACGTGGGGGAGGCTCGAAACTGTTTCTCAACTTCTCTCGGGAACGGGAAACGGCTGCACAATTATCGCGCCAGCTTCACCTGAAAACTCCCAGCGTGGAGCAAAAGGTCGTTTACCTTAGTGGCGGCGGTCAACAGAAGGTTGTGCTGGCCAAGTGGCTTGCTGCTGGTTCCAGTGTTTTTCTGCTCGATGAACCAACACGCGGCATCGATGTCGGTTCAAAGGCAGAGATC